>Ga0214921_10011531_pt1 | contig 10728 bp, 9 predicted proteins | sample LL1505_MetaG_FD_177992 | JGI IMG/M metagenome (GOLD analysis project Ga0214921, IMG submission 177992) | Freshwater microbial communities from Lake Lanier, Atlanta, Georgia, United States - LL-1505 | ecosystem: Environmental > Aquatic > Freshwater > Lake | place: USA: Georgia | collected 2015-05-28
AGAATTGAGGAGTGTGGCCTATCTGAACTTTCCGATTTGGCTGGAAAGCAGGATTATTGGATGCTCAATGAAAGATATTTTAGATTAATTTAGGACAATATACCCATTTCTACAACGACCTTCCTGATGATGTAAATCATGATCATGAAGATATATATGTTTTTAATTACTCTGTTTTTTATTTATTTCCGTTGTCCATCAAAGGCTCAGGTCACTGGGGGAGAACCGGACTTATCTGAATTAGAAGATATTAATTCCTCTTACTCCGATATAGAAGTAGATATAGAGGATCAAATGGAACGTATTTCTGCTGGTAAAAGAAATGATTTAAAAAAGCTATTTTCCATAAATAAAATAAATGGACAGGAGCTGCAAGCATTGAAATTATTGAACTTAGAACAAATAAAATCATTTCTTGCTTATCGACTAAAAATAGGCAGTTTCACAAATCTGTATGGCATTCAAGCCGTTCCTCTTTGGGATTCTCTAACAATTACCAAGGTTATTCCATATTTGGTTTTAAATAATAATGAACTTTCACTACCCACTAAAAATGAAATAAGGACTTTAAAAGACCAATGGCAAACAAGTTTAAGAATTAGCCCAATTAACGGAAAACATCTCAAAAACTGGCAAGGTGACAATCAATATATAGGTATTAACCTTCGTTATTCTCCATTCGACCGTCTAAAAATGGGTATTTCCATGGAAAAGGATCCAGGTGAAACATACTTAAAGAAAGGAAGACCTGACTATTTATCTTATTTCCTAACTTTTCAAAGTAAGATAAAAGATGGGCCAATGCTTTTTCTGGGAGATTTTAAAACATCCTGGGGACAAGGTTTACTAAATGCCTCTTACAGCACTTTTAAGAGTATAAACACAACCGATATTTCAAGAAATCCATTTCAAATAAATGCTCATAAATCTTTTGCAGAAAATGGATTTTTCAGAGGCCTTATTTTGAAATATCCTATTCGAAATAACCTTACCTGGATTCCTATGATATCTTTAAAAAAAAGAGATGCCAGTATCCAAGCTGACACCTTAAACGGCATTTCACAACTTTTATTAAGTGGGTATCATAGAACAGAGGCGGAGAGAAAGAATCAGGAAATAGCTCAAATTTTTCATTTTGGAAATAGACTTCAATGGCAACAAAATGATATGATTGCAGGTATAAATATGATTTATCAAAGGATGCATCCTGGGCAAGGAATGCCCAAAGAATTATATAATCAATTTTACTATTCCGGTGAAAATTATCTGGGAGTTAGTTGTGATTATCATTATCAACTCTCAAACTGGCGATTAAGTGGAGAAATTGCCTACAGTAAAACCACGGCGTTTATTATTCAAATACAGAATAGCCTCAATAAAAAATTGGATCTTGCCTTATTAGGACGATATTACCCAAAAACATATCAGGGAATATTAGGGCAGGCCTGGGGAGAAAACAGCCTTAACAGAAATGAGCGAGGTTTGTATTTAGGCCTTGTTTATCAACTTAGTTCAAGGTGGAAAATTTCCATTTTTCATGATTTTTATCTTCATCCCTGGGTTAGATATCAAATAAATAGTCCAAGCAGAGGAATGGAACAAAGAGGGAGGATTGGCTATGAGAAAAGAAAAGGACTAAAATTTTACTTGGAATGGCATAGTAAAAATGAGGAAGAAACTAATAATCAATTGATTGGTGTACACTTTTATAACAGATACCAATATCGAGGCCATATAGAAATCCCCAGTAAATTAATTTTATGGAGAGCGAGACTAGATTGGGGACAAATTGTGTTTGGAGAAAAAAAACTTTCCGGATATTCATTCTGGATAGAAGGGTGGATCAAACAAATATCTACTCCTTGGACATTATCGACCCGATTAGGTATTTACAATACTCCTGGATATGAAGTACGGTTTTACCATTTTGAACAACAGGTTACTGGAGTATATGGACTAAAACCATATTATGGACAAGGCATCCTGCTAAATATAGTAGGTAAAATAAATATAGGTAAATCATTAAAGTGGGAAATAATGATGCGAAAAAAATGGGGTCCAGAAAAAAGTATTACCTTGACAAACCAATTAAAATTGGGATGAATGTATAAATAAATGTAAATTTGCGCGCAAAAATTGAATTATGCCATTTATTGAGATTTACAAAGAATTTAATTTTGATGCTGCTCATTATTTGCCAAATGTACCAGAGGGACATAAGTGTAAAAATATGCATGGTCATACTTATCATGTAAAAATCTCTGCAAAAGGCCCTATTGATCCTACGCTCGGATGGGTTGAAGATTTTGGTTATATCAAGAAGGTGTGGGAACCTGTTATGCAGCAATTAGATCATAAAATTTTAAATGAGGTGTCAGGTTTAGAAAATCCGACAGCAGAAAACATTTCGATTTGGATATGGAACAAAATCATAGACAAAATCCCTTATTTACATTCTGTGGAAGTAAAGGAGACGTTGACAAGTGGGGCGATATATCGGGGAGAGTGATACACGGAAAATAAACTTGATTTCTTTAATTGTAGGTTTAATGTTTAACCTCTCCAGTGTTATATTGTCTAAAAAGCAATTTTTTCCGACTAACTCATATCCATATTATGGAAAACATTTAAAACGTCATCATCTTCTTCCATTCTTTCAATGAGGTTTACTACATCTTCCACTTGATCATCTGTTAACGATTTCGTGTGACTTGGGATTCTGTAAAATTCAGATTGTTCAGGTTCAATCTGTTTGTTTTCCAATGCTTTTTGAAGTTTACCAAAATCTTCAAATTCGGTAATTAATACAATTTGATCATCCTCAATTTTAATTTCCTCCAGACCATGATCTATCAGTTCCAGTTCCAGTTCTTCTAAATCGAAACCCGAATTTTTTATTCTGAACACTCCTTTTCTGTCAAACATAAAACTAACAGAACCAGATACTCCTAGTGATCCCCCGTATTTTGAAAAAACGTGCCTGATATTAGCTACTGTTCTGTTCAAATTATTAGTAGCAGCTTCCACAACAATGGCGACACCGTGGGCTGCATAACCTTCATAAACAACTTCGTCATAATTTTCAGCTTCCTTAGAAGTGGCCTTTTTAATGGCATTTTCAACATTAACTTTTGGCATATTAGCAGCCTTAGCATTATTGATTGCCATTCTTAAGCGAGAATTATATTCTGGATCAGTGCCACCACTCTTAATAGCAATAGCAATTTCTCTGCCAATTTTTGTAAAGGTCTTGGCCATATTGGCCCAACGCTTCATCTTCCTGTTTTTTCTATATTCAAAGGCACGTCCCATAATAAATTATTTTGGCGCCAAAAATAAGCAGAAAATTGTTCAATTTAAAATTCAAATCCTATTAATACAACTTTTACAACAATGTGACCAATAAATATGTAATAGTGATAGATTGACATTAACTTTGCGATGAAAATAAAATCGATATGAAGAGGATGTATATTTTAGCCATTATTTTAATTGGCATTTCAGTTTTTTTACTTTTTAATGCTGCAGAAGATATGAGTACCTATGCTACCTTTTCTGAGGCAAAATCCTATGAGAAAACCGTAAAAATTGCAGGAAATTTATCCAAAGACAAAAAAATGGAATATAATCCTGAAAAAGATCCTAATTACTTCAGTTTTTTTATCAAGGATAATAAAGGGGTTGAAAAAAAAGTCATTTTATTTGCGGCAAAACCCCAGGATTTTGAGTTGTCAGAGCAAATTGTTGTCACTGGACAAATGAAAGGAGAAGTATTTTATGCATCAGATTTATTGATGAAATGCCCGTCAAAATATAAAGACGAAGAAATTTACATTAAAAGCGAAAAAAGGAGCTAAATATAATGGATCAAATCAACTATGTTGGAGAACACTTGTGGGCGGGGAAACTTGGTCATTTTTTAGTACTTACTTTATTTATTAGCAGTTTATTAAGTGCTTTATCTTACTTTAACCATGTAAATAAAAATGATAAGGGCTGGCTGATTTTAGGCAGAGGGGCCTTTATTTCACATTCAATATCCGTTTTTTCAGTCATTGGTTTGATTTTTTATATCATGATACAAAAGTATTATGAATATCAATATGTATGGACCCACGTTTCAGATGAACTCCCTGTGCAGTATTTGTTCGCTGCATTTTGGGAAGGACAAGAGGGAAGTTTTTTATTATGGATGTTCTGGAACACAATACTTGGATTAATTATCCTCACCAGGAAAAATCAGTGGGAAAGCCCAGTTTTAGCCATTTTCGCCATTGTACAATCCGTTCTGGGAAGTATGATTTTAGGAATATACATAGGTTGGGAAGATTTCAGTTTTAAGCTGGGAAGCAGCCCGTTTCAATTATTAAGAGATACCATGGATGCTCCCATTTTCGGCCAGGCTGATTATCTTGAGCTAATTAAAGGAAATGGATTAAATCCATTATTACAAAATTACTGGATGACCATCCATCCACCTACCCTTTTCCTTGGATTTTCGTCTACTCTTGTTCCCTTCGCTTTTGCCCTTTCAGGTTTATGGATCAAAGACCATCAAAACTGGTTAAGAACTGCTTTTCCATGGGCCTTATTTAGTGCTGGTATTTTAGGCATTGGTATATTAATGGGTGGTGCATGGGCTTATGAAGCATTAAGTTTTGGAGGATACTGGGCTTGGGACCCCGTTGAAAATATGTCTCTGGTTCCATGGCTTATTCTCATTGCTGGTATACATACACATTTAATAGCCCAAAGTACTGGACAATCCTTAAAAAGTACCTACTTTTTTTATATATTAAGTTTTGCTTTAGTGGTTTACTCCACCTTTTTAACCAGAAGCGGTATTTTAGGTGAAACCTCCGTTCATGCTTTTACTGAAATGGGACTTGAAGCACAACTTCTGTTCTTTTTAGGATTGGCGTTAGTTGCCCCATTATTGCTTTTTGGAATTCGTTATAAAAGTATTCCAACCCCAGAAAAAGAAGAAGCTCTAAGTTCCAAAGAATTCTGGATATTCATGGGAAGTTTGGTTCTATTCTTTTCAAGTGTTCTTATTGCAGGTTCAACCTCATTACCTGTATTTAATAAAATAAGACAGCTATTTGACCCATTATATCAAGGTAGTGTAATAACTGATCCCATCCCACATTATAACAAATATCAGATTTGGATTGCCTTATTTATATTAATTCTTTCTAGTGGTGCACAATATCTGCGGTTCAAGGAAATTAACTGGTCAAAAAACAGAAATAAATTTTTAATAAATACGACTATTCATCTGATAATCAGTACAATTTTATTTTACCCAACTTATTTATGGTTGAAACTAATAGCCTGGCAATACAATTTATTACTGTTTGCCAGTTTATACGGAGTGGTTGCAAATATTGCTGTACTGGTATCTTATTTTCAAACAAAAACAAAGTGGGTAAGTTCTGTATTAAGTCATACTGGATTTGCCTTAATGATAATCGGGATACTTGCTTCGGGATTAAACCAAAAAATCATTTCTAATAATCCGTTTATTATGGATGGATTAATCGAGGGAGCCAGCGATGAAAGTTTGAGGAAAAATATTCTCCTTTTCAAGGATACACCCATTCAAATGCAGCAATACGAGGTTAACTATCTTTCTGATAGTCTGGATAATTATACGCGTACTTATACCCTTAAATTTGTAGAACATAATAAAAATAATGACCGGACAGATAGTTTTTACTTAAATCCAACCGTCATTTACGATAAATCTTTTACCAAAATTGCTGCTTCAAATCCCGCAACCCACAGATATTGGAATAAGGATATTTTTACCCATATTGCTTCTTTACCGCAAGTAGAGATGGATATGGAACTTAGAAAGCAAAAGGAAGACAGTTTAAAATACACTTCTTTAAATATTAATTTAAAACAACCTTTTATTTTTACAGATACTCAATATTTAGAGGATCAAGACACTCAAATAGTAAGAAAGTACCATATTTTAATTTCTAAAATAGATTTCTCACCTGAACATCCTGAATACAAAGCCCAAAAAGGAGACCTGGCTATAGGAGTTGATATGAAAATAGAACGTGACGATGATGATAAAACCATTTATGCCAAGCCTGTTATTGTTTTGAGAGAAAATCTTTTATACAGCTATCCCGTTCAGATTAACGAATGGAGTACAAGAATCAGATTACCTGAAAGCGTTTTTGAAAGCCTTTATACTTTTGAAGAAGATTTAACCTATAAGGCCTATCGACTGGGAGTCAATGAAAGTATGGTGCAAAATGAAAATGAAATAATTTTTGAAGGTTATGTAAGAAATCCAGTAACCAATGATTATCAACCTGAAAAAGGTGATCTGGCAGTAGGTGCAAACATAAAAGTAGTTAGTAAAGAGGGTAAATCATTTAGGGTCATGCCCGTTTTCTTAATTAGAAAAGGAGAACCATTAAATGTTAAAGCAGAAATTCCAGCATTAGGCATTCATTTACGTTTTCCTTTGTTAGACCCTAAAACAGAAAAGGCTGAAATTTCCTATGCCTATTCGCCGATGAAAAATAAACCCATCTCTGTAGAATTATCAACTGAAGCACTACGATCTGATTATATAGTACTTGAAGCCATTGAATTTCCGGGAATAAACTTATTCTGGGGTGGCAGTAGTTTAATGATGCTTGGTCTTTTATTAGGAATGGCACTAAAGTTAAAAAATAAAAGATATCCCGAATGAGATTATTGGCAAATATTCCTCACCCTGTTTTAAGAATCAGCATTTTTACAAATGATAACAGGTTCTCCTTAAAATTTGAAGCCGGATTATACGAGCAAACTTATAAATTTAGAGATGGAGATGGTTTTGATGATGTTGACGCGATTGTTAGTCTCGTGACAGAATCATTTTGTCAGGATGTTTTAAATATATTTAATCTTCAACATAAAATGAAATTGGGGCATATTTCTAAACAATTATCTTCTAATGAACCAGCATTTCCGGTTATAATTTAATCTAATTGTGATAACAGCAAAAGGAATTGTTAAAAACTACGGGAATTTACAAGTTTTAAAAGGAGTAGATATTCATATATCTAAAGGAGAAATAGTCGCCATTACTGGTAAATCAGGTGCAGGAAAAAGTACTCTTTTACATATCTTAGGCACCTTGGATAAGCCAGATTCAGGTATCATTTTATTTGAAGAGAAGGAAATAAGTAAATTAAAAAATGCAGAAATTTCAAAATTTAGAAATAATGAAATCGGATTTGTATTCCAGTTTCATTATTTACTGCCAGAATTTACCGCTTTAGAAAATGTTTGTATCCCAGGATTTATTGCCAAAAAACCAGAAAATGAAGTTATTAGAGAGGGCAAAAGGTTATTGGACTATTTGGGTCTATCAGATAGAATGAATCATAAACCTGGGGCATTATCTGGTGGGGAACAACAAAGAGTTTCTGTAGCCAGGGCACTTATTAATAAACCTTCCGTTATATTTGCCGATGAACCAAGTGGAAATTTAGATATTCAATCGTCGCAGGAATTACACTCACTTCTCTTTAAATTAAGAAATGATTTTAATCAAACCTTCGTATTGGTAACTCATAATGCAGAATTGGCGAAGATGAGTGACAGATGTCTTGAAATGAGAGACGGCATTATTTTAGTTTAAAGGCTTAATGAATATGAATGATAATGCATTGTTTATATTTGGTCTCCAAAATGACTTTCTGCCTGTTGGAAATGCGGAAATACTCGGAATGGAAGAGATATCAGGCAGTATAAAAAAAATGTCAGGATATTGGAAACATATCATTGTAATAAATCAAAATCACCCAGCTGACCATATCAGTTTCGCTGCTTGTCATCCATGGCGAAAACCACATCAAGTTATAGAAATTGGAAATATTCAACAATATTTATGGCCCATTCATTGTGTATCTGGAACAATAGGCACCTTAAATCCTGCTTGGCTTACAGATTTAAACCCAGTGATAATAAATCATGATAGTCAAAGGGGAAAGGAAAATTTTTCCATTTTTGAAAACGAATCTTTACTTTCCTATTTAACAAATAATAAAATAATGCATCTGTTTTATTGTGGATTTCCCCTGGAATTTGAAATTAGGGAAAACACTTTTATGGCTATTAATCACGGACTTAAAGTTAGCTTAATAAAAGATGGAATTTTATCTTTAGCATCTAATAAAGCAGATTTAATCTATGAGCAATTAGGTGCATCCGATGCCAAAATCATTAATTTTTCAGAATCTTTAAATAATTAAAAAAATGGAAACTATTTCTAACTCTATAACAAATATATTTATCGCTAAAGAAGAAAAGTATGGAGCGCATAATTACCACCCTCTCCCTGTAGTTTTAAAAAAAGGAAAAGGGGTTTATTTATATGATGTAGAAGATAAAAAATATCTGGATTTTTTGTCTGCTTATTCAGCTGTTAACCAAGGACATTGTCATCCTAAAATTATTGCAGCACTGATTGAGCAAAGTCAAAAATTAACTTTAACATCCCGTGCATTTTATAATGATCAATTAGGTCCATACGAGGAATTTATTACTCAGTATTTTGGTTATGACAAAGTTTTACCAATGAACACTGGCGTTGAAGGTGGTGAAACAGCCATTAAATTATGCAGAAGATGGGGATATAAGGTAAAGGGAATAGCTGAAAATAAAGCTAAAGTAATCTTTGCCTCGGGAAATTTTTGGGGTAGAACCTTAGGAGCTATTTCGTCTTCAACAGATGAATCAAGTACAAGGCAATTTGGACCGTTTATGCCAGGTTATGTTATTGTTCCTTATAATAATTTAGAAGAACTCGAAAATGTCCTAAAAGATCCTGAAGTTGCCGGCTTCATGGTTGAACCTATACAGGGAGAAGCTGGGGTTGTTATACCCGATTCAAATTACTTAAAGGGAGCCTATGATCTTTGTAAAAAGTATAAGGTATTATTTATAGCCGATGAAGTTCAAACAGGCATTGGAAGAACGGGAGCTAAGATTTGTTGTGATCATTTTGGATTTAAACCTGATGTTTTAATCCTGGGCAAAGCCTTATCAGGAGGCGTTTTACCTGTTTCCGCCGTTTTATCGAATGATGAAATTATGTTGACCATAAAACCAGGAGAACATGGTTCAACCTTTGGGGGAAATCCTTTAGCCTGTGCGGTTGCTTTTGCTGCACTAAAAGTAATAGAAGAGGAAAAATTAGCAGAAAATGCATTTAAAATGGGGGTTATTTTTAGAGAAACCCTAAAAAAAGAACTTTTGTCAAAGGTTCCATTTATCAAAGAAATCAGAGGTATGGGACTTTTAAATGCAATAGTTATTGATAAGGATGCTGATACAGAAAAGGCATTAAAAATATGTTTAAATATGGCAGTAAATGGTCTACTGGCTAAACCAACACACGGAAATATTATTCGTTTCGCCCCTCCATTAATCATCAATGAAAAACAAATTATGGAAGCTTGTTCGATTATCTGTGATACTATTAAATCAGAATAATTTTAAATTTTCCAGCTTTCATACAATTAATTAATAATAAATTACATTTAGCATTTAAATCATTTCTATTTAATGATTAATGATTTAATCATTGGAATTCAGATAAAAATTTATTTCATGAAAAAAGGCATCTTCATTTTTATATTTATTGGAGGATTATTGCCCCTGCATTGTCAGGAAAGTCAATTTCTATCTTCTATTCATCGGAAGGTAACAGAGGCAATAGAAGACTATCAAAATGGTTCTTATTCCTTAGCATATAATTCATTAAATAAAATCATCCAAGAAAACTATCACTTAACTGATCCACGCTGGGAAGGAATAAAATTATTAGCGAACCAATACATGCTTCAAAGTGCAATTGCCTTAGAAAGACCCGATGCCGAACAAGCCGTAATAACTTATTTAAAAGAAATTCAACCAGATATAACTACTCAATCTTTGGTTATAAATCTGGCTGAATATTTTTATAACAAAAAAGAATTTGAGAAGACACTAACTTACTATTCAAAAGTTTCCCTTAATAATTTGCCATCAGATAAATCAGCATATATTAATTTTCAGATTGGGTATTCAAACTTTGCCCTTGAACGGTGGAAAGAATCTATTACCTCATTTAAAAGAGTTGTATCAGAACCAAACAGTAAGTTTTTTGGGCCTGGAAATTATTATTTAGGAATGTCATATTATAAGGAAAAGAATTACAAAGAAGCGTTAAACTCTTTCAAAACCATAGAAAATGTAAAAAATTATCAGTATTTAATTCCTTATCAGATTGCCCAAATTTACTTTATACAAAAAAATTACGATGAAGTAATTCGTTATGGGATACCAAAGTATGAAGATAATCAGATAAAAAACAAGAAAGAATTAGGTCAAATAATAGGTCAGTCTCTTTTTGAAAAAAAAGAATTTTCAAAGGCACTACCCTATTTACAGGCTTATGCTGATGGAAATTCAAAACTTAGAGATGAGGAACTTTACCAACTGGGATTTTGTCTTTATGACGCAAAAAAATATGGTGAAGCAACTGAATATTTATTGCCTTTAAGTGATTCAGAAAGTATTCTAGGACAAAATTCCCTTTTTTATCTTGCTGATTGTTATTTGAAAACTAATCAATCACAAGATGCCCTCTTGGCATTAGATGCTGCCGCAAGAATGAATTTTGATCCTGTTTTACAAATAGAAGCGGTATTTAATCATGGAAAACTAGCC
>Ga0214921_10011532_pt1 | contig 10728 bp, 6 predicted proteins | sample LL1505_MetaG_FD_177992 | JGI IMG/M metagenome (GOLD analysis project Ga0214921, IMG submission 177992) | Freshwater microbial communities from Lake Lanier, Atlanta, Georgia, United States - LL-1505 | ecosystem: Environmental > Aquatic > Freshwater > Lake | place: USA: Georgia | collected 2015-05-28
CATGGTATCCGTCCAAGGTGGCACGCATCTGCAAGGGTCAGAGCTTGTAGGGCAATCTGTAGCTACCTTCCAGATTGGAAAATATGAAGTCACATGGGGCGAGTGGAAAGAAGTGCGCGGTTGGGCCGCCGCGAACGGGTATAATGACTTGGCAGGAGTTGGAGGGACGTATCCAGAGGGCGCTGCTGACAATTTCCCTGTGTGCTATGTGAATTGGTATGATGCGGTAAAGTGGAGCAATGCTAAGAGTGAGAAAGACGGGTTGGCGCCAGTTTATCAGGTAAACGGAGCAACCTATAAGGCTGGGCAGAGCACGCCAACGATCAACAGCGGGGCGAACGGGTATCGATTGCCATCAGAGAAAGAATGGGAGTGGGCGGCGCGTGGGAGTATGGTGTCCTACTACCTCGTTTTCAGCGGAAGTAATGATGTAAATGCAGTAGCGTGGTATGCTATCAATAGTGGCTACAGATCGAAAGCTGTGGGAACGAAAGCGGCGAACGAGGGTGGTATCTATGATATGAGCGGGAACCTTCAAGAGTGGTGCCAGGACCTTGCAGGTGACTACTACTACAGGCGCTGCCGCGGCGGCGGCTTCTGGGACACCGCAGACCACTGTGCTACCGACTTTCGCAACTTCGCCTTCACGAGCGTCCGGAGCCACACAATTGGCTTCCGTCTGGCCCGCAGTTCGGGAAACTAACCTTCCGGAGCTCAAGAGGAAGTCTGAAGGATGAAGGAGCCGAAGGGATGCCGTGCTTGGAGGCGGAGCCGTAGAGCTGGCAGGCCGAAGGCGTTTCTTTCATTGGAGGGACGACCGCCGTGTCGTCCTACTTTCGCGTGGCGAAGCCCCGCCCCCATCCGGCTGACAAGGCCGCGCTGACGCGCGGGAAAAATAGGCACCGACGGAGCATCGCCCTCCAAGGTTTTCGATAGGCGCCTCCTCACCGCTCCCCGCCCCTCGGTTGTGTCGTCCGACTTCCGCAGGCCGCCCCTGTACGCGGGAAAACCACGGCGGTGACGGAGCAGCGCCATCCAGTTGGGGATGGCTGGGTTCTTATGCTGTTGGGGAATTTAGAAACTTGAGGATGGCCAATTCGGCGGCGGCGGCGGCTTCTGGGACGAGGTGGTGTTGCATGGCGAAGCCGTGGGGCATTTTCTGCCCGATGTGAAGTTGCACGGGGGCGCCTGCTGAGCTGGCGCGCGTGGCAAAATCGATGCCGTCATCACAGAGCGTGTCGTCTTCGCCCACGATGACGAGGGTCTGCGGGAGGCTGCTCAGATCGCCGTGGGCTGGGCTGGCGAGCGGATGCGTCCACAATGCCTGCTCGGGGGCGTAGATGGCGCGCTGGAAAGCCAGAAGCTCGAGGCCATTGTAGGGATGATCTTTTCCCAAGCGCATCATGGATGCGTGTTTCTCCAGCTCGAGATCCAACACGCCGCAAATGAGCATCAATTTGTCTGGAAGCGGGTCGTGATTTTCTCGGCAGAAAAACCAGAGCGCGGCAGCCAAATTGGCGCCTGCGGAGTCTCCGCCAACGGTGATCTCTCCGGGGAACATTTTTTTCATGGCACGGAAAACGCCGATGGCATCGTGGAGCGCGCAGGGGAATCTCTCTTCCGGCGCCAAGCGGTAGTGCACGGCTACGACGGTGTGTCCGGACAAGGCGGCTATGCGTTTTGCCCAGCCCAAATGCTTGCCCGATGCGGGTGCGATCCAGCCGCCTCCGTGCAGATAGAGAAAAGCCTTCGTCGAAGCTTGTGGCGGAGTGAAAAGGGTGACCGGCACGGAAATCCCGGAATCGAGCGAGGGCAGGCTGTGTTCGGAGACCTCGACTTCGGGAAAGTCGGCGCGGCTGGGGTGGTCGGGTCTGCCCCAGAGTGCGCGAATTTCGGCTACCCAGCGGTCTCGCATCGGAACGCCCGGAACAAGTTGGCGATACAGCTCGGCTGCGGGCCCGCTCTGCATCTCAGCGGTGAGGCCATTCTTCATAGCGTGCCGGCTTTGCGCGCTGCCACCTCGTCGATCCCCGCCTGCAATTGGGCCAATCGCTGTTCCCTCGAGCCCCACAATTCCACAAGATGCGGGCCATTTTTTTTCGGCAAAACATCGAAGCGGCCGTCGCGGTAAATTTGTTTGAAAATGGCATCCACCGCATCGCGATAGGCATGATCCACGGGCCTGATGCCATCGTCCTCCATCTCCACCGGCCAGGCGTCGGATTTTGGCACAAATGCCAAGATGTCGAGATGCCCCAGAGATTCCTTCACAGCGGGGACCATCGACTCCACAAACGCGTCGTTGATGTCGGTGGTGCCTTGCGAGGCTGTGAATTGGGAGTAAGCGATGTAGTCCACCGGAGAGCGGTCAAAAATGACGTTGTCGGTGAAGTGGCAATAGCGGTAAACCCTGCCGATGTTGTAGTACATCTGAATGCCGTTGTGTAATTTTGTGGAGGCGTCGCGGAAGAGGATTTCATAGGGCCCGTAGAGCCCAAGGGCGCGGTAGGGTTCTTCTTCGCGTTGGAAGTCGGGGTGGCTGGCAACCCATTCGTTGACGATGGTTGATTTTCCTAATGAGTGGGATCCGGATATCGCGATTCGCATGAGTGGGATTGAAGCAAAGTACCGAGGGAAAGAAGATATTTTACCTTACGGGTGTGGCATCGGGTGTGGCGGATTCCTGGGCGTCTCGGATGGCGCTTTGAATCGCTTTCTGAGTGGCATCGGAGCTGGAGTCGCGAGTTTCCAAGGCGGCTTTTTTGGCTTCCTCGATGGCTTTGGTGGTTGAATCGGTGGCGCTATTGAGAATCGGTTCGTAGTTTGGGATGGCGCGAGGGGTGGGCGTGGGGGTCGCACTTGGCGTGATGAATTGATCGGCGATGAGCTTGCGGGCTTGGCGGAAAAGATTCTCGAGTTCCATGCGTTGAGTGCGGCCGAGTCCACCGCGGGCTGCGGCAAGAATTTGGATGCGGTAGTTGATCGCCTCGTCGTAGGCGTCATTTGCATAAGGCAATTTGCGGAGGCGATGGGTGATGCGCTCGCCGAGTCCGCCATCTGCTAGGGCATCGCCTTCGGAGTCGTAGGCTGAGCGCTTTCCAGAGTCTTCGAGCCACGAGCCGGTTTCATCCACCGTGCTATAGAGGAGATCGGCCTTCAGCCCGCCTTCGCGCTGCATGACGACTTCCATGCAGGGAATCATGGCATTCGTGGTGGAGGCGGGTTGGAGCTTGGTGTCTGCGATGACCCAGCCTGCGGCGCGGTAGCAGACCGTGACGTCGTGGTAGCCGAAGAACGGATAATCAAAAGAGATGGTCGCCAGCGTCGCACCCTTTTGGAATTGCCAAATATGCGAGAAGATACCGTCCTCAAAAGCCGCGCGCTTTGGCACGGGCATGGTTTCCGAGACAAGCCGCCAGCCGTCGATTTCTGGCGGAAGGGTGAATTTGGCAGAGCCATCCATCCATGCCCGACTCACGCGTCTGGCACCCTCCTGACGGAAATGGAAATCCCATCCGCGAACGAGTTGCAGCGCGCCTAGGATGACCAAGAGCACGGTAACAAAGCGGAGGCTTCCTTGGTAAAAAAACCCGTCGAGAAGGGGTTCGGTATTTTTTTTGATCTCTGACTTGTTCAGGAGAAATTTTCCGCGCGAGAGGACTTTCGAGAGGATGGCATCCACGAGGATAATGAATCCCAAGTAAGTGGCTGTGAGCAACAATCCGAGAGCCTCATGTTTCCAACCCGTAAAAAGATCGATTTGGAGTTGGAATAAAAACCACGCGCCCGAGGTGATGCGTACGAGGTTGCCAACCAGCACGCAGACGATCGTGAGCGCATAGAGTGTGACAAGAAAGAAGAACGACCGTCGCTGCCACATGGCGTAGAAAACGCAGGCGGATGTCATGAAGAGCACGGAGTTGATGCCACTGCAGGCTTCCTCCACGAGCAGACGTTGACCGGGGATTTCGATGATCGTGCCGGTGAGCAAGTGGGGAATGCCGAGAAGCCCAAGGACCTGGCTGCTGCCGGTCGTTGCCCATTCTTGGAGGAGCAGCGCAAAGCGGGCGTCGAGCTTGAGCGGAGGGGGAAGAACCGAGAGCAGCACCAGCCATGCGGGGAAGATCGACTTTACCAGACGCCACCCTCCGAACCACCACCCTGTGGTGAGCAATGCCAGAAGGAAAGATGCCGCGCCGAGCCAAGGTGACCACAGGATGGACGCTGCAGTGAGAGCGATCAGCACACCAAAAACCAAGGGGAGGCGGACCCAACGCGAGCCCGGATGCAGCGGACGATCCACTTCTCCAAGCCCCCGCCAAGCGAGCAAAATCGAGCCTGCTAGCGCCAGCGGGAAAAACTGGTAGGTATCATACTGCCAAAGGTTGTAAAAAAACTGGGCTAGGAGCGGGCCAAAACCTGCCAAGGCGATTAGCACGAAGAGGGTCGGCGTGAGGGGACGTCCGCTTCGGTTGTCGGTTCTGGGGTCGATCATCTTTGGGGTGGACGCTGAAAATTCGCGCTCATTTCTTTTTTGGCGTCGGTTTTTTCTTCATCTCTGTGCGCGACGGAGCGGGAGTCGGGGACGGCTTTGGGTCGTTCAGATAGGTTTGCAAAAATTGGATTTCTTGAATCGAGAGGAGCTGAGGAGCGAGGAGCGACATGACGTTGCGGGCGTCATTGCGGCGATCGTTGGCGGCAAAGGCTGCGGCGAGGAGGGCTTTGTGCGAGGGCGTGAGAGAGGTGACTTGGACGTCGGGCTCACAATTTTCCAGCAAGGTGAGAGCTTCTTTATTTTTGCCTGCTTTCAGGAGGGAGAAGGCCAGGGTCGCACGAAAGGCAAAATCGCGCGGGTTCGCTTCGCAGAGGAAGGCCACCTTTTTGTGATCCACTGGCAGATTCAAAAGAAGGCTTAGGAAGTTCAGGTCATTTTGAAACGTGAGGTCGTTGGCCAAGTCTGGCAAAGTGGCGGCCGCGATTTCGTAGGTGCGGTAGGTGCGCGCTGCATCTCGGCGCATGAGAACCGAGGGCAGCAGTTTGAGGAAGGAATCTTTGGCTGTATCGGAATTTGAGAGGACTTGTTGCAGGCCTTGATCAAAGCGTTGGTCTTCGCCGATGAGGTTGATGTAGGCGAGTGCTTCAAGGAATTCCGAACGGTCCGCTGATGCCATCTGGAGGCCTTCGGAATAGAGCGCACGCCCTTTGTCCACCTGTTCCGACATCACGAGGGCACGCCCCAAAAAAAGTTTCTTCAAAAACTCGGGCAGAGGGAGATTTGGCTGGGCGAGAGCGTCCAGAACGGCTGTCCAGTTTTGTGAGAGCGATTGCGCCTGCAACCAAAGGGACAGAACTTCGCGCTGCTTCAGAGCCTCGTCCCGTGTGAGAAGGGCAGCTGCTTGCTTGGGCTCCTCCATGAGAATGAGAAACTTCGCCCCCGCCGAGCGATCTTCCAGCGACGCACCCCGCATACGCAGGAGCATTTTTTCCAGCACAGAGGCCTTGGATGAGGGGTTGCTCTGAATCTCCATGTTATCAGCGAGCAGAAGCGCCTGCCCGTTCGACTTCGGGTTTTCGCGAAGCGTGGCTATCCAGCTTGGCATATCGGAAGGTGGCACCAGTCCGCGCGTGATGGCTGTGGTCGCGGCCTCAACGCCAGTGGCATCCCGACGTTTGGAGAGCCCCCGTAGAATCTCAAGAATTTCGGGAGCGGTTTGTGCATTCAATCGGTAGGCGAGGAGGAAGCGAGCGAGAGCGGCCTGGCTCGTGCCGGTCGTATCGGTCTCGATGGCCATCCGTAATTCGGTTTCGGCGCCTGGCAAATCGTTTTTTGAAATGAGCAAATCCGAGCGAAGCAAGTGACCGAGAACGGCATTTCCTCCACTGGCTGCCGAGCTTGCGAGCCTCTCAGCAAGCGCCCAGTCGCCCTCGCGGGCTGCCGTCACCGAATACTGGCTGAGGTCTTGAAGAGTGAGGGCGCCACAATCCGCGAGTTTGCGCCAGGTCTCCAGCGACTTCGCCCCATCGCCCTTTGCCCCCTGAACCTGGGCCAGCAGACGTAGTACCTCAACATTTTTGGGCTGCAGCCGCAGAGCGGTCTCAAGGCTCATGGCCGCCTCGGTCACGTTCCCCTGTTGAAGATACTCTTTGGCCAGAGTCGCGAGGCGTCGACTCTGACGGGCCTTAAATTTTCCATAACCCCAGTAGCCAACTCCGCAGGTTGCGGCTAATGCCAATAGGATAAGTAGGATAAAAATCCAGCGACGGCCTTTGCTTGGTGATGGGGGTTCCTGGGCGAGCATGGATTTCGTGGTGGTACCATGTGGAGGAAATTTTTTCAGGATGCGAGCTTATTAATGCGGCGTGCTATTGCGTGGCAGTAGATTACCATGGGCAGGCGGGTTTTCTATGGCAATGGCTTCTTGGAGGCGTTTTTGGGCGGTACGGCCAAGTGTAACCTCCTCGGAGATACCCTCAATGACGAGAGTTGCCACATCTCGAGATTTTCGGTCCAAACGGAGAGTTGCATGAAGGTTCGCAATGAGGGAGCGGTCCAGGCGAACGAAGGGAGGCGAGGGTAAAATCTTCTCATAATATCGCAGCGCGTGACAGATCATCATGGGCGGCGAGCTTTTTAAGAAAACCCGCGTAAAGTCGCCGTCAGCCTCTAGGAGGAGAATGTCTTGAATCGGAGCGGTGACAGTGCGTTGGGGCGTGCGAAGGCAGATGTGATCCTCGAGAGTATAGATCGGCGGCTCGAGGGAGGGAGTGAAAGAGGCATGCAGGCGGCGCACCGCTTGGGCAAAGCGGGCTGGTCTCACGGGCTTCAGCAAGTAGTCCACCGCTTCGATGTCGAATGCTTGACTGGCGTGCTCGGCGTAGGCAGTCACCATGACCACTTTTGGCATGATGTCTAAAGCCTGAAGCAAATCGAAGCCCGTGCCGCCAGGCATGCGAATATCCAAAAAAACGGCATCGGGACTTTCGCGACGGAGCAGGTCAAGGGCGGAGGCGTGGGAATCGGCTTCGCCGATGAGTTGAAGCTCCGGATGAGCGCCGAGGAGGTGTCGGAGCCCTTGACGAGCTAGATTTTCGTCATCGATGACAGCTACGCGAAGCATGGAGGACCCTCCAATCGCAATGTCACAAAAACTTGCCCGTCTGCACTGTGGAGAACCATGGAATGACGGCTTGGGTAGTGAATCTCCAGGCGGCGGCGGATCGTTTCCAGGCCCACGCCTTCCGTGTTGTTCGGCATGCAAAGATGTCCGGTATTCCGGATTTGAATGTGGAGTTGCTCCCCTTGTACTTCTGCCAAGATTTTTAGGTGCCAAGGCGGAGCTGCCAGTTCAAATCCATGTTTGAAGGCATTTTCAACTATCGGCTGCAGCAGGAAGCTGGGAACAAGAATTTCCCGAGCTTCGGGCGATGTTTCGATGCGCGTGCTCAGGCGCTCGCCAAATCGGCAGGTCTGGATTCGCAGGTACGCTTTGGTGGCATCGAGTTCTACCGCTAGACGAGTGATCAACTGGCTGCGATGGTCTAGCGAGTAACGCAAATAGGATGAGAGCTCGCCCACCATGTCGATGGCGGCATTGGGATGGGAAAGAATTTCTGACGAGATACCGTTTAACGTGTTGAAGAGAAAATGCGGGTCGAGCTGGAAGCGCAGGAGTTGGAGTTCCGTCTTTCTTGCATTGGCGCTGGCCTCGGCAGTTCGCAGAGATTCGTTGTGGGAATGCAGCTCGGCTTTAACCAGAAAATATCCGAGCGACCACGCCAGATAGAGCGTCCAGAGCGCGATCGTGAGAAGAAACATTCTCTCCCATGCGGTGTAGGGAAGGGCCTGCCAGTGTGCCAGATTGATCGCGATCTGAAGCGCGCCGGCATGCAGTGCAGAGGCGAATAAGGTGAGTGTTAAAATTTGAACCGCAAAAAGGCCGTGGAGCGAGACTTGAAAGCCCTTGGCACGGTAGAATTGTCGCAGGATTCCCGAGAGAATGAAGCCCACTCCGCATCCACTCAGAGCAAGCAAGAGTGCCCGGACGATGTCTTGGTGCATCACAAGGCGTGCCAGGAAGGCGATAATTACAATGCCAAACCACACAAGGCCATTGATAAGCCAAAATCTGGGTGGATGAAAAAGTCGCTGTCGGGCGGCATCGAACACGGAAATATGCTGAGGGCAAAACGCGGAGTGGTCAACGTGGTATAAGTCCGTAACGGCCGGATTCATCGAGTATCCCGCCGGATTCATCGAGTCGCGGTGGAATGCTTTCGAGATGGGCCGATTGCTTAACAATTCCCCTATTATGAAAAAAATTATACCACTCCTCAGCAGTATTCTTTTTCCTGTCGTCGCGGCGTTTGGTCATGGCTCGATGGCGGATCCCATAAGCCGCTCTTACGAGGTTTTCCTCGAAAATCCGATGGCACCCCAAAGCGCTGCTGGAAAGGCGGCGGTTGCGGTCGCAGGAACCCAAGCTTTTTATGACTGGCACGAGGTCAGTCTCAATGTGCCCGATTACAATTATCAGGCGAAAATCCCAGACGGCAAATTGCCTGGTGCGGGCCGTGACAAATATGCGGGACTCAATCTTGTCCGCACCGACTGGCCTGCAACAAAAGTGGTTCCCGGCCTGCGAGTGTGCCGCTTTTATGCAGCGACTCCGCATGAACCAAGTTTCTTCAAGGCCTACATAACCCGACAAGGATATAACCCTGCGCAGGCTCTCCGCTGGTCGGATTTGGAGCTCATTTCGGGAGGGGAAACGGCCTCCCTCAGCGGCTCAAATTACTACATGACGCTTGCGCTTCCTCAACGTACCGGTCGCCATCTGCTTTATGTGATCTGGCAGCGCATCGATCCCGCCGCAGAGGTCTTCTTTTCCACAAGCGATCTCGATTTCGGGGGCGTTGATTACGGCACTGTGCCTTTGCCAGTCGTCGCTCCAGCTCCTGCGGATGATGGGCATGATCACGATCACGCAACACCGACACCGACGCCAACGCCAACGCCAACGCCAAACACTGGAAATGTGACTGTCGATTTTCCCGAGGTTACGGTCAGCTTCAAAGTGGCCAGTGATTGGAAAAGCGGTTTTGAAGGCGCCATCACCATTAAAAATAAAACCACTCAAGTCCTGAAGGATTGGAACCTCACCTTTGAGATGGCTCCACAGATCGCATCGATCTGGAATGCCGGCGTTGCAAGCCGCAACGGCACAGTGTCGCGCTTCAATGCATCGGCTTTTGCCTGGAATAAAGATATTCCCGCCAGCGGCACTGTCTCCTTTGGTTTTACGGCTGCACCTGGTGGTCTCCCGCAGTCTCCAAGTGGCTTTATCTTCTCGGCGCAGGGCACTGCAACCCCCACACCTGCGCCCACGGCCACGCCACGCCCGACGGCGACTCCCACGCCTGCGCCCACGGCCACGCCGCGTCCGACGGCAACTCCCACGCCTGCGCCCACGGCCACGCCACGCCCGACGGCAACTCCCACACCTGTGCCCACGGCCACGCCAAGCCCATCGCCCATTTTGGGCGGCACAAAGACCGTAGCGGAATTCGCTCAGGCTTCCGTCAGCGTGACGATTACGAGTGACTGGGGATCTGGATTTGAAGCGGCCGTTGTGATAAAAAACAAAACATCGCAGTTTCTCCGGGGCTGGTCACTTGGCTGGCGTATGAACCCTGCGCTTTCCTCGCTTTGGAACGCGAGGGTCGCCTCGCAAGCTGGCACGCTTTATCAATTTGACGGCTCGACTTTTGCTTGGAACAAAGATGTGCCGGCCGGCGGCAGCGTTTCATTCGGATTCATCGGAACTGGTGGTGCGGCGGGCAAGCTGCCAACGGGAATCAGCTTTAACACTCTGGACGTATTGCCCACTCCGGTACCCTCTCCTACAGCTATTCCTCAGCCCACAGCGACACCCGCTCCGTCGCCAACGCCAGGGCCAGGGCCAGGGCCGACCGCATTCAACTATCCCGAGGTCCTGCAGAAGTCGCTTTACTTCTACGATGCTCAGAGATCCGGCAAGCTTCCCGGCGGTTTCCGAGTGCCTTGGAGGGGAGACTCTGCCTTGACCGACGGAAGTGATGTCGGCCTGGATTTGGCGGGAGGATTCTACGATGCGGGTGACCACGTCAAATTTGGTCTACCGATGACCAGCGCCATGTCCCTCTTGGCCTGGGGTGGAATCGAATATGGGGCGGCCTACGATAAGACGGGTCAGAAGGCCACTCTTCTTAATGTGGTTCGTTGGGGCACGGATTGGCTGATGAAGGCTCATCCATCGGATAATGTTCTCTATGGCCAAGTCGGAAATGGCTCGTTGGATCACAGTTACTGGGGTCCTTCCGAAACCATGACCATGGCTCGGCCGTCCTATGCTATCACGGCGGCGAAGCCCGGATCGGATTTGGCAGGAGAGGCAGCCGCGGCCATGGCTTCCGCCTCGATCCTGTTCCGAAGCACGGACCCGGTCTATGCGGACAAGTGCTTGGCCCACGCGCGGACCTTGTTCAACTTTGCCGATCAGTATCGCGGAAAATATTCCGATTCGATTACTGATGCCGCGATATATTACAACTCTTGGTCTGGGTATTACGATGAGTTGGCTTGGGCAGCGGCTTGGATGTACCGAGCCACAGGGGAAGCGGCTTACCTGACGAAGGCGGAGACGATCTATAGCCAGAACATTGCCGGGTTGCCGCTCAAGTGGACCCATA
>Ga0214921_10011533_pt1 | contig 10727 bp, 10 predicted proteins | sample LL1505_MetaG_FD_177992 | JGI IMG/M metagenome (GOLD analysis project Ga0214921, IMG submission 177992) | Freshwater microbial communities from Lake Lanier, Atlanta, Georgia, United States - LL-1505 | ecosystem: Environmental > Aquatic > Freshwater > Lake | place: USA: Georgia | collected...
ACAATAAAAGATTTTCAACAAACTATGACAAAACAAATAGATATTATGAGTTTTCCTTCATTGAAAGAATATTTGGGAACAAGATATGGAGAATCATCTAGTGGAGAGAAATGTGAGTTCTGTGGAAGGTCATGCAAAAACTATGCATCATTAAAAGCTCATCAGCGAGGATGTAAGAAAGAAAATACAGTAATTTCAATTGAATCAATGAAATATGATGGTGATGAAGTTTTACCAGAAAAATATGAATTTACAAATATGAATTTGTCTCAACTAAAAGAAGAATGTAAAAAAAGAAATATTAATACTTCTGGAAAAAAGAAAGAAGAATTACTTAAACAGTTAAGTTAAATTCTATATTTTGTAAACATAGTGATTTTTCCTGTAGCGTATCACTTGATAATGTCGATCCTAATGCATATAATAATGTTTCGAATGCTTTTAAAGAAAGAGCACGCACAATTGAAGGAAAATCAATTACAGAACAAATGAAAAATTATTTGAATAGTCCATATGAAACATCACACTCTCGTAAAAAATCAAATAAATCCGTAAGAAGTGCACCATCAGGTAGAAAAAGTAGAAGACTACCAAGTAGAAAGCTACCAAAAAGCATTTAATGAAATAACAAAAAATTGAATAATATTAATTTATAAATTCGAATAATAAAAATGGAACCAATTGAAGAGAGAGATAGTGATGTAGGTATTATATTCAATGAAAAATATAAAATGACTATTAATAAATTTAAAATGAAAAATAGTCATTTAATTAATAATTTAAAAGAGGATCAAAATATTAGATTTATTGAATCTATTCAAAATAAATTAAGAGATTTGATTTCTGAATTAACAGACGTGGATGATTTTGATTGGAATAAAAAGAAAATGGGTAAACCAGAATATTATGCAATTTTCTTGTCTCTAATTACACCATTAGATCATATAAATAAATGGGAAGATTTCAGTATTGATAGTGGTCAATTAAGTGTTGATTCAACAAATTTAGATACAAGTGAGGATGCAACCTGTGCATGTGGACAGCAAAATTGTTGTGTTGATTACATGGGTTATGTAAGATGTAATGGATTACAACTATTAGTTGGGTCTGTATGTGTTTCAAAAAAACAATTAACCAGTTGTGATAAGTTAGTTATTATTCAAAAAGAAAAACAAAAATTAAAACAAAAAATAAAGGAAATGAAAAGAATAACATTTGATGTATTAAAAGGAATCTCGCAAATATATAAAACAAATGATTATTGGAAATTATTCAAATATTTTATAATAAAAGAAAATTTAAATATTTTGAAAATAAAAGAATTATTGAATAAAGATTTTGATAATAGAAATGCAGATCTTTTACAAAAAATAGTAAATAGATATTTTAATAAATTCAAACTTGAATATGATGAATCAAAATATATAGATATTTTATTACAAAAACATCAAGTATCTAAGTTTACTGGTTATGTGGAAGGATTATGTAATTGTGGTTGTTTTCATAATAATAAATCAGATAACAAATGTAATGAATGTAGAAAAATAAAAAGGCTTTGCGAACGTTGTGGTGAACCACATAAAAATAGAAAAGTAAATCGGTGTAATGATTGTAGAATAGGAATATGTGATGAATGTAATAAAAGATGCAATCCAAATTATAAAAAATGTTATACTTGTCATAAATCAGATTAATTCTTAATCAAATCTCTATTAAACATCATTAATTTATATTCTTCTTGAACTGTTTCCATTGTTATTTTATCATCCTTTAATTCTAGATAACGATTAAAAAACTTTCCATTTCAGGGGTCTTACATATTTAATAGATCTTTTAATAAAATCCTCGATCAGGTCAAAATCTGAACCCATTTTTATGGTTATAACTTTCTGAATATTTCAATTTTATAAATTCTAAAATATAGAATTTTGAGGTGCAGATTTAGTACTTAATTCATAGGTTTTATTTCCATAATCATCATCAGTATACATATCACAAAACACATATTTATAACTAGTTGCTTCAGGTACCTCTTTAAATACCATAAAATTATCAATTTGATCTTGAGGAATTTTTAAAGTCAATTCTGAAATAGGTTCTTGACCAATATACCACGTTGGTCTTATTAACCCTCTTTTTTCACATACATAATTAATTCCAATAGAACTGACACCTTTTTTTAATAATGCACTTTTTAGTGCAGTTTCGTAATTTTTTTTTTCAATCACTAATTGTTGTTTATGTTTTTCTGACATCCATGAACTAAGAAATTCATTTCTATAGAATAATACAGGTAATCCATATGCATTAACAACAAATACTTCATAGTACCCTAACATTTGCAAAGTCGTTATAATTCTACGATGGTTGATTTTATTTTGTTGCAATTCAGAATCAATATTTATCTTTTCTGTTTCTGTCAATTGCGGATTTTTACGTTTTTTTTCTATCTCTTCCTGTTTAGTCGTAAATATTGTTCCTATGCATTCATCTAAAAAAGTTTTATCTAGACAATATAAATAATGCATAAAATCTTTCATTTCTATATTTTTCCAATCCAAAGTAGGTGCAGGCCCCTTTTTAGTATCAAAAATATGTGGTGTTTTCGTTAGTTTATTTTGTATAAGTGTTAAAAGTTCGGTTTCAATTGATGATACGTTTTCTTCCATTGCTATTACCCAAGGTGTAAATGATCTAAATTGTTGACAAGGTGTAAAATTAAACCTTTCATATCCACCACTAAGTAATCTAGGTATTGATTTTAGATCAATTGTATAAAAGTCATCTTCTAATACCGCATCACATAACATACGAGAATAAACTCCTGAACCAAGAATAATTTTTATTTTCGAAGTTCCTTTTACAGAAATAAATTCGGGGATTACTGTTGGTTTATCTGATATAATAAATGTTGTTTTTTGTTCAGCAGATTGTTCAGCAGATTGTTCATCAGATTGTTCAGCAGATTGTTCAGCATGTGGTTGTACATTAGATGCAGCAACTGTCGGATCTATTTTAATAATAGCTTGAGCTTGTTGTAAATATAAATCTTCTTGTTGTTTTAAATCTTGTAGTTTTTTAATAATTCCAATTAATTCATTAGCAACATCAGGTTGATGTAATTGATATACTGAATCTGGAGCTACTTCTAATTTTTCTTTTTCTGAAGGTGAAGTTGAGCCACCAAATATTTTTTGTGATTTTTTGTAATTTTTAGTTTTGTAATTTTTAGTTTTGTAATTTTTAGTTTTGTAATTTTTAGTTTTGTAATTTTTAGTTTTGTAATTTTTATTAAAATATTTTTTATTAGAATATTTATTTTTGTAATTTTTAGTTGTTCTTTTTGTAATATATTTATTCATTATATATCACAAATATTATTTGATAATGTAATATTATCTAAATTATTTTGAAACTTTTAATTCTTAATCAAATTACGATTATTAAATAACAATAATTTATATTCTTCTTGCACCGCATCGACGGTTGGTTTATCTTCCTTCAAATCCATGAAACGCTCAAAATATTTCATTAATTCAGGATCTTTATTTAAATTAAACCATTCAATAATCAAATCTTCCTTGTGATTATAAACTGAATCCATTTCTTCTTTTTTTACTAAATTCCATTTATTTTCTTTGTACATCATCATATAATTATTTTTCATGTTGGAAATATAAATATTCATATTTTCAGGTTTATCTGGATTAAAATGTACTTTTTCAATTAATTTCAAAACACAACGCGATGCTTCCTTGAGACATTTTTTATAATCAACATTTGTCAAATGAGATGTATCTGTGTCCTTATAATTTAATAAATTTATATTTGTTACATTATTGATTATAGTATTATTAGAATTTGTATAAGTATTGATTTCTAATTTTTCCATTAATTTTTCAATTTGTTTCGATTGTGTCTCTAATTGTTTATCTTTATGTTCCAATTGTAAATTTAATAGTCTTACTAACTCAGTAAGATCCTCTGTTTTATTTTTATTACAAGAGTATTTTATATGTTTTGATAATGATGACTTATGTTTATAACATTGTTCACAATATTTGCACTTGAATAGATTGCTTATTTCGTTGCTACTTTCGGCTAACTTTTGGCTAACTTCGACTAACTTTGGGCTAATTTCGGCTAACTTTTGGCTAACTACTGACTTACTTTCAACCAGCTTATGTTTATTGCTTAAAAGATGCTTATCATAATTGTACTTCTTTTTTGTATTAAAGTTACAATGTTCACACTTATACTCCATATGTTATTATTATATATTATTTTTATACACTTTTTCCTTAATTTGTAGTTTTATTATTATAATAGATTCCTTATTTTAAGCTACATTTTAAGGAAATCCGCACCACAATGCTCCTTTTGGAGGACTAACGGAAAAGTATAAAATCGAGGGGGGGGGGAAATTTTTTAAAAAGATTTTCAAATTTTTTTCAGAGAAATTTATTTTTAAAAATCCAAATATTTTTTCAAGAATTATAATTGAAATTAAAAAGTATCGAAAATAATAAATATATTTTAAAATCTATACTGCAAAGTTAGTCCTTATCCAGAAATTTATATTTATTATATGCCTCAATATCACACTTTTTTCTACAATTACACATATCTTTTTTACACATCAAACAATGATCACTTTTTAATGAAAATGGCAAACATTCTTCACAATATGAATATTTACAATTACATTGCTTATTTGTAATTTCTAATTCACCTACCTCTAACGTTTTTAAGCAAATCACACAATTTTCTTCTTCTTTATTTGTCCGTAGTTTAAATACAAATGTGCAATAATTCATTGTAATTTTCCATCCTTTTTCCATCATTTTTACATATCTTTTATCTGAAATAGTTGAATTACAATACGCTTGTTTTGTAAGTATATGATTTTCAATTTCTTCATAAGTCCATCGTGAATCTATTGAATAAATTCCATCTTTTACATATTTTAATTTATTTACATTAAAATCTGTTCCCATGATTGGTATATTAATATCCGTATTATATGAAATATCGCAAACAATTGCATCTAACTTAATAGTATATACTGAATTATTTAATTGATCATAATACAAAATTTCAGCACGATATAACATATAATAACCATAATCTATATCTAGGTTAACATATGATAAATCTACTATGGTTTCTTCTTTATAATGAAAACCTTTTTTCCATAAATATCGTTTAAAACGATCAAAATCACCTTTTCTAATAAAGAAATCAATATCATTTGGGACAAGAAACCTATCATTCAATTCTGGATGAACAGTAGGATCATTATATTCAGTACTCAAAAGATAAAATTTTTTAGCAGCGTGATTATGTAAAATCATATCTCTAACAGCACCTCCAAATATAATGGCATTATCTAAATTTATTAAACGATCCATAATCGATCTTATAAGAAGCCATTTAATATGACTTACATTTTTAGTTTTTAATAGTTCTGTGAACGTAAGAGGTTTAGGCTGTAGCACCATATCTTTGTCCCACTCTTCATCATTTTCTGTTTCTTTGTTTTCCATATTTAAAACATCTGGTGCAGAATCAACATCTGGAACGGCTGGGATCACTAGATCCATAGTGTAGAATTTACAATTATATTGTATAAAAAGTATAATTCAATTTTATAATAAGTAAATTATAAAAATGTAAGGCATTGTAAGTAATGTATAAATACTTGACAAATAATTGATAACACTCAAACCATTATACGTTTTTTATTTTCTAATTCAAAGTTATAATACTTTGACACAATGGGATTTTTTATAAAATCAATTTCAAGATTTTAAAATTGATTTTATAAAAATTTATTTAATTTATAAAAAATGGGGCAAAGTGAATCAAGTGAATCAAGTGAATTGAACGATTCATTTCATGAAACTAAATGGACAAATTATACAGAATGGACTAATTTCAAAGACTTAAAAGAAGGTGAAAAATATAAAGTAAAATTTGATTCTTATGATTTTGAATGTGAATGTGAAATGATCTTTTGTTATTATAAATTTCGTGGTAAATATGGTTATTGTGAAAATTGTGATGCAGTATTTAAAGAAAAACTCAAACTTAGTAATGGCTGGTCATATACTACAGCAGATAATTCGTATGAATATTATAAATTTATATCAAAAAAAGAATATAATTCAAAAATAAGAGACAAATATAATGAAAAAGTATTAAATATAGTTTTGAAACAGATAGTAAATGATGATTTCAAATGGTAAAAAATAAAGAAATTAAAAAATTTCTGAAATAATATGATCAATTTGTTTTTTTTGTTCATTGATTTGTTTTTCTTGTTTTTCTAATCGTTCATTCAATAACTTTATCATTTCAATAAGATCTATTTCTGCAGGTTCAGATTTTTGTAATAATTTATGCTTTCTACTCACATTATGTTTATTAAAATTAGATTTATCATCAGTTGAATACTTGCAACAGTCACATTTGTATATCATTTATATATCATAGTATTTTAATATGTTTGTACTAACGAGTGGTAGAAAACTACTCCTTTTTCATTTTATTCCATATATTGAATATTTCTACACCAAATTCAGAATTACTATATACATCTAAATGTTGTTTTATATCATCTGCCATTTCAGCAAATAATTCTAATGGAATTTTATTTTTATAATGTGTTCTTACAATGGTTGATTTTTTTTCAATCACTGACTTCGCTGATTTTGGTTTAGTTTGAATTGGTTCCACCTGAGCAACAGGTAAAGGTTCAGGCTTAGATACGGGTTCAGGATTAGATACGGGTTCAGGCTTAGATACAGGTTCGATCTTTACAGGTTTTGGCCCAACTTCACCCAATACGCTATGTTTATCAATTTTATGATTTTTTGCAATCTCCTGCAACTTTTTGAATGATGCCGTCGATGTATCTGCACTTAAACCCTCACAACTTTTTGATATAAATAGCTGAAATGCACTTGTTTCATTATTTTTAATATTTTCAGATATATTTTTATTGAATGTCAAACCCAATAATTTTGCAAGTTCTTTGTCCTCTATATCAATTCTAGATTTATTATAATTTTTAGATCCATTATTTTTACTACCATTTTTTAACCATGAACCATTTCTTCGACCATTTCTATAAATATCTGTAAGACCACATGGCAACTCTTCGTCTGGAAGATGTTTATAATAAACAAATGTTGTTTTAAGATAAGCAATTGGTTTTGACTTATCTGACACAAATTTTTTAAATAATTTTTTGTCTATACTTTTAATAGTATTTGTTTTATTATCATACTCATAATAATGTGTATCATTCATATTTTTCATATAATAATTATCATTATGTTTATAAATTTCAAACCTTTTTGTAAAAGGTGCACATTCAGCACATTCATATATGTCTTCTGCAGGATAAATAAGATTTTTATTTACATATATCATAATTCCCTTTTGAATAAAATCATTATAAATATCTGAAATATGTTTAGTTAGATAAACAGTTATGTCGTCTTGTGTTGTTTTTGTATAAATGGAATGTCGAATAGAAGATAATACAATAGTAGATCCTTTTTCAAATGGATGTTTTGATTTATAATGTTCATATGTTATTTCATTCTGATTTGGTGAAAATGAATCTTCTTCTCTTTCACACATTTCTATAAAATCCAGTTCTACATGATAATATTTACCCCGAACTTTTGTATAGACATCCATTTTATCGCCAGTTGAAATTGCACCAGCTTTCATACCAATGCCAAACTGACTCATTTCATCATTATCTTCATGCCCAGCACGCATATGACCCATATTAAAAGGATTAGATATACCAGGTTCAAACATATTTTCAAAACCATTTGCATCATCAGATATAGTGATTGTATGAATTCTTGAATCTAGTACACGAGTATTTATATGAATATTTTTACATTTCAATACATTATCTACAAATTCACACACCGATTTTATTAAATCATAATCAGACTGTTTATGCTGGCGATACATACTTTTGAAATGCGGCGATCCTGCGGGCAAACGATTCAAAGTAACACGATCCATTTTTTATAAGTATTAAGTATTTTTAAATACTTTCAATTTTATTCATTTGAAGATATGAATTTATATAATTCATAATTTCATTTAATCCAAGTTCTGTGTAATGCCCCAAATCATCTTGCATTACTTCTTCTTGCGTATAGTTTAATACAGTTGTAGGATTAATAAATGGAATATTATGTTTTTTACAAATAGTATCTAATAATTGTATCAAATGATTTCTTGCAGGTATAACTTGACCATTTTGTTTAGAATTATAATGAGAGACAATAATACATTTTTTAGGATATAACATTTTCTGTATTTCCAAAATATCATTTTCAATTTCTTCATCACTTTGTTTTTCAATTATGTAATTATCCAAAATATCCTGGGGTGTATGTTGAGTAAAATTAAATCTCAAATCAACGGATAAATGATGCAAATAAAAATTATGAATATATTTTTTGTTAGAACATATTTCTATAATAAACACATCTGTTTCCATAAAAAGTTTATTAAAATAATCATCATAGTTTATATAAGTATTATTGCATATAGCAGTTCTAAAACATAAATTATTATATGGATATGGAATAATTAATTCACCTTTCAAAAATTGAATAAATTGTATCACTTCCTTTGTTGAATGTGAATAATTAATCAAATTATTTAAATTATTATGATTAATTTTATTTAGTCTACATGTTCCAAATAAAGTAATATTCATATATAATTATATAATATTACTTTCTTTGCGGATCTAACCGTACATGATACATGCATGACCGATTCAATTCAGAACCAGGATTAGTAAAATCAACTCTCATATTAATATATCGAAATGAACTATAAAACATGTGTGAAATAAACTGAATTTCTGGTGAATATGTTGCTTTATACTGACTTAATGCATAATCCATACTTGAAATAAATTCAACACATTTTGGATCTTCCCAAATATCATGATATAATTCACCATTTTTAATTTTCATAGCAAGACTAAAAAGATAATCCATTGCACTAGAAGAACCAATAAAAAATGTATCTGATGAACCATATAAAATGCTGGTATCTTGGTAACATTTATCAACTTGTTCACTAATTTCATCAAATGACAAATTTGGCGAAATATTCATATCAAATAATCGACAATAAATAGTTAAATCAATGTGTATCTGATTTTTTTCTAGATATTCATTTTTCAATTTATTTAATAAATATCGACGGTATATCAAATTTGGAACAAATGGATTACTACCATTGGTATTTTTAATGGTAGAATAATACTTTTCAGCGGTTTCTTTCTCTTCCATCATAGGATGATTTTCAACATAATCAAACCAAACATTTACATAAAAACCGTCTAGAATTTTTCGAATCGCCATTTCATTTTCTGGCGAATAATTACCTCCCGCTTGTTTATCTGATAAAATGAAAATATGAACATTATGTGTTTTCAATACTGGTTCCAATGCTTTCAACGTATTCACTAGATTGTTCTCATAATTACGAAATTGACCATAAGACATCAATACAATATTTTTTCTTTGAATTGGTTTATATATATATTCAATGGGACATCCACACCAAGAGACATATTGTTTTACACTTCTACATTCATTCTCATATAAACGCACAAGTTCATGATTTCCATTTTTATTTTGCCCCAAAATGTTACCCTTGACATCTTTGAAATATTCTGTTCCTTTTTCAAATTTTAAAAAATGTATATTTCCATAATCACCTCGATGAATACCTTCTTTACCAATGAATGATGTTGTCTCTGCATTACCTAAATACAAATTTACACCACGACCAAGAATACCAGGACCAGTAAAATCTAAACGAGATGGTGGAAAAATACGACCACGTACATTTTTTACAATCAATTGAATACAATTCATCATAATAGGATGTTTTGGTATTACGGCCATAACAGTTCCTAATGCCAAATTATATGTAGGTTCGGCAGGATGTGAATTTAAATCAATGGATGTCATAAATTCAATGCCATCTACAAAATCATCAATTTTTCCAAGACATAAAGTATCTAAATCTGTTGCCACACCACCCTCGATGTATAAATAACAATATCTGAAAAAATCTGATTTATTTGCACCAGGATTAAGTAAATCATAGGCTTCAAGTATAATGGAATTAAAATGTTTTTGAATAAATGCATATCGTTCATCCTTATCAAACAGATAGTACTCGTATCCAGGATTTAAATTTTTCCATGTATCAATAATCACCTGAAATTCGGGTGAAATATCTTTTGTTTCCCATGTCTGAACAATTCTTTTGGGGATCATATTTTAGTTTAAAATATAGTTTTTAAACTAAAATTAAATTATTCAAGATAAATTTATTAGGGAGATAAATTTATTGAAGATAGAAATGAATATATTAATTAAATAAATTTAATGGGGTGGTGTCCCATAAAGGAGGCGGAGGAGATGGTCTGTTTGATGTACCTATCCAATATCGTGTTCCTTCATGATTTATAATATCATAATCTGTTTTGCGTGTTTCATTTAATAATGTTTGAACCCTTGCGTCTTGTTTTAAAGATGCAATCATTCTGTAATTTTCTTTATACACAAATTCAAAACGATCCGGAGTTATATTCATTCTTGTCATGAATGTTAATTATTAAAAAAGTTATTATTTTGTGATTGTGTTACCCTAGGTCTATC
>Ga0214921_10011534_pt1 | contig 10727 bp, 11 predicted proteins | sample LL1505_MetaG_FD_177992 | JGI IMG/M metagenome (GOLD analysis project Ga0214921, IMG submission 177992) | Freshwater microbial communities from Lake Lanier, Atlanta, Georgia, United States - LL-1505 | ecosystem: Environmental > Aquatic > Freshwater > Lake | place: USA: Georgia | collected...
AGCTGTCCAGCAGCGACAGCAGCGTGGGCTGGTCTTCGCCGCGCAGGGTCTGCGTCAGCTCCAGGTTGCGCCGGGTGCTGTGCGGCAGGTCAATCAGCTCGTCATGCCGCTGCACTTTGAGGCTGTGCACATGGCTCAGCGCCCGGCCCTGGGTGTGCTCGGCATAGGCCAGCAGAGCGGCGGCAGCGGCGTGGGCCTGGGGCAGGCCATCCGCCTGCCAAGCGGCCAGGCTGGCGGCCTGCAACTGCTCTTGCAGTTTGCGCTGGCCCAGGGCGGCGTCAAACTGAAAATCTGGCCGCACCGTCAGCGTGACCGCAAGTGACAAGCCGGGCAGGGCGCGCAGCCGGCCCTCAAAGGCCGGCGTGGCGCCGGCGCTGTACAGCAGCTCGCCCGGGCCAATGCGTGCCACCCACTCCGGCAACTCATCGGGGCTGCACTCGGCCAACAGCACCTCGCCGCGCGTGATGCTCAGCCAGGCGAGGCCGCAGCGCTGGCGCGGGCCCTGGTGCACCGCCAGCAGCAGCGATTCGGTTTTGTCGCCCAGCAGCGCCATGTCGGTCAGCGTGCCGGGCGTGACCACCCGCATCACCTTGCGCTCGACTGGCCCCTTGCCACCCACCTCACCCACCTGCTCGCAGATGGCTACCGATTCGCCCAGCTTGATCAGCCGCGCCAGGTAGGTTTCTACCGAATGAAAAGGCACCCCGGCCATCAGCACCGGCACCCCGGCCGACTGGCCGCGGCTGGTGAGCGTGATATTGAGCAGCCGCGCCGCCTTCTCGGCGTCGGCATCAAACATCTCGTAAAAGTCCCCCATGCGGTAGAACAGCAGGGTGTCGGGGTAGTCCGCTTTGAGGCCCAGGTACTGGGCCATCATGGGGGTGTGAGCAGGCGGTGCCACGTCCACGGTTGCCTTGGCGGTGTCAGATTTTTCTTTTTGCATTAAGGGGGGCTGCAGAGCAGTTTGCTAGCCTGCATTTTCACCGGTTCGCAGAGGGCTTGCGCTTAGTCGATGGGGTCAGCCCTCAAGCTGAGGCGAGGTGTTCGAGGTAGACTGAAATCCAACAATTTTGAGCCCGTAGGTCCTCCATGCGGCGCAAGGGATACAGCATGGCATTAAGAACTGGTTTGTACGACCGCCTCATTTATGACGATGAGGTGAGCGCGCTGGTCGGGTTGGCTGACCAGCAACGGGCATTGTTGGAGACGCCGACAGCGCATCAGCGCCGTGAGCAATTCTTGAACGAACTGGTTCAGTGCTTACCTGAATTGTTGGATGCAGCGTCCGCTGGCGGTACCGACGCAGGCGAGAAGGCCAAGCTGGAGATTGAGTTTATTCGGCGCTTGCTGGTAACGATGCGCACAGAAACGACGAGCCAGTCGTCCCGCAGGTTGGCGACGCCGCCTCAAAGGCTCAAGTCAATCCACAGCACAAATACGGAAGTAGCCTATCCCGCCACAGGGTTACGTCACCCTTGGCTGTTCACGTCGGCCAAATCCGATCCTTCGCTGCTGCATGAGTTGCGCGCTGAGCTCCAGTCCGTGGATCGCGTAGATATTTTGGTCAGCTTCATCACCTGGAGCGGCGTACGCAAGCTGATGGACGTGCTGACACAAGTGACCGCATTGGATGCCTCTGGCAACCCAAAAACCCGATTTCGAATTCTGACCACGACTTACATCGGTGCGACTGAGGCCCGCGCAGTAGATGCCTTGGCCAGACTACCGGGCGTGGAAATGCGTGTTTCCCTCGACGGTCGGCGCACGCGCTTGCATGCCAAAGCGTGGATTTTTCATCGCTCAACCCACTTTGGCACCGCCTTCGTCGGTAGCGCCAACTTGTCAGAGTCGGCGCTGATTGGCGGCATTGAGTGGACCGTCAAGTTCACGCAATCCAGCGTCGCCACCATGTTCGACGCGGCTGTCGCGAATTTCGAAACCCTTTGGAATGATCAGGAATTTCAGACCTACGATCCGACGAATAACGAACATCGAGAGGCGTTGGTACGCGCCTTGTCGGAGCAAAGGAGTGGCGGCGCTGTGGCCGCGGCCCATCCGGTGGCCTTGCAGACGTGGTTTGACCTGCAGCCCAAGGCCTATCAGCAGGAAATGCTGGATCGGCTGGATGCTGAGCGCCGTTTGGGCCGCCGCAGAAATCTGCTGGTGGCGGCGACGGGCACAGGCAAAACAGTTGTGGCGGCCTTCGATTACCTTCGTTTGAAGGAGGCCGAAGGTGCCGCACCTCGCCTGTTGTTCATCGCGCATCGCACCCAAATTTTGGTGCAAGCGCTATCGACTTTTCGGCAGGTACTTCGTGATCCGGCTTTTGGCGCGTTGCTTGATGGCGTGAACACGCCAGACCGCTACGAGCATCTGTTTGCCACGATCAACACCGTGCACGGTCGCCAATTGGTCTCCCAACTAGGCAGCGATTTCTGGCGAGTCGTCGTCGTGGACGAGGCGCATCACTTGCCGGCATCGACGTTCGATCAGTTCATGCGCGCTGTACACGCCGCACTATCTTTTGGGTTTGACGGCCACGCCGGAACGTGCAGATGGTCAAAATCTTGGGCTGTATTTTGATGCGAGACCGGATGGTTCCCCGGCGGTCTCCTTGCGGCTGTGGGATGCACTCGATCAACAACTGCTAGCCCCCTTCGAGTACTACGCCAGTGCGGACGAGACTGATTTGACCGCTGTGGACTGGGGGCGCGGTGCTGAGGTGTCACAACTGGCCAACCTGATTGACGGTAATTTGGTGCGGGCCAGAACGGTCGTCAATGCTGTGACCCGCTATGTGTCTGACCCCCGCACTTTGAAGGGTTTGGCCTTCTGCGTCAGCGTCGCTCACGCCCGATTCATGGCGGATTGTTTTACCCAAGCGGGCTTGGCGGCACTGTCATTGAGCGGGGCCGATTCGCAAGCGATGCGGACCGACGCGGTGAGGAAGCTGCGCGCCGGCGACCTGAAGGTGATTTGCAGCTGCGACATCTTCAATGAAGGCGTTGATATCCCCGAGGCGAATGCGGTGTTTTTGCTGCGACCCACACAAAGCCCCGTGATTTTTCAGCAGCAGATTGGTCGTGGGCTGCGGTTGGCCCATGGCAAAGACACTTGCCTCGTTCTTGATTTTGTGGGCCAGTACCAGGCGGGTTTTCGCTTCGATATTTTGTTGCGTTCGATCACTGGCTTATCGCGTCGTGAGATTGCTGAATCGGTGAAAGACGGCTTCAGCAAATTGCCGGCCGGCGTTCATATCCAATTCGACCGTGTCGCCCGGGACCGTGTTTTGGATAACCTGCGTCAGGCATTGAATTTGAATGTGGCGCGGCTGAGTGCTGAGCTCTCTGCCTGGTCAGCGACGCGCAGCGGTGGCGAGGTGTCCCTTCGTGCCTTCCTGCTGGACAGTCAACTGGAGTTATCAGATATTTATACCGAGGGGTCCAACGCCCGCTCATGGACCAGTTTGAAACGTCGTGCTGGGCTCGAAACCCGACCGGAAGGTGAGCGTGAATACGACCTTGCGCGTCGGGTCTACAGCGTGCTGCATGCGCAGGAGCCCAACGTGCTGGCGGCTTGGTGCGACGCTTTGAATGGCAATACGGTGAAACCGGTGGCCGTACAAATGCTCGCGCACCAACTCCTGCCATCCCGCAGCGAACGGATCAGCGCGGCGTCTTTTGTCGAACTGGTCAATGAGAACCCGGTTGTGCTGGACGAATTACGTGAAGTCTGTGACATCTTGCGCGAGCGCACTTCACTTGCCCCCATTCACTTGCCAGATGCGCCCGCCACCTGGCCGTTGGCTTTGCATGGTCGCTACAGCCGTTCTGAGTTGTTGACGGCTGTCGGGTTTGCCAATGAGCATGTGCGCCCGCTCTCGGATGGCGGTTGCCTGCCCTTGGAGGCGCAAAAAATCGAGTTGTTGTTTGTGACCCTGGACAAGAGCGAGGGTTTTGCCGAGCACGTGCAATACAAAGATTACGCGGTCAGCCCAACGCTGTTCCACTGGCAAACCCAGAACAGGGCGGGGCCCGATAACGCCACCGGTCGCCGGTACCTGGAGAGTGCGACCAATGGCTGGCGGTTTCAGCTCTTTGTCCGGGAGGACCGTGATGCGGCTTACGTGGCTGCAGGGCCGGTGACCTTGCTCTCCCATGAAGGTGATCGGCCCATTTCGATCACCTGGCAGATTCAGTTGCCCCTTTCGGCTGAGCTTTTCCGGCGTTTTAGCGTACTTCGCGGGTGATGGGACTGTGGCGCCGTGCCAGTGGTCCCCAGGACGGATTCATGGCATGACGAGGTAACCAAGCAGAGCCCGAACGATTCGCGGTCGGAGATCCTTGGGTGGCTGGCTACCCGGCCCAGAATCGGCCTCCACCATGGCACGGGCAATCACCAAGAGATCTCGTGGCGCGCTGTCCGGCAACGCGGCCGAAATTTCATGGCGATGACGCGAGATCAGCGCTTGGGCGATGGCGGCAAACCGTCGATCAGCCTGATGCGTGTGTGCGCTCGTGGGCAGCCGGCGCTCCTCGTGGTCAATGGCTGCGGCATAAACGGGATCTCCATACTGCTGATCAATCAGCAACAGGGCTACATCATCGAGTGTTTCGCGCAATGAGCCTCGGACGGGGCCGTTGAGCAGTGCCTCCAATGCGTCGGCCAGTTGAGCATGGTCACGATCGATCAGGGCCACCACGATGGCTGCCTTGTTGGGGAAATACTGGTAGACGGACCCAACACTGACGCCTGCCACCTCGGCCACCCGATTGGTGTTGAATCCGGCCAGCGATTCGCGCGACAAAACGCGAGTAGCCGCCGCCAGGATGGTGTCCACTGTGGCTTGAGAGCGGCCTTGACGCGGCGCTTTGCGAGGGGAAATATCGATGCGAGGCATACCTTGCGGTCAGTTAAAGATGCGAGTAGCTAAATTGAGCTTTTACTCGCATCATAACGGCGCGGCAAGATCCCCGCCAGTCATTCACACCAAGGAGCCGACCATGAACTTCAATGATTTCTACCAACGTGTTTTTTTGCCCGAGCACACGCACCCCGTTAACGTAGCCTTGCACATGATGGGCACATTCGCCGGGCTCGCCCACCTCATTGCCGTGCTCACACTGCCGGTGCTCTGGTGGCCGGCGCTGCTGCTGTTCCCAGTGGTTCACGCTGCTCCTGGCCTGATCGGGCATCGATGGCTGGAGCGCAACGTCGCTATCGGCGACGCGCGCTGGCAGCGCACCGACTTCCCGATTTGGTGGTTCTTTTTAGCCAACCATCGCATGACGGCCGAGCGACTGCTTCGGGCTTTCAAAGCGATCGCTAATTGACAAGCCCATTGGTCGCAAGAAGGAGATCGGCGCATGTCGGGCACCTGGCCTTGGATTTCAACACTCAAATTTTGTATAAAATAGCTTTCATGCCTGCCCGCCCCAACCTTGCCGAAAATCAGAGCCAGCAGCTTGCCCAGTTTGGTGAGCGCTTGCGCTTGGCGCGCCTGCGTCGGCGTCTCACCGCCCAGCAGGTGGCGGATTCAGCGGGCATCACCCGGGTCACTTTGCACCGAGCAGAGGCGGGTGACGCTGCAGTCACCTTGGGCACCTACATCAAGGTTATGGCGGTCATGGCGCTTGATACCGATGTTGCCCTGCTTGCGCGTGACGAAAACGCTGGGCATTTGGTGCAAGATGCCCAATTGCCAGCGCGACGGGCGGGCACAACCTTTCCGCGGCGCATCCGGCTCGCCAAGTACCCGCAATTGCGGTCGATTGCTTGGGGCCTGGCTGATGACGCCGAAGTCGGCCCCACTGAGGCCTTTCATCTGTACGAGCGTAATTGGCGTCACGTTGAAACGGCCGCCATGGAGCCTGCCGAGCAGGCGCTGTTGGCCAAGTTGACCGCCACCATTGGCAAGGGGGTGATGAATGTTTGAGCGCCCCCACCATCAGCGCATCGAGCAAGCCCTGCGCGCGCTGGACGCTAAGCTGCTGCTCAAGCACGGGTGCCTGTTCGGCGGTGGCACCGCCATCGCGCTCGCGTACGGCGAGCATCGAGAATCGGTGGACATGGACTTCATCTGCGCGTCCGTTGAGGGCTACCGCGAGATTCGCGGCCTGGTCAATGGCGCCGGCATGGCCGCCCTGATGACCAGCGCTGTGGCCGTCCTGCGAGAGCCCAGAATTGACCAATACGGTATTCGGTGCGTGCTGCAGGTCGAGGCAGTGCCAATCAAGTTCGAGATCATTTTTGAGGGCCGCGTACCGCTGGCGGCTCCATTGCCCGAGGACCAGATTTGTGGCGTCTGGGCCCTGGCCAAGCAGGACAAGGTGGCGACAAAACTGATGGCCAACTCGGACCGATGGGCCGATACCAGCGTCATGAGCCGCGACATCATCGACTTGGCTGTGCTGGCTGAAGCGGACGGATTGCTCGATGCCGCAGGTGTGGCCAAGGCATTGCATGCCTATGGACCGAGCGTTCTGGACGACGTGAAGAAAGCCCGCGCTCACCTCCTTGATCGCAAGGGGCGGCTGCGGGATTGCATGAAAAACCTTGGCATGAGCATGCCTGAGGCCGAGCTGCGCCGCCGCATTCAAGCTATTCGCCCGAACGCCACCTAAGCCCAAACCCAGCAGGCACCCATGAATCACAAACACCCCCTGCTGTTGCGGCACCTCCGGGCCAGGCCCCGACTGGCGCTGGCCATGGGGGTGGGGCTGCTGCTCTACGCCGCCCTGCCTGGCGCGCCGCAGTTGCTGGGCGCGACGCGCTTTTTGCTGAGCTGGAACGCGGCCGTTGTGTTGTACCTGGTGCTGGCGGGATGGATGATGGCCCGCTCCACGCAGGCGCTGATGCGTCATCGCGCCGTGCAGCAGGACGAGGGCCGGCGCATGGTCTTGCTGCTGGTGGTGGTGAGCCTGGTGGCCAGCCTGCTGGCTATCGTGGCCGAGTTGGCCATGGTGCGTAATCTGCCGCCGGCGGTGCGGGACGGGCACATTCTGCTGACGGTTGTGACCATCGTGGTGTCTTGGTTGTTCACGCACCTGATGTTTGCGCTGCACTACGCCCATGATTACTACCTGAGCGAGACCCGGGGCCAGCCGCGCGGTCTGGATTTTCCGGGCGAGAGCGAGCCTGACTACGGTGATTTTTTGTACTTTGCCCTGGTCATCGGCACCTCGGCCCAGACGGCTGATGTGACCCTGACCAGCCGCACCATGCGCCGCACCGGCATGCTGCATTGCGTGCTGGCCTTCTTCTTCAACACCGCGGTGCTGGCGCTGACCATCAACATCGCAGCGGGTCTGTTGCAGGGCTGAGTCGGCGCGGCTGGCCGATATAGTTGGAAAACGACCTCAATTGATACTGGTCGACCAATTTCAAATACACAAGAGACTTTGATGATTGCGCCGCGTTTTGAGTACCAGGCGCCCAAAACTGTGGGCGAGGCGGTTGCCGCATCTGCCAAATCATCTTGCTGCGGAGGCTGAACATGGGCTGCATTCTCAAGGGCGGTGGTGGCTTGGACAGCCGGCTCATGGTGGGCGCGGTGCTGTTGGCTGCGGGAGCGGCCTCGCGCATGGGGCACCGGCCCAAAAGCCTGCTGGAGTTGGGTGGTGTGCCGCTGATCCGTCGTCAACTGATTGCGCTGTCGGGCGCAGGGGTGGACGAGGTGGTGGTGGTGCTAGGCCACTACGCCGAACGCATTGAAGAAGTGATCAAGGAGTTTCCGGTCAAGCTGGTCCGCAACCCGAACCCTGACGCGGGTCAGGTCTCGTCGCTGCGTCTGGGATTGCAATCCTTGTCGCCCAAGCTCGATGCGGTGTTGGTCGCGCTGGCCGACCAGCCGCTGATCAACACTCAAGACATCAACGACTTGATCGGGGCGTACAAGAAACGCCCTGCCGGTGCGCAGGTGCTGCAGCCCACGGTGAATGGCCTGCCCGGCAACCCGGTCATGTTCAGCACTGAGGTACGCGACGACATTTTGGCGAGTGAAGCCAACTTCGGCTGTCGCCAATGGCAATCAGCCCATCCTGGGCAAGTTCACAAATGGGTCAGCTTGAACAACCGTTACCGGACCGACGTGGACACCCTGGAAGACATTGAAGCGCTGGCTCAGCGCACCGGGCACCGGCTGGAGTGGCCGGCTAATTTGTCCAAGCCGTGACGCGGTCTCCTGTGGGATGAATGCGCCACAATGACGCCCATGGGTGTGTCCGCGTCAAATCACCAGCCACTGGCTGAGCGCCTGCGCCCGGCCAGCCTGGCCGAGGTGATTGGCCAGCAGCACTTGCTGGGGGAGGGCATGGCCCTGCGCATCGCCTTTGAATCGGGCCAGCCCCACAGCTGTATTTTGTGGGGGCCACCGGGCACCGGCAAGACCACCATGGCGCGCTTGATGGCCCATGCCTTTGACGCCCTGTTCATCACCATCAGCGCGGTGCTGGGCGGCGTCAAGGAGATTCGCGATGCGGTGGAACAGGCCGGTGGCGCGCGGCCAGGGGCGGCGCACCATCGTGTTTGTGGACGAGGTGCACCGCTTTAACAAAAGCCAGCAGGATGCTTTTTTGCCGCATGTGGAAAGCGGCCTGTTTACCTTTATTGGCGCCACCACCGAGAACCCGTCCTTCGAGGTTAATTCCGCGCTCTTGTCGCGCGCTGCCGTCTATGTGTTGCAGCCACTGTCTGCGACAGACCTGGCGCAGATCGTGGACCGTGCCCTGGCGGCCGGTGCGGTGCCAGCCGTAGAGCCGGCCGCGCAGGACGCGCTGGTGGCCTACGCCGATGGCGATGCCCGGCGCCTGCTCAATACCCTGGAGACGCTGGCCGTGGCCGCCACCCAGCAAAAGGTGGCCGGCATCAGCCATGCCTGGCTGCAGCTGGTGCTGGGGGAGCGCATGCGCCGCTACGACAAGGGCGGCGAGCAGTTTTACGACACCATCAGCGCCCTGCACAAATCGGTGCGTGGCTCTGACCCCGACGCGGCCCTGTATTGGTTTGTGCGCATGCTGGACGGCGGTGCGGACCCGCGCTACCTGGCCCGGCGACTGGTCCGCATGGCCAGCGAGGACATTGGCCTGGCTGACCCGCGCGCGCTGCGGCTGGCGCTGGATGCGGCCGAGGTGTACGAGCGCCTGGGCAGCCCCGAGGGCGAGCTGGCCCTGGCCGAATGCGTGGTGTACCTGGCGGTGGCGGCCAAGTCGAACGCGGTGTACCGGGCCTTCAAGGAAGCCCGGGCGCTGATCAAGAAGGAGGGCACCCGGCCGGTGCCCATGCACCTGCGCAATGCACCCACGCAGCTCATGAAAGACCTGGACTACGGCAAGGGCTACCGCTACGCCCATGACGAAGAGGGTGGCTTTGCCGCCGGTGAAAACTACCTGCCCGAGGGCATGCCCGCACCCGGCTTCTACCGACCGGTGGAGCGCGGCCTGGAGATCCGCATTGCCGAGAAGTTACGCCAGCTGCGCAGCCGCAACCATCAGGGCGGCTGATGTCACCTGATTCGGCCTGATCCCGCGCCATGCTGCGGGTAAACCCCTGCGCTGGCCCGAGTGCCTGCCGATAGGCCATCGCTACAATGACTTTTCTTATCGGTCATTCCCGTCGGGCGTTGGCAGGTAACTTGCTTAAGGTCTGGTGGAGCCCACAAGGTTGCACCGTTCGTCGGCCACCGACTGACGCGCAGCACCGGCCACAAATCGGAGAAGTTTTATGGATACCTTGATACAGCAGATCATCAATGGTCTGGTGTTGGGCAGCATGTACGCCCTTGTTGCGCTGGGCTACACCATGGTGTACGGCATCATCAACCTGATCAATTTTGCCCACGGTGAGGTGTTGATGGTGGGGGCGCTCACCAGCTGGAGCATCATCGGCCTGATGAAAGACGGCATGCCTGGCACGCCGGGTTATGTGATCCTGTTTGTGGCCCTGATCATCGCCTGTGTGGTGGCCGCCGCACTCAACTTCGTGATAGAAAAAGTGGCCTACCGGCCTTTGCGCAACAGCCCCAAACTGGCGCCTTTGATCACCGCCATCGGCATGTCCATCCTGCTGCAAACCCTGGCCATGATCATCTGGAAGCCCAACTACAAGCCTTACCCCACGCTGCTGCCAAGCACGCCGTTCAACATTGGCGGCGCTGTGATCACCCCCACGCAGGTGCTGATTCTGGGCATGACGGCGGTGTCACTGGCTGTGCTGATGTGGCTGGTGAACTCCACCAAATTGGGCCGTGCCATGCGGGCTACTGCAGAGAACCCCCGTGTGGCCGCGCTGATGGGCGTCAAGCCCGACGTGGTGATTTCGGCCACTTTCCTCATCGGTGCCGTGCTGGCGGCCATTGCCGGTGTGATGTGGGCCGCCAACTACGGCACGGTGCAGCACACCATGGGCTTTTTGCCAGGACTCAAGGCCTTCACGGCGGCGGTGTTTGGCGGCATTGGCAACCTGGCTGGGGCGGTGGTGGGTGGCATCCTGCTGGGCCTGATCGAGTCGATTGGCGCGGGCTACATCGGCACCTTGACGGGCGGTGTGCTGGGCAGCCATTACTCGGACATCTTTGCCTTCATCGTTCTGATCATCATGCTGACCCTGCGCCCCTCGGGTCTGTTGGGCGAACGGGTGGCCGACCGGGCCTGAGCATCGAACCCACTGATCTCGAAGGACCGACATGAAACTCAATCAACGCAACCTCGTCGCGCTGGCCCTCTCAGCCA
>Ga0214921_10011536_pt1 | contig 10725 bp, 14 predicted proteins | sample LL1505_MetaG_FD_177992 | JGI IMG/M metagenome (GOLD analysis project Ga0214921, IMG submission 177992) | Freshwater microbial communities from Lake Lanier, Atlanta, Georgia, United States - LL-1505 | ecosystem: Environmental > Aquatic > Freshwater > Lake | place: USA: Georgia | collected...
GATTGTTCTTGAGCACAATAAGATCATCGAATTGATGATGCCAGATGGGATAAAAAACAGTGGCACTTGCATTACGGATACCGCCTTGTGAACATGAACGTAAATCTCCAAACCATTTCTTTAGGAACGGAATCATACCTGTGTGCATGATCTCACCACCACGAATGGGTGAGCCTAATGGACGCAGTCGTCCAATCTCCAACCCAATGCCGGCACGTTTGCTGGCATACTTGGCCATCATCTCACCGCTAGCAAAAATACTATCCAGGTCGTCGTCAGAACGAATAAGCACACAAGAGCTGAACTGCTTGGTAGGAGTGCCCAGACCAGCAAGCACTGGAGTAGCCAAAGTAAAAAGCCCATCACTGGCAGCATTGTAATACTCTTTAATATAACGCATCCTAGCTGTGTTAGGTTCTTCCTTATGGAAGACTGTGGCTGCGGCGACCATGTATCTGACTTGTGGAGTTTCATAGATTTTTCCTGTGGAACGATTTTTAACAAGATACTTTTCAATCAACTGCTCAATGGCAGCATAAGAATACTGTTCGTCTTTGGCATGGTCAATCATGCCTTGCATGCGGTTCCAATCATCTTCATTATACCATTCCAGCAGTTCAGGAGTGTACAACCCAGTGGCCACATTTGTTTTCACAATGTCATACAAGTGTGGAGGATCGTATGATCCGTATACATCTTTACGTAGCATGGAGAGTCGTTGCTTGCCTGCCACATGCTGATAGTTGGTGTGCCCAACATCAGGATTTTGCTCCACATCGATAAGATCCACGATAGCTCGCAAGGTGATGCCATCAATTTCTTTGGTGGTAATTCCATCGTAAAAATGTAGCTGTGTGCGTATCTCTATCATGCTCTGGCTTACATCTGCTATGCCTGAACATACTTTGGCAATTTGGGTCTGCCATTTTTCCAATGCTAATGGCTCGCGCTGTCCGCTGCGCTTGACAACTATTATATTTTTCATTTTTCGCTACTTTATTTGTGTTTTTATTTGTTCTTGACCGACACTGTGCTGGACACTAAACGGTGTTAGATTGATATTTAACACTTGCTGTCGGTCCCAATTCAGTATATATTTCTTTTGACCAACTAGGACTAAATTGTCGCTGCCAGTGTCTATTAATTCAGCATCCTGTATGTTGGGATGGTCTATCATTGCTATAGTATACAGGATTCCTAGCCCGCGAGCAAGCGAGCAGAACAAATTGTCGTCTAATAATTCCCAGGGACTAGGCCAGGTTGCTCGATCATCCCAATGCAAATGGTAAGCCCGCCACGGAGTGTCAAACCACCAATCATTAACATCAGTCAATATCTTGTCAACTGAAGCAGTGACACATTGGGTACGCAGTTGGTTCCATGCGGTCAACCGTTGATCAAAGGTTGAGTGCCACATTAGGCTAGTTTTGTAGTAGAATAAGTTAAGGTAGCGTCTGAGCCAGTGTTAGTTGTGGTGTACTGAATTGATACAGCACTTCCTGATTCAGTTGCAGTAAATGCTACACCAGTGCTAGAATTTTGTAATCCACTATCACTACAATTTAAATTAACGCCAGTGCCATCGGTGCTGGCTACCACGGTGACTTTTCCAGTTCTTGTTGTGCTGCCTCGAACAACTGTGTAGTCAAAATCAAATGCTCGGATCAACGTAGCGTTAATTGTAAAAATTGTAGTGGGTGATGATGTGTTATCGATCAATGTGTCTCTCAACCCACTGAATCTTACGTAGTTGCCTAGCGCCAATTGATAACCGTTTTCTGTAGTAATGCAAATGGTATTGTTTGTTTCAATTCTTGGCACAGCACTAGAGTCACCACGTTCAAACATGTCTCCGACGCTTACATTGTTGTTGGCATCAAATGTAATCACTGGTGTGGCCGGATATGCGTCACCGTTGAAATGATTGCCAACATTATAATAGATGTTGTATCCAGACATGTTCAAGCTGGTGTCTGCAGACACTTTGAATCCTTCTGCATAGACATTGTCAAAGCTGTTGCCTACCACACGGAATCCAGTTGGGCCGCCGTCAACAGGAGCAGGATCGCCTAACAACACTCCTTGGTACAATGTGTCAAATGCACTTTCGGTTACCAAGCACCCACGAACATTGTATTCAGTGGCAATACCATAAGTCATTCCGGCAAATTCACATCGTCTAAAAGTGATATCACTGGTTACTGTGTTAACAGAACTGAATCTCACTGCTGAAATATCAGCAGCGGCAGTAGTTAAATTACCAGCTGTTAATGCTCCATTAAAACTGACGTCTGTGAATGTACAAAAACTTGCATTTTCTACTAGGAATATATCTGTCGTTTCAACTGTGCTGAATCCCATTGAAGAAATTTCAATATTAGTAGGAAGTACTGCACCACCGTTGCCCATGGCAGCGCCTGTTTGTTGAAGGCTATCTCCGTACCTGGCACAGTATGCACTCAATGAACTAAGGTCACTGGACACATCCAATTGGATCACACTGGAGTTTGCACCTTCGCCGTAGAGCTTGGCGTACGGTGGAATAATAATATATTCAGTTGTGCGATAAACCCCAGCTGGGAAAAACAAACTTCTACGAACTTGTGGATTGGTTTGCACACAATACAATTGATATAATGCACGATTGATGGCGTCTGTGTCATCAGTTACTCCGTCACCAACAGCACCAAAGTCAGTTACACTGGCCCATTGGTCCAGCCAGGATTGAACACTTTGGCTAACTTCGGACCCTGAGGTTGGTCCAGTTTGTACAATGTAACCGGCGGCGGCGCCTTGATATACATATTGAGCTTTGGCCAAAATATCAGAAAATTCAGTGAGAATTTCTGTATTGCCAATTACTGGTGCACCTTCTTGCAATGTGCCATTGCCGATGAACAACTGGCGTGTGTCAATTGCCCACCCAAATTCAGCGCCGGCCAATTGAGGAAGACTGCTGAATGCACCTTTACGGTTTGTGATTTGACTGATTTGTACTATGGCCATATGGGTCTCGATTTCTTGCTGTATTTATAGCAAATCAATCAAGCTCACGGGTCATGTAAAATTGTTCAACTTTTTTCCACCAAATACTGCGGTACTTTTCAAACTCTGCGCCTTCTAGCACAAATTCTTGATACGTAGGTTGGCCTATAATGTTGTGGTTGGCGTCTAGGTCGGGTTTTACACACATCAAAACTACGCCTTTTTTGATTCGAGTGCCATGCAGTTCGTTGTGGGCTTCTGCGTATGCACACAGCTGAACAAAGTAATCGTCAATCCATTCACGCTTTTTAGGCTTGTTGGTTTGTTTATAGTCTAGGATTGATTCTTCATTTAAATGAATGCCTGCTCCATCAGTTGTGCCTGCATACACGCCCGGAAAATAAAGTGGTACTTCAATGCCCCAAAATTCATTAACGTTGACCAAACCCTTGTTGATCACTTCTTCTGCCATGATATAGCTGGGCCATGAGAACGGATTTGAGCCGCGAGCGGGTATGGCACCTTCTCTGATGTACTTTTCCAGATAGGTATGCATTCTTGTGCCGCGGTTGGCAGCTTCTGTGGTAATAGCTTGTGCTCGTTCTGCACCTACTGCTTGGCGCCAGTTGTGCAAGGCGGCCTTGCTTTCTTCACTTTTGGTCTTATCTAATATAGTAGTTACGCTAGGCAGTTTATTGCCATCTGGAGTGGCGTAGAATCGTTTACCGTCTATTGTGACCCTGGGTATGGGTTGATAATCAAATTTTGGATTGTACAAGTTAAACTCTAAAACTTTCTCCGCAACCGCAGCGGTCACGTTCATTGGGATTTTGAAATTCAAAGCCTTCATTGAGACCTTGGCGCACATAGTCTACTGTGATGTTTTTAAGATACACTTCGTATTTTTTGTCCACCAGCACTACAAAGTCAGCTTGAGCATAGTTTATGTCAGATTCTGAAGGTTTGTATTCTTGTACATATTCTAACACATAAGCCAAGCCAGAGCAACCTGTAGTTTTCACCCCAAGTCGAATGCCAGCATAGTCTTTGGCTTGCAGAAGTCGTTTTACTTTGGTGTACGCACGATCAGTTAGAGAGATCATGCTTCTTTCTGTAGTCTTCTACAGCGGCTTTGATGGCGTCTTCAGCAAGGATGCTACAATGGATTTTGACAGGTGGCAGCGCGAGTTCTTCAGCAATCTCTGAATTTTTAATAGTTGCCGCTTGGTCAAGCGTCCGGCCTTTAACCCACTCGGTAATGAGAGAACTGGAGGCAATTGCACTGCCGCATCCGTAGGTTTTGAATTTTGCGTCGGTGATGATGCCATCTTGCACCTTGATTTGAAGTTTCATAACGTCGCCGCAGGCCGGCGCACCAACCATGCCAGTTCCGACATCCTCGTCGTCCTTGGCAAAGCTACCCACATTGCGTGGGTTTTCATAGTGATCAATTACTTTGTTGCTGTAAGCCATTTTATTGTGAACAGGTTCTAGTTCTGGTAATAGTACCATCAGCATGCTGTGTTTCAGTCCAGGGTGTGCAGGCCGAGCGAGGTTGCTGAACAACCACTGGAGGTGGTGGAACATAACCGTAAGTGTAAACAGGCTCATAGTAGTTGCGTGTTAACGCATAACCAATTACACCGCCAACAACAACTGGCGCTATCCAGTTTCCGCCATGTCTATGATGATGATGTTGTGCCTGAGCAGACACAGCCATGGTTACCAAAATGAGAGCAATGAGTTTTTTCATACGGGCCTCCTACAGCATAGTATACTATATTTAACGCTGGAAGTCAACTTTAAGTTGACGTAGATAATCAAACGCCTCGATCTTTTTTGGCTGCCGATTTGGCTGCCGTGGCCACAATGTTTTGGGCCTGGTCTACAGGCATGGCAACATCTGGTTGACCGTTTGAAAAAGTTATGGTATCTGCTCCAGGTTGGATGGGTTCTATCACGCCATTCAATGGAGGTTGATTGCTGAGATCTGCCAATGTCTGCGGAGTGACTTCAATGCCCAAACTTTGTGCAATGTTTACAAAAGTTCCAGTATTGATTTGTTTCTTACCATTGGTGTTCTCAGCACGGCCTAGCAAGAATTGGGCAACACCCAGCAACCGACTGGCTGTTGGGTCTGCCATTTCATTGATTCGCATTATCTACGCTCGCGACCCAAAGATGCCATCGGGGCGCCTAGCTCTGGATCCATGTCGTCAGCTGCATCAGTTGCTATGGCGTCAAGGTCATCTTCGGCACCTAATTCGGCACCAGCGTCGGCACCAAGTTCTGCACCTAATTCAGCGCCGGCTTCGGCACCAGGGACTACTGGAGCAGCGGCTTGACCAGTGACCACGCCTAATGCCTGTTCCATTTGTAATTTGCTGTTTTGCAAGTTTTGTACCAGGCCGGCCAATGCAGCAGTGGCGTCATTGTTAAACTGTGCAGCTTGCTCAACACCAACTTGATTTTTAATTGAATCAACTAGTGCTGGCAATTCTTTAAATTGCAAACTGGTTGTGTCTTCAATCATTTTCTGCATCTTGTCAACCATGTCTTGAGCAGCAAGAACAACTTGAGCCTGTTGCACTTCGCTTTCTTTGAGGAAGCCACCAGTGTTATTCTCTGAGGTCTGCATGGCCAAGATAGCGTTGGCTTTCTTTTGCTCGTCTGGGTTTAGCACTTGCTTGTTCTTGATCTTGGTCTGAATGGCTTTCATTGCAGGATCATTTACATCAATGGCAACTACTTCTTCTTCAAACAACCGCTGTGACAATGCTTGTTCCATCATCATCAATTTGATGTAAGCAGGATTGCGTTCGCTTTGATGGAAGTCACGATTGGCACGGTGTTCATTGACCAGTTTGCGAACTCGGCCAAGCATGGTTCGTGCTTGTGACAAGTTCATTGAGTCAAAAGGTATACGTTGGCCGTAATGGCTTTCAAATACTTTAGCGATTTGTTGTGTCGGGCGTTTAACCGCCAGTTCTTGCAGTTTCATTGTTGAATCCTCGAAGTTGCTGGTATTTAGCCGAATTTATACATTTTGTTAATTCGTTTTCTATATGCCTGCTGTGCTCATACCTTTGAGCTGTTTTCACGTGGGCTGTTTCCCATAACTGTCCACGACTGGTTTTGGCAATACCGCCACGAATTTGTATATCGTTACGCAGTCTTACCAATGTAAAATCTAAATTTTGTATTTCTCTAGCCAAATTAAGCTGGTTGTTTCTGTCTGCAATGCACCATGCCAATGCACTTTTAGAACTGCTAAATGTGCCGACTACATCATCCCGACGTGTTACTGTGTACCCATGCGAGCCAGGTTCAATAACATAAATGCCAAATGCACGATATTTGCCACCGTCGTCAATAATCAATTGATTAAGCAATTGGGGTAGTTCTCGTTGAACTAAATCAGCAAGTTTTTGGCTGGCCTTCATTTGATCAATACGTAATGTGATACCAACCAACCCACAGTGGCCACAAGAAACCCAATTGCTCCTAGTCCCCAGCTGATCAATCGATCATTGTTCTTTGCTGCTGAAGCCTGTACCATGCCACGCAATTCCGCAATAACAGAAAACAATGTATCCATCTTTTCATCAATTGATTCAATTTTCATTTCTAAAAGTTTATAGCGTTCAGCACAAAGCTCAACGTGTGCTTCTAAACTTTTTTTCTCTATGTCCGTGGTATCCATGGTGGCCCTTTAATAAATTATTTATTGTTAATTAGGCCAAACTCGATGTTTGCACCATAGTCAATTGTGACAATTTTGTAGTGGTTTTCTTGTTTGATAAACATAGGAACACCTTGACAAATGGATTTAAGCAGTCCCAGTGGGTCATCGTCGATGTTAAAAATATCGTCAAATTCTATGTCGAATTCAAACTGCCACTTTTGATCGACTACAGTAATTGCGGAAATTTCTTGTGGTTGTGTGTACAGTCCGACCAACTGAAATAATGTTTCCCAATTCCGCTGTTGGTTCCTGGATCTGGTCCAGTCATCTTCAGTTTCAATCAATTGATCTGCGTGATCTCGAAAAGGCAATTTACTGGGTTTAAAGTGCCCTGTAACCCCGGTATTGGTGCAGTCAAAATCAGTGGTTACGCAAATCCTTGTGGTCATGGCATATTTACGGCCAATAAAAAACCCTGGATTTTTTATGTCCAGGGTTGGAATACAACAATCTAATTATTATTATATTAGACTGGTGCGAAGTTGGTAGCTGATGTGGTAAACACAGCATTACCGGCACATGAGTTCAACTGGATGTCTTGTCCACCTGAAGAAACAGTTGCGCTGGTGTTAGCAGTGGCCAACAATGTTACATTGCTATACACGCCAGTTGGATAGATAGCCAAGTTCAAAATTGTAGGTGCGGCTGGGCTAACTTGATACATGGCCACTGTGCAATTTTGTTGAATAGCTGTCAACAGATTGTTGATGTAGCCATTGACGTTGCCAGAAGTGGTCAGTGAAGCGTTAGCAACAACTGAGAAAAAGTCTAGTTTTGGACCTTGAAAGTTAACCGAACCCATTGCTGCAATGTTGGATGTTCCAACAATTTGCGCATTGGCTGTGTCCATGTTGAATACCGGTTGTGTGGTACCATTTGTTTTTGTAAAAACTGCCATTTGAAAATCTCCTTTAGTATATGGGCTCTTGCCCTACTTTTATTTAGCCGATTGGCAAAAAATTATGCTTGTTGCGGATTGTTTTGAGCACGATTTCTAGCAGTGAAATCAAAGCGGTTCACCGCCTTGGCATAGCCTGCAGGGGTGGCCATTACCCAGCCTTCATGTCCTGGATCTTTCAAATCCAAGTTACGCAGGATATCCAACTTCAAGTCGTGTAGCAAGATAAACAAGGTAAATGCAGCAGCCAGGCCGTCTGTGTTGGAACTTGGGCTGCGTAGATATTCAACAATGTTGGCAAATTTTCTTGGAGTGACTTTGGTTTGCAGCCATTGTCCAAACTCAGCCAATAAGTTGTTGAAGTTGCCGCCAGTTTTGATACGTGCATTGATATAGTCCACGCACAGTTTGGCCAAGTCAGTTATCTGCATGGCCTTTAGTTCTCTAGGATTAAACAAGGTGTCAATTGCTGCACCTTTTTCTCTGCGCAGTTGTTTGATCTGTTTGATCAAGGACAGTTGTCCTTTGGCCTGCGCGGGATCTTGAGGAGTAACACCTTTGCCGTAGATTGGATCAATCAACAACAATCCAGGCACTTCGTTAAAAGACACTCTGCTGAGTGGTTGTTTGGCATCCCCTTGGTCAGCATACATGGTGTGCATGGCAATGCCTGTAGTGCTGTTGCGAATGCGTTGACCCAATGCACTTTTAGCCGGTATACGATATTCCACTGTGTTGGGCTTGAACACAAGATTGCCGGCTTCTTCTGTCCATGGCTGTGCTGGATAGTACAACAGATCACCCTTGACATAGCCACGGAAGTTTGTGGGCACTGCTGCTTCTAACTGTGGCCAAAGGTCAGCATACAATTGAGTGATGCCGCTGCGTTCGCCTGCTCTTGTGCTTTGAATTTGTGCCATCATTCGGGGGCTAGTAGCAAGTCCATCGTAGCCCTTGGCTTCGAACCCTGATCCATCTGTCAGCACAAACTCACCTGTGGCTGGCTTGCGGCCAAATACCACAGCAGGTTTGCCGTCCCACTTCACACTGGTGGTCTTTTGAGGTGCATCTGTGGCATGTTGTATGATGGCCAGTGCTTCATCCACACCACGTGAGCCTTTACGGAACACAAGATCTTCAATGTGTTCAATGCCCTTGGCTCTGCCACCCACACCCACTTCTTCTGCTTCGTAGATTTGATATGGGTTAGTTGGCTCGTCTTCGATCAGTGGTACCATGCCTTGGTTTACAATTCTGTCACGCAGCTTGGCCAGGAAATGCACATCAGTATTTTCATTCACTGTGCCTGGTTCTTGCAGGCCTTCTTTGGCTAGATAGTCACGGAAGTCTGCTAACTTGGCATCACGTTGTGGATCTCTTGCTAGAGCAGCATAGATGCTCTCCACATTTTTAAGATTGTCTCTTGTGGCGCTTTGCCCCAGTAAAGTCTTGGCCACGTAGTCTGGATCTTGCCCGCCATCTACCAATTGATTTGTGGCGCGGCTGATCATGCCATTCGCACCTACTTTGAGTCCCTGTTGTTTGGCAATTGAACTCATCAACACATTACGGTTCATGCCTTTGTATACTGAATCGTCTGCACCGCCATAGTAAAAGCCGCCCCACTCTAAGTTGGGAAAAAACATAAAGTCAGCTTGTATAAACCCATTTTCTGGACGGCCATTGATAGGAGCACGTAAGTGTACTTCGCCGGCTTTTTTAACCCAGTTGCGTGGATCTTCACCGTGACTTTGCGCCCATTGGGTAAGTCTAGCTGCCAGTTGCTCTTTGGTAACTTGGCTGGCATCGACTGCAAGATCCAAGTCGCCTGATGTGGGTTTACGACCAGTTGATCCCAACCAACGCTCGCGTGGGAATTCAATGCCGGTTAAGGTTTCAATCCATTGCACAGTTTGTGCCACATCACTTTGATTGATACGGCCGGTTAATGGATTACCGTCACCATCTTTGAATACGTTTCCACCTTCTAGTAGTTTCATTATGCGTTAAATCCTAGTGCTCTTAGATAATTGAGTGTGGTTGGGTCAGTAGTCTTTACTGGGGGCAAAGTGCCAGTTATTTTTTCCACAGCAGCCAGGGTCGACGGCGGCATGAATACTGGTGATTTTTGTAGTGTTGCTTGTGCCGCGCTAACTGACGGTGCTTTTGGCGCAATAGCACCGGGTGTACTAGCAGTACCAGTAGCGTTGGTGGCACCAGTGGCAGCGGCTGTTTGAGAATTTCCAGCTGCTAATTGTTGACTTAGAACACTAGTAGCAGCCACAAGATCTACAAATGCCTTTAACTGCTCACCTGGATTAGCATCGGTGGCTATAATTTTTTTAAGGGCAGTTTGAATGGTAGGCTCTGCCAGATATTTTGCCGAGACAGCCGCCATTGACTTTGGAATTACTGATTGTTTAAACCAGTTGGTCAGTTGTATGACCCCAGCAGCTTCTGTCAACCCTTGAGATTCAGGCAAAGGAAGTTTTGCAGGTTTAGGTGCGCCAGATACTTTCTTGGCCAGCAATTGACTCTTTAACGCTTGCTGTTGTGTTTGTTGTGCCGGAGTAACTTGAGTCATTGGGCTGACTTTTATTTTGTACTGATTCCACTGCTGTTGAAGATTAGCAGCCACTTGTTTTAAAGCTGCGTTGTTTTTGACACCTTGCATTCTTTGAGCAAAATCATTTTGTGTTAGTGCCGCAGTATTAGTAGCACCTTGCCCTGCTCCTGGAGTCACTGTTCTAAGTGCATCTTTTACGCCACCGGGTTGCATCAGTGCCTGTCCGGCAGTTTTGATGTTTGACCATAGTCCGCCTGACCCAGCTAGGTCAACTTCGGTCAGTTGTTTTCGTGTGATTTCATGAATCTGCATGGGTACGCCTTACTGTTCTTTCAAAACGGCCTGCATCTCTAGTGCGAATAGCATTTAGCAATTTGCGAGTTAAATTTTCTGCCTGTTCCGGGGGGAATGTAGCGTCAATTTGTTCCAGTAAATTGATAGCACTGGCAATGATATTACTGGCACGACTTTCAATCACCAGGTGGCGATCGCGCTCAATATACATTGCGTCTAGTTCTTCTAATATACCAC
>Ga0214921_10011537_pt1 | contig 10721 bp, 7 predicted proteins | sample LL1505_MetaG_FD_177992 | JGI IMG/M metagenome (GOLD analysis project Ga0214921, IMG submission 177992) | Freshwater microbial communities from Lake Lanier, Atlanta, Georgia, United States - LL-1505 | ecosystem: Environmental > Aquatic > Freshwater > Lake | place: USA: Georgia | collected 2015-05-28
TTGGTCCTATCATGGCAATTTATCAGGCAAGATTTATGAAATATTTACAAAACAGATCTTTAATAGAAGACCAAAATAGAAAAGTATGGGTCTTTTTAGGTGATGGAGAAATGGACGAGCCTGAATCGACGGGTGCGATTAGTTTAGCAGCAAGAGAAAAGTTAGATAATTTAGTATTTGTAATCAATTGTAACCTTCAAAGATTAGATGGTCCTGTAAGAGGTAATGGAAAAATAATACAGGAAATGGAAGGTTTGTTTAGAGGAGCGGGCTGGAATGTAATTAAAGTTATTTGGGGATCTTATTGGGATCCTCTTCTTGCAAAAGATAAGACGGGTTTATTATTAAAAAGAATGGAAGAGTGTGTTGATGGAGAATATCAAGCATTCAAAGCGAAGGGCGGAGCTTATGTTAGAAGTCATTTCTTTGGAAAATATCCAGAATTAAGAGAGTTGGTTTCAAATATGACTGATGAAGATATTTGGAAACTTAACAGAGGAGGTCATGATCCTCATAAAGTATATGCCGCATATCATGCTGCTCAAAATCACAAAGGATCTCCTACGGTAATTTTAGCAAAAACTATTAAAGGTTATGGAATGGGTAAAAGTGGTGAAAGTATCAATACAACCCATCAACAAAAAAAACTAGACGTCAACGATATGTATTATTTTAGAGATCGATTTAATATTCCAATCACAGATAAACAAGTTGAAAACTTAGAGTTTTATAAACCTGATGAAAAATCAGAAGAAATTCAATACATCAAAGAAAGAAGAAAACAACTTGGTGGGTTTATTCCGACAAGAAGAACAAAAACAAAAGCTCTAAAAACTCCAGCAGCTGAAATTTTTGAATCTTCTTATTTAGATTCTGGAGATAGAGAACTCTCAACAACTATGGCTCTTGTTAGTATGCTTACTAAGATTTTAAGAGACAAAGAATATGCTTCAAGATTAGTTCCAATAATTCCAGATGAAGCAAGGACTTTTGGAATGGAAGGATTCTTCCAAAAAATTGGGATTTATGCTCATGAAGGTCAAAAATATGAACCTGTGGATTCAGAACAGTTAAGTTCTTATCGCGAAGATAAAAGTGGACAAGTATTAGAAGAAGGAATCACAGAGGCTGGAGCTATGTCTTCTTGGATAGCCGCTGGAACATCTTACTCAAATCACAATATTGAAATGATTCCTATCTATCTTTTTTATTCAATGTTTGGTTTTCAAAGAATTGGTGACTTTGCTTGGGCGGCTGGTGATGCTCAATGTAGAGGTTTTTTAATTGGAGCGACATCGGGAAGAACCACTCTTGCAGGTGAAGGATTGCAGCACCAAGATGGTCATAGTTTAGTATTGGCCTCTACTATTCCAAACTGCGTAACTTATGATCCAACTTTTTCTTATGAGTTAGCGGTGATATTCGAAGATGGACTTAAAAGAATGCATGAAAAACAAGAAAATGTTTTTTATTACATAACAACTTTAAATGAAAATTATAAACATCCTGCAATGCCTAAGGGCGTAGAAAAGAAAGACATCTTAAAAGGTATGTATTTATTTAAAGAAATCAATAATAAAGGAAAAACTAAAGTTCAATTGCTTGGATCTGGAGCAATATTAAATGAAGTAATTAAAGCGGCAGAAATATTAAGTTCTGACTTTGGAATTGATTCTGATATCTGGAGTGTGACAAGCTTTAACGAGTTAAGAAAAGATGCAATAGAAATTGAAAGAAAAAATTTATTAAGCCCAGATAAAAAACCAGAAAAAACTTACATAGAGAAATGTTTTGAAAAAAGAACAGGCCCCTTTATAGCAGCAACGGATTATATTAGAACGTTATCTGAGGGAATTAGAAACTACGTTCCTGGTACATATGTAACTTTGGGAACGGATGGATTTGGAAGAAGCGATACTAGAAAAAATTTAAGAAAGTTTTTTGAAGTTAATAAAGAATTTATTGTTTATTCTACATTGAGCACTTTAGTAAAAGAACAAAAAATTGCATCAAAAGTAGCTACAGATGCGATGAAAAAATATAATATTGATCCAAAAAAACCTATTCCAACAAAACTATAGTTTAAAATGGCTAAAATTGTTGATTTAGTAGTTCCAAATATTGGTAATTTTAAAAATGTAGAAATTATAGAAGTTCTTATAAAAGAAAATCAAAATATAAAAAAAAATGATGGGATCATTACTTTAGAAAGCGATAAATCAAGCGTTGAGGTTCCTTCTCAGTTTTCAGGTAAAATTAAAAATATTAAAGTTAAGGTTGGAGATAAAATTTCCGAAGGAGATAGAATAGGCGAAATAGAAATAACCTCTGATGAATTAATCCAAGAAAAAAAATCTGAAAACAAAAAAATTGAAATACAAAAAGAAAGTAAAGCTTCAACTGATACAACTTTATTAAAAATTCCGCCGCTTGGAACTACTAAAAAATTAATTATTTCTGAAATTTTTCTAAAAAAAGACCAACCAATTAAAATTGATCAAATAGCATTATTAATTGAGGATGATGACAGTGCCTATGAAATTCCATCACCAATATCAGGAATTGTTAAAAATATAATACTAAAAAAAGGTCAACAAGTTAAAGTTGGAGATTCAATTGCGGAAATTCTTAATCAAGCTTTAGAAACAGAAATAAAAAAACAAATAATTATAGAAAATACAATTCAAGATAGTCATGAATATCAAAGTATAAAAAGTGCGAGTCCAAAAATAAGAAAATTTGCTAGAGAGTTGGGTGTTGATATTCAGTTAGTTGATGGAAGTGCAAGAAAAGGAAGAATTCTTGAAGAGGATATTAAAAAATTTATTAAAGGAACTTTAAATAATAAAGTTAACAAAGAAGAGGTAATAAAAAAAATAGAAACAAAAGAAGAAAAACTCCCCTATGAACACGGGGAATTTGGTGAGATTGATATAAAAAAAATACCAAGAATCAAAAGACTATCAGGTCCACATTTGGTTAAAGCCTGGAATGAAATTCCTCATGTAACTCAATTTGATGAAATTGATGTTACGGACATGGAACACTTTAGAAAAAATTTAATAGACCTTAATACAAAAGAAAAAATTACTATTACCCCTCTTGCTTTTATTATGAAAGCATTGGTTAATGGCATGATAAAATACCCAAACTTTAATTCCTCGCTTGAGTCTACTGGTGAAAATATTATTTATAAAAAATATTTTCATATTGGAGTTGCAGTTGATACGCCTCATGGTTTGATGGTTCCGAAAATTAGAAATGTTGATCAAAAAGATCTTTTGATTTTAAGTAATGAACTTAGAAAAATTAGTAAACTAAGTAAGGAGCTTAAAATAGATAAAAAAGAATTTTTTGGAGGATCAATGACAATCTCTAGTTTAGGAGGGATTGGTGGAAGTTTTTTTACCCCAATTATTAATAATCCAGAAGTAGCAATAATTGGAATAGGAAAAACAGAAACAAAACAAGTTTTTATTGATGGAAAATTTGTAGCAAGAGCAATGATGCCGATATCTCTTTCTTATGATCATAGAATAATTGACGGCGCTGAAGCCGCCAGATTCTGTCAAGATCTCAAACTTAGTCTTGGAAAAAACTTTGCTTTTAATTTGTCATTTTAAAAATGATAAATGGATATTGTGAAGAAAAATATAATCCTGTTAAAAAAATATTTGAAGATTACTTCTTAAAACATGAAGAAATTGGAGCTTCTTTTGCAATTTATAAAGAAGGAGAACCATTGATAGATCTGTATGGCGGTTTTAAAAATAAAAATAATAAGAATTGGGATGAAAATACTATCGTAAATGTATTTTCAGCAACAAAAGGTATTTACGAAATTATTGTTTCCATCTTAATAGATCAGAATATTTTAGATTTAGAAAAATCTGTTTCTTATTATTGGGACGCTTTTAAAAAAAGTAACAAAAGAGAAATTAAACTAAAACATATTCTGTCTCATCAATCTGGACTCTATAGATTTAAAGAAAAGATTACACAAAAGGATCTTTTAGATTGGAATAAAATAATAAATATTTTAGAAAATCAGGAACCAGATCATCTATGTGGTGAAAAAACTTATTATCATGCGAAAACACACGGATTTTTAATCGGTGAAATTATAAAAAAAACAACAAAAAAAAGATTAGGAGAATTAATCTCTGAATTACTATCAAAAAAAATAGGTTTAGATTTTTTTATTGGAACACCAAAAAATCAACTGTCAAATATTGCTTTTCTATATGAAGATAAGACTGAAAATAAAATTTCATCTGAATTTAATGCATTTAATAATCCTCAACATGAAATAAATTTTTATAACAAGCAAGATTGGCAGACCGCTGAAATTCCTTCAATGAATGGTCATGGCAACGCAAGATCTATTGCTAAAATTTATGATATTTTTGTAAATGATTTAATATTAGAAAAAAATTTTCTATTATCAAAATCATCAATTAAAAAATGTCTAACTGAGAGTGTTAGTAGAATTGATGAAAGTTTAATGTTGCCAATTAGATGGACTCAAGTTGGTTTGATACTTCGGGGTGGATGGCTATTTGGAAATAATAAAGAAGCTTTTGGTCATAATGGTTGGGGTGGGTCAATAGGTTTTGCAGATCCAATACTAGGGATTGGCGTAGCTTATGCCACAAATAAAATTAACGCCACAATGTCATCAGATAAAAGAATAATAAATTTACTAAAAAAATTTTACGAAATAGAATCTTTATAAAATTAAAAAATCTTATTTATATCTTTTTCAAAAACTACGTTTAAATAATTTTTATAATTGTAATAAAAATTTTTAAATTTTAATTTTTTAAAATCTTTAATATTTAAAATCAATAAGTTTTGATTTGGTCTTTTTAAAATAAATCCAAGTCCATTATCTGCATAGCAAACATAAGTATCTAAATCCTTTTTAGTTCTTATCTCAACTATATTTTTCCAAACATCCCCATTCCAGCTTCCTACAGATCTAGGAACTGCCTGTCTTAAATAACTTGCTGGCATACAATCATGCAAAAATATTACTCCACCTTCATTTAAAGATAACAACGAATTATTAATATCTCTCCTAACTTGATCAAATTCATGTAGTCCATCTATAAAAATAATATCAAATTTTTTGTTATTAATTTTAAAAAAATCATCACTGGTAATTCTTATTGTGCCTCCTTGTTTTGGATCAATACCAATTTTATTTTCGATCTTTATTTTAGAAAATAATTTATTTTCATCACAACCAATTTCTAAATAAGATTTGTACTTTTTTCTTAAAATAATTTTTTGCAATATTTCAAGTCTACTAGGATATTTATTCCAATTAAAATTAATTTTTTTAAAAAATTTTTCTCCGAAAATATAATGATAAAATTTATTTAACTTGAATTTCCATTTACTCATAAGGTCTTCGCCATGATGATTTATTAAAATATGCGTTTATAAGTCCTTCCATACGAGCTTTATAAACTGAAGAATAATTCTTTTTAAATAAAATGTATCCTATTAAAAATTTAAATAATGATGAAAAAAATTTATATAAAGTAACCCTATAAGCAACTAAATTTCCATAATGTTTTTTATTGTAAAAAAATAACGACCACATCCAGTGCCAATTTCTGCATTTTTCTATTTCTAAATCATTGCCACTAGATTTTTTTCCTTCATGATAAACATACGATTTATTAACAACATAAATTTTACCATTCAAATCATTAATCCTTTTGCATAAATCTGTTTCCTCTAAAAATAAAAAAAAGTTTTCATCAAATATGGGTTTAAAATTAATTTTTGTCATATTTATAAATATCGCAAAACCTTTTATATAATCTACTTTATCAACAATATTTTCTTTTCCAGATCTTAGAGATAAGTTTCTATTTATGTCAAAAACTTTAGGACTTAATAATGTGAAATCATCTTTTAGAAAGCTAATAGCAAATTCAATTTCTTTGAGTGTATCTTTTTCTAAAGATGCATCAGGATTCAATATAAAGACATATTTAGTTTTAACAATTTCAAGTCCTAGATTGTTTGCTTTTGCATATCCTAAATTTTTTCCAGTGATCATTACCTGAACATTGGAATACTTTTTTTCCAATTCTTCCTTAATTAAATTGTTACTAGAATTTTCGATAACTAAGATTTTTGAATCAGAATTTAAACTATCAATACATTTATTGATAACTTTTTGGCTTTGAAAAGAAACAATTATAAATGTTATATCTTTTAAAAAATTATTCATAAATTTTAAATATAAATTATTTAAATCAAATTATATAATTATATAAATAATTGGCGGAGAGAAAGGGATTCGAACCCTTGATACCTTTAACAGTATACACGCTTTCCAAGCGGGCGCCTTCAACCACTCGGCCATCTCTCCTAAAAAGAGATAAATAAAATATTTAATATACTATTATAATTTTTTAGATATTTTTTCTAATAACTTATGAATAATCATTCCTTTTTTAAGGTTACTGTAATATTTCTTTTTCAGTATAATTTGATGAAAAAATAACAAAAGATACTTCAATGTAGATATTTTTTTATTATAAAAAACTTTTTTATTACTTTTTAAAATATAATTATTATTTTCAACGTAACCATCGTAACCAATAATTCCTTTATCTCCGTAAACGAATAATTGTCTTTTTTTTATTTTTTGAGAATTAGAAAAAAATATTTTGAATAATTTTTTTTTTTTTCGGTAAAAATCAATATTTAAAATTTGAAAATACTTATTATTTTTTTTATATATTATATTTTTCATTATATTTGGATTGGTATTTATATTAAAAAATTTTTCTAATATTGCTAAGGGATGTGATAACCAATCAAAATATGGCAAATAATTCTTATCATTGTAAATCTTTAATAATTTTCCAAAGTAAGCTTCCGCATAATTAATTTTTCCTATACGCTTTTTATTTTTTAGAAGATTTAAAAAATTTAAATTGAATAAATCTGAATAATTTATAACTGCAGAAGTTTTATTTTGGATCGACAGTTTATTTAAAAAATTAATACTCTTAAAATTTAAAGTGGCAGGTTTTTCTATAATAATTGGAATTCTTCTTTTTAAAAATTCTTTAGCAATTAAAAAATGTGTATGTGGAGGAGTTGCAATTATAGCTCCGTCTAAATTATATTTAGATATTTTATCTGCAGAAAATCTAATAAAAGATTTTTTTACAATTTTACTTTTAACAAAAACTGCAACTAAGTTAAATTTTTTTAATTTTTTTATTTCTTTAAAATATTTTTTACCAAATCTACCATAACCAACAAGTGCTATTTTTAAACAGCTATCCATTGAGAGAATTTTTTTTGGTTTTCTATAAGATATTTTGGAAATTGATCATTTAGAATAATTTTGTTAAATTTAAAGCCTCTATTAAATATATCCTCACCACTATTTATTTTATGTTGAATAACTTTTGGATCTTTAATTAACTTATTATCAAATTCCGTATGTTGATAAGAACTGATCTTTTTTATCATTCCATCAATATTATACAAAAATGAAAAATGCCAACCCCCATTTTTAATAACATAAGGAGTATTTAATTTATCAAATCGCCACCACGGGTAGTTCTTTATTTTTAATCCTCTTAACCAATCTGGAGATTTTAAATATTTCTTCTTACAAATTTTTGTTCCATGCCAAATACTATTAGTACTATTTAACATGTTTAATTTGTAATAAAAAAATAACTGTTCAAATACTCCTATTTTTTTTTTGCTATTTATAAATTGGTTAATATTTTCTATTCTTGGAATTTCATCAGCGTCCGATATCATTATAAAAGTTTCGTCATTATAATTCTTTATTATTTCTAAAACTTTGTTTCTCTGGTGTCTCAACATAGACCAAGGATCATTTTTATCCGGAAAGTCTTCGACTGGTATATAGATAATTTTATCTTTAAACTCTTCGTATTTATTAATATTAAAATTAAGCTTTCTTTTTCTTCCTCTGTGATCAAAAGATCCTTCGGTAATAATAAATTTATTTACGTAAGGATTTAATATATTAAATCTTAGATCTAGTATTATTTCTTCATCAAAATATGTAAAACAATCTACAATCATTACTTAAAGAATATCAATATTAATAAATTTAATAAATGAATAAAAAAATCGCAATTATAGGAGGAGGATTGTTTGGCATTACTGCTTATTTTTTTCTAAAAAAAAATAATTACCAATGTTCTTTATTTGAAGAAAAATCTCGTTTAATTAGCGGCGCGTCAACTAATAATTTAAATCGAGTTCATTTAGGATATCATTATCCAAGAGACCAACTAACAACAAAACAGTGTATTGCCGGCTATAATAGCTTCACAAAATTTTATAACAAGGCAATAATAAAAAATTTTAAGAACTATTATTTAATAGCAAAAAATAGCAAAACTAATTTCAAAAAATATATAAATTTTTGCTTAAAAAACAATTTATCTTTTAAAAAAATTATACCTAAAAACTTTCCCCTTAATCTAAAAAACATTGAAGGTGGTATTGAAGTGCGAGAACCAATATATGACTGGAAAATAATAAAAAAAATTATTAAAGATAAAATAAATAAAATCTCTAATAAAAAAATATATTTAAACGAAAAAATAATTAAAATTGAAAAAATTTCGAATTCTTACAAAATAACATCTAATAAAAAAAAATATAAATTTGATTATATAATTGACGCAACTTATCATGGTTCAAATACTTTAGTTAAAAACTTTTTTAAACCAAAAAAAAATTTATACCAATTAACTTATGTATTTGAATTTAGTTCGGCTCAATTAAAAAAAGTTGGTATTGCTATTATGGACGGAAAATTTTTTTCTTTTCTACCAAACGGCAATTCGAACAAATACATATTTTATCATGTAAAATATTCTTTGTTAAAAAATAAAATTTTAAAAGAATATAATTATAAATGGAAAAATATAATTTCCAAAAAAAAAACAAATTTTCTTAATAAAAAAATTTTATTAGATGTAAAAAAATATTTACCTAATTTTAATATAAGACCAACAGGAAAATTTTTTATTAGTCCTAGAGTTTTATTAAATGATGTAAAGAGCAATGACAGAAGAATTTCTTACGTTGAAGAGATTAGTAAAAATTATTTTCAGATTTTTTCTGCAAAAATAGATCACTCTGTCGAAATAGCAAAAAAATTAATTAAAATATTAAAAATAAAAAAAATCAAAACTAATTATTCTTATTAATTTTTAAGACTTCAATAAAAGCTTCTTGTGGAATATCAACACTTCCGAACTGTCTCATTCTAGCTTTTCCTTTTTTTTGCTTTTCTAAAAGTTTTTTCTTTCTATCTCTAGCTCCTCCGCCATGAATTCTACTGATAACATCTTTTCTATAACCGGATATTGTTTCTCTTGCTATAACCTTCCCTCCAATAGCAGCCTGGATTGGTATTTGAAATTGATGTCTTGGTATTAAATCTTTTAACCTTTCGCACATCAACCTTCCTTGTCTTACGGCAAAATCCTTGTGAATGACCATAGACAATGCATCAACCATTTCTTCGTTTACTAGTATGGATAATTTAATCAAATCACCTTCTCGATAATCACTCAACTCATAGTCAAAACTCGCATAACCACTAGAAATAGATTTAATCTTATCGTAAAAATCAAAAACAACTTCGTTTAATGGTAGTTCATAAGATAGAACTGCACGATTTCCTGAGTAACTTAAACTCTTTTGTTTTCCTCTTTTTTCTTCGCATAACTTCATAATTGAACCCAAGTATTCTTCTGGAAGAATTATTGTTGCGTTAATCCATGGTTCATTAATAGATTTAATAAAATTTGGTTCTGGCATATTAGCAGGGTTTTGAAGATCCATAACTGTGCCATCATGTTTGCTAATTTTATAAACAACTCCTGGTGTTGTGGTAATTAAATTTAAATTATATTCACGGTCTAATCTTTGAACGATAATTTCAAGATGAAGAAGTCCTAAAAAGCCACATCTAAAACCTAATCCTAAAGCAGCAGAATTCTCTGGCTCATAAACAAAACTTGAGTCGTTTAATTTTAATTTTGCAAGACTGTCTCTTAATAAATTATATTCTGTGCTATCAACTGGAAATAATCCGCAAAATACAACTGGTTTACTTGGCTTAAACCCTGGTAACGGATCTTTTATAGGATTAGAATAATCTGTTATCGTGTCTCCAATTTTAGTATCTGAGAGATCTTTAATACCTGTAACAATAAAACCAATTTCCCCAGGTCCTAAGTATTGCTTATTTTCTGCTTTGGGAGTAAACACACCAACTCGTTCAACTGGATGCCTTGTGTTTGTCGACATCAATAGAATTTCCATTCCTTTTTTAATTGCCCCATCTACTATTCTAACTAATATAACTACTCCCAAATAACTGTCATACCAACTATCAACTAGTAACGCTTTTAAAGGCAAATCTTTATTTCCTTTTGGAGCAGGAAGTCTTTCAACGATCGCTTCTAATATTTCATCTACCCCTTCTCCTGTTTTTCCAGATGCTGTCAAAGCGTCCGAAGTATCAATCCCTATAACATCCTCGATTTGTTTTTTTACTCTCTCAACGTCTGATGCTGGTAAATCTATTTTATTTAAAACTGTTATAATCTCATGATGATTATCCATGGCCTGATAAACATTTGCTAAAGTTTGAGCTTCCACGCCTTGAGTACTATCAACAA
>Ga0214921_10011538_pt1 | contig 10721 bp, 10 predicted proteins | sample LL1505_MetaG_FD_177992 | JGI IMG/M metagenome (GOLD analysis project Ga0214921, IMG submission 177992) | Freshwater microbial communities from Lake Lanier, Atlanta, Georgia, United States - LL-1505 | ecosystem: Environmental > Aquatic > Freshwater > Lake | place: USA: Georgia | collected...
TAATAAACTACAGGTCTATACTACTCCCATTGAACTCGATTTTCATTAGACCATATCATACTGAAAACACAAGGTAGGGTGTAAGATAGACCAATCCAATTAGAAGCATGATTTGTTGTGTAGGAGAGAGCTCTTCCGAAAATACTCGTTCTAATCCCACCGTGGAAAGAACCATGAGTGCATCTGCAATTAGGATTTTACCACCCTGTTCAGAAATATAGCGTCGAAATACCCGTAGGAGTGGACTAGACACATTTTGAGGAAGAAGGAGTGCAAATAGAGCATCGTGGACTAATTGTACACCAACCGCTAGAATGGCAAAGTTAATTAGACGGTATGTGCCAAATACATAGGGATAGAGATAATATGTGATAATGATACAAATAACGAGGATAAGAACATCTGTAATTACAGCGCCTAGATGAAAAGATTGATACCATTGGCCCAAACTAACCGATGAAATGATACCACCTAGAAACAGCGAAATTACAATCAGATCCGTTGCAAGAGCTGCATTTAATAGAGGGAGAAACTGAAGATCCTTCATCTAGTATAGATCTAGATTTTCATTAATAGTATAAAGAAAAGCAAATAAATGATAATAGATCATGTCATTTATTCGCCTTAGTAATCAACTAATTAATGCACAATGGGTTCATCGGATTGTAATCGAGCCAAAGAAGTATCAGATTTATTGCAACACTACAACTCATATTGGATTTATGTTTTTTGGATCAGGATCTATTCACACAGATAATAAGAATATAATTGAAATTGATAAAGAGAAAAATAAACACGATTATGATGTGATTGAGAAATGGGTTAATAGTATTTAATTTTATTAAAAATATTATCTATACTACTATTATAGAATGTCGTTTCTTCGTTTTAGTAATCAAATGATAAATATAAACTAGATTCGTAAGATTGTAATTTACCCGAACAAATATTATATTCATTGTAATAATACTTCTAATAGCGGATTTATGATATCTGCTATTGGACAGAATGAATCAGAACGTACCAGTACAATACACGTAGATGATCCGGTGATTGAAATTAATAAAGATACAAATAAAAATGATTATGATGTTATGCAAACATGGATACATAATCAATATTATTCAATTAAGTAATATATGCGTATTATTGATCTTTCGGCAATTTATTATGATAAAACATACGGATATCATCCATTCTAGGTCGAAGTTCCTCTGCTGCCTTGGCCTGTTCTATAACAACCGTGGGATCCAACCATCGATTATCAAAGTTGCGCTGTAGCAGTTTGGAGGATTCTGTCAAGTACCCCGTGTTTTTGTCTTCATAGACACTTGCACGGAGTTCTCGTGTCATGTTTCGAGCGTCAAATGTGGTGTCATATTTGTCGAAATACGGATTTTCTACTCCTCGACTGGCATCTACATCATATCGTGGTTGGGCCCGATAGCTTCTGTCGCTGGAACGACTAACATTTGGCATCATATCATAAAAAGGTGCCTGGCGATTCATATCCGGACGGTCATTTGTCATGAATTTTCCATCTGTTTGCCAGTGTTCAAACTGACGAGCATTAATGGCATCCGTCGGATCAGTTTCACGGCGAGTGCGCGGAAGAAAACGGGGAAGAGGAAAGGCCTCTACTGCCGAACGGGTATGACGATCAGGATAAACGGGTTGCGCCATTTAAAGTGCCTCCTTATTATTATCGTAAGATGTTTATTATCCCTTATGTTTACAAACGGATAGTTATTTATCAGACGCAAGTTACAATGATTCAAGTTTTAACGATAGGGGGATCCCATCTTTGGAAGGAGGCCGACGATCTCGACATTGAACAGGATATTCTTCTTCCTAATGGAATTTATTCAAAGGGTTCTCCTATAAAACAAAAAAATATGTATTTCTGTGAGGTGGATGAGGAAAAGACAGCAATGAATGATTTTTATGGATGGGAAGAGATTTCAAAAGAAGATTGTGAGACTTTTTGCTGGAGATCGTATTATTTATTTGGAGAAGGCCCAAATTATCGCAGTTGGTTACCTATTCCATCCTATGAACGCTTGGAGCCTTATTCCTGTCAAGATGTAATGGATTCGATTCACGCGCTAGTCTAAACCCTACCCACCTATTCTATGATAGATATGGATCGTCATAAGACACATAAACATGGAGTGACGGATTCAGAGGGTGGAGGATCAGAGTCCTTTCGCGCCCTATTAGAAGATGGAGCACGAGAAGCCTATTTGCGTCCGTGGCACCGTCTCGAGCGCGGATTGCGACTGAATCGTATTCGGCTCTTTATTGAAGAAATTGCTCCACAGTTTACAATGAGCAAGGAGGATCGAGAGGGGTTTTTTGTGTTTCTGCAGAAAGCGCTAGATAAGAAGTTGCTGAATACGCTAAAAGTGGTTCAGTATGATCAAGATACGCAGAGGATCACGACTATTCGTGGGCTTGAGATTAAGCGAGATGGAGATGTTCTGAAGTGGAATTTTAGTGTAAAGAAGGTGCGATCGGCAGATACCACACGAAAGAAGAAGAAGGAAGAACTTCCCTCTATTTCAACTATTGCTCCGGTTACAGAGACAAAAATTGAGGAGAAGGAATCTTCTCCGCCTTCGTAGAATGCGAAGCTTTAAAGAAAAACTAATGGATTGGATAACCCTATTGGATCAATGGTTATCCGAGCCTGAGGATGAAGTACAAATACTAGAGTGGATTGACTCCGCAGAAGCTCTCGCCTATTCATATGAATTTACTACTAAGGAACAGCCATATGTGGATCAAATTATTGAAATGTCAGTACTTCAACTGCGGCGTAACATGAATGCCACCATTCGCACCACCATTACATCTGACCAAATACAGGCGCTGTTGGGACAAAAGCAGACAGAGCAGCGCACAGCAGCATGGTATGAACAGATGTGCACAGTACTTTCCGCAAGTGAGCTTGGGAATTTATTTGCTTCGGCTCGTCAACGGGCAAAGTTTGTGCTATCCAAGACAATGCCGCCTGTACCTCGGATGCAGCCATTGGCCACACCATCCGAGTATATGGGACCATTTGATTGGGGCATCCGATTTGAGCCAGTGGTTAAACAGATCTATGAGGATATGCATAAAGCAACCATTGCAGATCTAGGGCGAATGCATCATCCAACCGATCCACGATGCACTGCTTCGCCGGATGGCGTTATTACATCGGGTTCTCGAATGGGTCGCTTAATTGAAATCAAATGCCCTGTTACACGCGAAATTGATGGAACTGTACCGAAGGATTATTATGCGCAAATGCAAATGCAGCTTCATGTAACAGGGCTAATGGAGTGCGACTATGTAGAGGCTGTGTTCTCTTCACGATATAACCAATTTGTAATGAAAGAAGGACCATCTCGGTATGAGGGATGGATTGCAGTCATTCGATATGCAGAGCCAAAAGCAGGACAGGACTTCTATTACGTGTATAGCCCTCTTTATGCGCTGCCCACATGGCGGCCTGAGTGCCAAATAGATGAGGAAATCATAGAGATCACGCCATGGAGATTGCAACAATGGAGTGAGCAGGTTATTGTTAAAAATGAGGAATGGTGGAAAGCCATGAAACCGATGATGGCCGTCTTTTGGGAAGATGTAGAGAAAGCCAAACAGGGTGAATTTGTAGTACCGGACTCAACACGACCAGCAAAGAAGCAGAAAACAGAGAAGTGCATCATCCAGTTTGAGAAGGATGAAGTGAGATGCTCTCTATTTCCAAAGGAACCATCCATCATTGTACATAAACTAGAGGCAATGGAACTATGATGCTTCACTAACACTTCCACCCGTATTATTTGGTGGAATTGGCATGGGATCATTCTTATAGAAGTTAAGAACGAGCTCCTGATACGGAGACGAACAGCTGTCGGGATAGTTTCGCTTATAGTTGTTAGTCAGTTGTCGAAATGTCCCTGTTTTTTCAATCATGCGCCCGAAATCTGTCGCATAACAGGATCGGCTATTCACACATGAAATGGTTTCTTTGACACGAGGAGGTGATAACTCATCGTTTAAGAGATGATAAGGCTGATTATTATAAAGATTGGCGGGACCCCCCTCACCTGGGCGATACTTCATAATTGCATCATCCTTTTTTTTCGTGAGTATGGGGCCTTTATTTTCAAATCCCTCCCAATATGAATACGACGGGTAGCCAAATCGCTCCCAATCAGAACGCTTCCACCATTCTGCTTGATCGGCCGGTGCGTAATAGGCAAATTCATTAGGATGGCCTATAGATTTCATGGATAAGAATAACATGACGACCAGTAGCACAACCCCTACGATGTGATAGAATGCCATCGCTCTAATGGGTGTCATGGTTAAAATTTGACGGATCGAAAATAAATCATATCTATCATTCCACTGTGTATCATTGACAGATTCCGGAAACATGTCTATGATTAGTATGAATGTGGTGAAGCGCAATGGTCAATTGGAGCCCGTGTCCTTTGATAAGGTTCTAAATCGTATTCAAACCGCCGCGGTAGGATTGGAAGTGAATCCCACGCTGATTGCGCAGCGAACTCTTCTGCGAATCTATGATGGAGTCAAAACATCCGAACTTGATGAACTTGCTGCGCAGCTTTCCATTTCGCTCATGACCACGAATCTTGATTATGGTACCCTTGCTGCCCGGATTGCTATTTCCAATCATCATCGAAATACATCAAATCAGTTCACAGATGTGGTTCATCAACTGGCAAATCAGCAGATGGACAAAACAGGAGAGCCGGTAAGCAACGTATCTCAAGAACTAGTGGAAATCTGCAAGAAATATGGTGATCAGATCAACAAGAAAATCGACTATGATCGTGACTATTTGTTTGACTACTTTGGCTTTAAAACCCTAGAAAAACTACAGTACTTGCTGCGAGACACAAAAGGAAAAACACTAGAGCGCCCTCAGCATTTAATCATGCGTGTCTCCCTGGCACTATGGGGGTCGGTTGATTTAGACCGTGCATTTGAAACATATGACCTTCTGAGTCAGAAATATTTCATCCATGCGACACCGACAAACTTTAATGCGGGAACCCCGCGTCAACAACTGAGCTCGTGCTTCTTACAGGCTATGAAGGATGACTCGATTGTTGGAATCTATGATACCCTAAAAGATTGTGCCATGATCAGTAAACATGCAGGAGGCATTGGGCTCCATATCCATAATATTCGCGCCAAGGGATCGCTCATTCGAGGCACAAATGGAACAAGTAATGGTATTGTGCCAATGTTGCGTAACTTTAATGATACGGCACGGTATGTTGACCAATGCTTTACTCCTGATACGCTGATTTATACGGAGAACGGTCCTAAACTGATTGAAGATGTGAGCATCACTGATAAAGTCCTTACAAGCGAAGGATCCTATTATAAAGTAAAGATGCCGGTTCGTCATGAATATAATGGAAAAATGCTTGAAATCCAAATTAAAAATGCGATTTATCCAATTCGTGTAACACCCGAGCACCAAATTCTTGCTTTACAAAATCAGGCAAAGGGGCTCAACTTTGATGTGATTCGCAATCGTCTTGACAAGGGACTTGCTAATGCAGAATTTGTGGATGCAAATAAATTGTACAAAGGAGACTTTGTTATCTTTCCGATTCCAACTTATACGCATGATATCGAGGAAATAACAGAAGAAGACTGTCGATTTTATGGTATCATGTTGGGAGATGGTCATATTTCATATGCTGCTTCAGGTGTAACATTGAATGAAACAACTAAAATCAATGTTGTAGAATTTGTAAAACAATATATGACTGACAGAGGTATTAAATACAATATCTATAAAGATGATAGTTCAATTGATATTAAATGGTCTACTGCATCTACGAGATTTAAATGGACTCGATCTCAATTGTACGATTCAAATGATCAGAAAAAATGGGATATTCCTATGCTTCATCTGCCAGTAAATAAACTACAACAAATTATTCGCGGAATCATTGAAACTGATGGATGCATTGGTGAGAAAGAGATTACAATCGAACTATCTTCATTGGGATTAATTGAATCAATTCGATATGCTCTCCTGCGAATGGGTGCGCTTAGTTCAGGATATACTCGTAATAGAGTTGGTCAAGTATCACCATATAAAAATATTACAACAAAACTTCCTACAAATGTGATTCGTGTTCCTCGTATCAAAGAAATTATGGATATGTTTCCAAATGCACCAAATGGTGAATTCTTTAGCTATCTCAAATATGGTAATAATCTTTACTCACGAATTCAAGATATTACAGAAGTACAGTATAATGGAGTAGTTCATGACTTTGAGATTGATGGCCCTCATGACTATACTGTTGCGCATCTAGGTATTGCTCATAATGGCGGCGGCAAACGTAATGGATCCTTTGCAATCTACCTAGAGCCTTGGCATGCCGATGTAGAGGACTTCTTGAAGCTCAAACTCAACACGGGATCCGAAGAGGAACGCTGTCGCGATCTGTTCTATGCTCTTTGGATTCCTGACCTATTCATGGAGCGCGTGGAGAAAAATCAGCCATGGACACTCTTCTGTCCTTCCGAAGCACCTGGTCTTGCAGATGTATATGGTGAAGAATTTCGTGATCTGTATGAGCGTTATGAGCAAGAGGGCCGGGGCCGAAAGCAGGTGGACGCACAGAAACTATGGTTCAAAGTGCTGGATTCTCAGATTGAAACGGGTACACCCTACTTGCTGTACAAGGATGCGGCAAATCAGAAATCGAATCAGAAGAATCTTGGTACTATTAAATCGTCCAATTTATGCTGTGAAATTCTAGAATATAGCAGTCCTGATGAGACAGCCGTCTGCAACCTTGCCTCTCTTGCTCTTCCCACCTATGTCGAGCAAAAAACCTTTCAGTATGAGAAACTCCGCGAAGTTGTCAAAGTTTCCATCAAGAATCTGAATCGTGTCATCGATATCAATTACTACCCCACTCCTGAAACAGAACGATCCAATCGGCGTCATCGCCCTGTTGGTCTTGGCGTACAAGGCCTCGCAGACGTATTTGCTCTTATGCGTGTTTCATGGGAATCAGAAAAAGCAGCCGAGCTTAATCAGCGCATCTTTGAACATATCTATTTTGCAGCCGTGGAGGCCTCCTGCGAACTCGCTCAAGAAGAGGGCCCCTATGAAACATTCCAGGGCTCCCCCATGTCACAGGGCATTTTCCAGTATGATATGTGGAAGGTTGTTCCACTGACGCTACAGGATGCAACACTAGATTGGTCAAATCTAAAAGCCCGAGTGATAAAGCATGGTGTTAGAAACTCACTTCTTATGGCTCCTATGCCAACCGCGTCAACTTCACAAATTCTTGGCTTTAATGAGTGCATTGAGCCATTCACAAGCAATATCTATACCCGCCGCACTCTTGCAGGAGAGTTCATTGTAATTAACAAACACTTGATGAGAGACTTAGAGAAACTAGGAATTTGGAGTGAGATGATCAAACAGCAGATCATTGCTCGAAATGGATCAGTACAGGGTATGGATCAGATTCCTGAATCAATTCAGAAACTCTATAAGACATCCTGGGAGATCAAGCAGAAAACGCTTATTGATTTGGCGGCGACGAGAGGTGCTTTTATCTGTCAGTCGCAAAGCTTGAATCTATTTGTAGCGGATCCGAATTATGCGAAGCTTACCTCCATGCACTTCTATGCATGGAAACAAGGTCTGAAAACGGGCATCTATTATCTGCGCACTCGTGCACCCGTTATGGCACAGAAGTTTACTGTTGATCCCGAACTACAACGGGAGGCAGCAAAGTCGGAACAGATGCGCATCTTAAGAAAGAATTCGGGGGAGGAAGAGTGTACGATGTGTAGTTCATAAAATATAAAGAAGTACAGTAGGGATGAACCAAAACGAATATCGCCGTGAATTGGATCATTATAAACATCAAATTGACGGAATTTTGAAGCATCGTAGTTTTTTAGAGCAATTAACGCGATCTACTGTTGGAATCTCTAAATTGTTCCTAGAAATACTGGATCCAACCTTACCGGATTGGACCAAGATTATAGATGAGAAAGATGAATATATGCTAACGCCGAAACAACAAGAGGATTTTAAACGAGTATTGAATCCACACCTTGGCTCCATTCGAGCATTTTTTAATCGGCCAATATCATCACAAGCAGGTGGTCAACCTTCTGAAAATGAAGGCTCATCTGCCACAAATGCAGTAAAACCAGCAGAAGCGGCACCAGTAGCACCAGTAGAAGCGGTACCAGCAGCACCCGCCTCCTTCTTTTCTCAAGCGAAAGATATGGCGGCCACGGGGTGGGATTGGACCAAAGAGGCTGTTCATAATGGAATCGAAAGTATGGATCAAATTAATAATACCGTTTATGATATTGCTAGAAATCACGGAATCTTAAAATATGAAATGGCTCAGGCAAAAGAACCCGATTGGGCCATTTTTTCATGGGTTCCTCATCCTGTGATTAGTCAAATCAAAGTACCTTTTCAAATGATTTTAACAACCATCTATCTGTGTTTAGATGTTGCACGTATGATTGCAGGAACAATTGGGGCGGAACAGAAGCGAAGCACCTTATCCATGATTGTTGCTCTTATGGAATTTTTAAGAGGAGATTGGAAACGGGCTGTTCTAACCTTTATGGGTGTATTTGGATCGGGTATGATGTGGGTAGGACAGTACTCCAAAATGGTACTTATCATGTTCCAAACATTATCTCCTTCGATACAGGCGCGTATTATGTCAGGTACATTAACGGATCGAATGAAAGATCTGACAACATTTCAAAAAGGATTTTATACATTTGGTACCATTGCAAAATCATTTGTATTTGGTACACTCTTATCCCTTTTTCAAATTGTTGCCCCAAAAGGTATACGCGATATTATCATTACTAAATTTATGGAAATTGATAAAAATAAACAGGCGGTTGATCAAAAATTAAAAGAGAAAGGCCTACCTCCTCGCCCCTCTTATTTATCACCGTCCTTTCTACAAATGAGCGATTTTCAGGCATTATTAGATGATCCTGCCTATGCATGTTCCTGTACCATTCAAGAATTTGTAGAAAAGCAAAAAGACTTACAAAAGGGAAAATCCGATTCAGGTGCCATAGGACTTTTGATCTTGCAATTGTTTGGAATTCCAGTAGATGGACTGTCACGCGCCTATCAATGTAATGGGACACAATGTATTGATTATGGCAATTTTCCTGCAAGTATTGTAAAAGAGCAACAGGATCGTTTAGATGAAATGGTACAAGAACATCCTGGTGTTGTTGATTTTAATCGAGTGATTGAGAAGTTTAAAAGGGCGGCAGGTGTATCCACCAATTCAGCAGAAACACAAGTAAAACAAGTAAATAAGACATTACAAGAAGCCATTGCTTCACTCGAGACAACCATTCAATCTCTTGAAATGGAAATGAAAAATATGACGGCAAAAGGTGTAAAAGAAAAATTCATTGCAAAAATGAAAGGAATTGATCTTGAAAAAATGCTTCTGCCCTATTTACAAAAAGAGAAAATTACAGCGGAGGAAATTGCAAAATTAGAGGAGGAATTAAAGGAATTTATGCCATTAGCAAGGCAACAAATTGTAAATCAGATTAAAAATAAAGGACGTGTTATCCGTGCTAGTCTTCCACGAAAAACAAATAACGCAAATCCTACTTCTTCTCCTCCACGTTAACTCCTGCCAATCCATGAATAAACATCAAATACTCCTTTGGAAATCCCCAAAAGCAAGACGGTGGCTGATCGGTCGGTGGAATGCGGCGACTGGACTGATTGGTTCCATGTGAAAAAGCCACAATAATCTGCTGCGGTGGAATTTCAATGACCTGGTCTTCTCGGCCCTCTATCCATGCTTCTCCCTCTGCCATAGAGACTAGCGGAAATTTACGTTCCTCCCACGCTGATTTATAAAAGGTAAGAGTAGCTTCTGAAATACGTTGTGAAAAAGGAAGATCATAAGGTGGTACATTAACAGCACTAATGCCAGTCTTCAAATCATAGAGCGCCAAGGTGGTACAACAGGCAATAGTGGCCTCACCCGTTGTCCCCCGTTTGGTTCCCTTAGTAAGCCATGCCACACGGCGACGAAAAGACGTACTCGGATAATGATCATCATCATCCATAAACAAAATAATGTCATGTGACGCTTGTTCAATCGCAACATTGCGTTTCTCTCCAATCGACATACGCCCTTCAATCGGAATGTATTTCATTCGAATCGAAGGAACCTGAATCTGAAAATTAATAATAATCTCACTCGCCAATTGTGATTTCCGTTCATTATCCTCAATCACAATCCACTCGATTTTTTGATGAGGATAATCCGTTGCCAAAAGATTATGAAATGCAATCTCAATAAGTTTCTTTCGATGATAGGTGGGAGTAATAATGGTAATAGGGGGGCAATCCTCAATTAACAAAATAGGAGGGCAGTGAATAACGCCCCTTGTTGGACGGCGTGATTGTACACATTGCTGTAATTGAAGAAATAGCGGTGTTGCTGCCTGTTGTAACTGAGTAAATCGTGATGCTGCTAGGTTTTGTCGATACGATTGCACAGCATCTAGGGAAGAGGAATGAAATGCTGCGAAGGCAGCATCCAATTCTTCACGCACATTCTTTGTTGGCTTTGCCCATGCATAGCGCACAGTAGTAGATAATTCTGTATCATTTGACAACCAGGCAA
>Ga0214921_10011539_pt1 | contig 10721 bp, 13 predicted proteins | sample LL1505_MetaG_FD_177992 | JGI IMG/M metagenome (GOLD analysis project Ga0214921, IMG submission 177992) | Freshwater microbial communities from Lake Lanier, Atlanta, Georgia, United States - LL-1505 | ecosystem: Environmental > Aquatic > Freshwater > Lake | place: USA: Georgia | collected...
CTTGCGTTTTACAAGAACTGCAATATTTTGGTTTTAGACCTTTTAAGTTAAAACTTGGTCCAGTAGTTTCTCCACAAAAACAACTTGCATTTAAATTTTTAACATCAATCATTCCATTTAACTTGTGGGTTGAACAAAGAATGGGAGTTTTTTCTCCTTCAAAATTAAAACATGGAATTTTTTCACAGTTTAAAAACTGGCATCGTTTATGCAAAACATTAACCATTCCATCTTCTTTGTGATTTGAACAATATTTTGCAAATTCTCCTTCAAAATTAAAACTTGGAAATGTTTTGCAATTTTCAAAAGCACATTTTTTAAATTTAACATCAACCATTCCATCTAATTTGTGTTCAAAACAGAATCGTCCTTTTTTTTCTCCTTCAAAATTAAAACAAGACTGTATTTTGCAACCATTAACTTCACATTTTTTATGCAAAACATCTACCATTCCTTCCAGTTTATGTTCGCTGCAAAATCTTGGAGTTTTCTCTCCCTCAAAATTAAAGCCTGATTGCACTTTACACTCTTCATGTTCGCACACTTTGCACCAAGTGATAACGGTGTCTTCAGTTTTGTGATCCTTGCAATACATATTTTTTTTAACAGAATTTCCATAAACAGCTCTTTTTTTGCATCCATCAAACAAACACTTCATTAGATACATATTTTTTGTATCATCCGTTTTATGTTCTCTGCAAAAAATTTTCTTCTCCACCTCCGTTCCATAATTAGCCTGTTTTTTGCAATTTTCAAATTGACAAAGTTTTGGCATATATATTATAAACATAGATTATATTTATATTCTAATCCCTAAATCTGTTTTAAGGATTATTCCTTAATCTTTATAAAACTTTCCAATAAAAAAATAAATAAAAATCTAAAGCAAATATATCAATGGCGGGCCGACCTAGAAAAATTAGAAGCATACAATCTTACATAAACAATAGCGATGCGCATAGCGGATTAAGCATGTTGAAAGCCGGAACACCCACAAAGGTTGGTGTCACACATTATTTGTGGTATAACTTGAAAACGCAAGCAAACCAAGGACCATTAGATTTTGTTAATACACAAGCTTATTACAACACACTCAATTGGCAGCTCTTGGGGAATAATCGGCCATCATTTACAAGTAATCCTCGTCAAGCTTATACATCATTCCCAGCATCAAGATATCCAGCAGGAGTAACTCCTTCAACATTTAGTGGAAATTATAACTTAAATTAAACTTGATTTTCGGCAGTTGATAAAGGCGGAGTCTGTAGTTTATTCCAATAATGAGCCGCTGCAATACAACCGCAATAAACGATTGCACCAGTAAAACCTGCGGCTAATGCAATAAAAGTTGCAAACAAAACTAATCCCCAAAATTCAGTCATATTGTTTTATTTTTGCATTAAATTATTGCTACTTATTTGGATCATTTTTTATTTTATGACAATTATAAAATAAAAAAAACACAATTATATATTTTTTACATACCAATTTAAAGCATAATCATTTGAACCACCACTAGACTGCAATCCAAGGCGAGAATAAGATTTGCTACAAGGATACTGATCAGAGCACACAGTAGAGTGAAGTAACTTTGCGCGCCGGGTTGCAATACTTGATGCACCGACGCCAGCGCCTGGTACATATTTATTATTTACATCCTGTGGCCGATTTGCAATTGCTCCTAAAGAAAAAATGCGATGATTTCCACCGCCTCCACTGCGCTTATAGTTGAAACCTCCTCTTCCAACCCAATAACTTCCGTTAGGCATTTTATATACATTATCATTATATAAAATACTTTTATGCATAATACCATTTAATTGCGCTAGAAGTAGAATTGACCGTATAAACAGTACCAACAATAATAGACCCATCCGAAGAACAAGCTTGTGCTTGCGAACTTGTATATCCAGGAGGAATTCCTAAACTAGAAATTGAATTATTATCCCATTTAACCGCAGTACTGTAATCAACATTATTGTTTAACCCAATTGAAATGCCCACTGTAATAGTTCCATCTGCAGAACAACCTGTTCCATAAGAACTGGTATTTCCGGGGAGGTTTCCTAGATTAATTGGCGAGTCGTTGATCCATTTGGTAGAATTATATGAAGTTGGAACGTTATTATCTACATTAGATAGACCAACAATAACTGAACCATTGTCGGAACATTCTATTGCAAAAGAGTTATTTTTTCCTGGCAATAACCCAAGAGTTATTGGAGCGCCATAAGAATTACCATTTTTTACCCATTTTACGGCATATGCATTAACATCACTATTATTTGTTGCAAAACCCACAACAATAGAACCATCTGCGGAACAATCATTGGCTTGACATGCCGTGCCCCCCAGTCCAGTTAAATCAGCTCGGGAACCATTTGACCAGACGCACGCAACCTCGGTTATTCCTGATATGTAATAACCAACAATTAATGATCCGTCTGGCGAACAACCATTTGCAGCGGAAATTGTTCCCGGACTTAATTCGCTTATTATACCATTTACCCATTTAACTGCACGGCCTCCCGAAATTGAAGACGATAATCCAACAATGATAGAACCATTAGAAGAACAGAAATTTGCATTTGAATAATCATCTCCTGGTAAAGTCCCCAAATTTTGAACAACGCCATTAACCCACCTGACTGCGACAGTATTTCCATTATACCCAGTAGAGTCGCCAACAATAATAGAACCATCATTGGAAGTTGCAGTTGACCTAGAAGAAGGTGAAGCACTTTCAAGAGATGGCAGTATAGTGTATTTTAAGGTTTTTGCAATAGACCCCGAAAAAGAAGGATAAGGGTTTGGCCAAACATCGTTAAAATACCAGTTATAAGCATAATCATTTGATCCACCTTGCGATTGCAATCCAAGACGGTTAAACATTCGGTTATAAGGATACTGGGGCGTATTTAAAGTTGCATGAATCATTTTAGCGCGCCTAGTTGCTCTACTAGATGCTCCAACGCCAGCGCCAACCACATAACTATTATTTACATCAGCAGGTTGATTGGTAATTAATCCCAATGGAAAATTTCTATGATTTCCTCCACCCCCACTTCTTTTGTATGTAAACCCCCCTCTTCCAACCCAATAATTACCATTTGGCATAATATTATATTACAAAGACAAAAATATTAATTGCTATTCAACCTTTAATATTTGTTAGGATTTTTACTATATTTTTGGCTCAACCTTTCCCGAAGGTTGTTTTACGAAATCTTTCTAGTAGGAATCTCCGAACATACAAGGTAAATTGAATTCTCGGTGATAATTATATACTCAGTTCCGCTCTTGTAAAACTTGGCAATAGGAGAAGTGTACTCATCCTCAGACTTTACCAACAACTTTTCGCCAGTCTCCTTAACCCCAACGAGTGCCTTCTTGTCAAGAGACGCCGACCAATAATCCAACATAATTGGCTTATCTTCAACGATGCCCAATTTTGCGGCGTGCTTTAAAGTAATGTCGCTTGGCAATCTATAATTAGAAGCTTCGGTTTTAGCCTGTTCTGCTGACATATTTATATAGTAGAATTTTTAAAAGTCTTTAAATACTTATATTTTAAAAACTATTTGTAATTTAAATATTTCTTTACTATATTACTAAATGGAAACAAATGTTGCAAATTCGCATTATTCATTAAATAATTTGGAAAACTATAAAAAAACAATAAACGAACCCATTCACAATATAGTGGAAAAATATTATCTTTTAGTTAATGAGTATTTTAATTTTATTGCAGACAATGTCGGATTTAAAAATATCGCATACACAAAATTTATAATTGAGCGGGGTGTTGAAACAATAACACATGTATTTAGTTTTTTATTATATTACACAAGAAATTTGGATGTTGCGTACTTTCACGGCCAAAAAGCCTTTTATTTTTATGCAGAATTCATTGGTCAAATATCTGAAGATAAACATTCGTTTTTGCAGCTAAGCTCTCGTGATGCAGCAATGTTTGTTTATAAAAAAACTATTTTTGAATTGAATGCCGAAATTCGTAAAACTATTGAACCATTATCTGCAGATAGCGTTGAAAAATTGGACATGTTAAATTTAAACACAATGATTTTTAAAAATTTTTATAGTTATGTTTTAGAAAAAGAACAAAAAATGATAAAGCACCTTGATTTTATTACAAATGAAATAGTAAAAGCAAAATTAAATAAAACAGGCTATAGTTTAATTGAAGTCTTTACAAATTTAATGACAAAGAATGTTCCAATTAGCAAATATTTTGAAATAATGAAGTTGTTTGTTGTTAAGTACTCAAAAATGAAACCCGAGACTCAGTATAATATTGTTGAATGTCAAATAAAAGACAAATTGAGAAATCCTTTATGCGAACAAAAAATAAATGACCCTCCGATAAATTTTGTTAAATGGGTTCTAGCCTAAGTGTGTATTTTTATAACTGTTATATATAATATATATTATATTATATGTCGTTTATTATGACGCAGAATAAATATAATTACACACAAGTTATACTTACAGTTATTGGCGGATTTCTCGGAGCAATTATAACAAACAAGTTGTCAAATATTCCACATTTATTAATGGCTGTTATTATTGGATCTTTGTTAAGTAAAACAATTTATGGAGACTTTGACTTAGGTTATCAGTGGACTACAATTGACATATATTACTGGTTTATAACAATAATAGAAGCCTTAGTTGGTGGGATTTTAGCTCTATATGTAAAAAAAATAATCCAAATAAAATATAAATAATCCACACAATGTTCTGTTAAGCGGTTGGTGTTTGAATGGATATGTGAATATTCTTTCGCCGTACCTTCTTCTTCTTGTCTTTTGAAATTTTATTCTCGCTTGTAATAATCCTTTGATTTATTTTATGAAATTCTTTTGTCAAAAGGACTTTCAAATACTCATAAATAATATACAACACATTCTCATTACACATTCCAACAATGAGAATGCTTCCAGTTCTGAAAATCATAAAAGACACTTCCACTATTTTTTTGTCTTTAATTTTTTTACCATTTTCATCCTTCGTGATCTCTGCAGTTTGAGCGGGTTGAATCCCGGTCTGATCTTTAAGATCTTCATTATAATAAAACTTACATTGAATTCCTGGATAAGAACACGGGTCGTAAATGCATTGAATATTATACTTAAATTTAAGTATATCAAATAGTGCTTCGCGGTTAATGTAAAACCCGCAATTAAAATTAGAGTTAATAAGAACGGTGTCGCTCTTTTGCAAATACTCAAGCTTCTCTATTACATGTGGTTGCAAAGTATTAATTATATTTTTTAATACAGTTTCAAATATCTTATCATTTTGAACCCCTGGTATTTCCAATTTACCAGTATTAAACACCTTAATGTGGAACTCTTTAAAAGAATCATCAATTTTAATACGCAAAATCATAACAAAACAGTTGTAAAATGCACTCTTCTTTTTACACCGATAGCTCATAAGATCCTTCTTAGAAATTCCCACGCTAATTTTTCTAATATCTTTGAATTTAATACGACCATTTGGATTATTAATACTAGTAATTACCTGTTCTTCGTAATGGTTTTCGTGTTTTAAGTTTTCTTGAACGCCGTCAAGTTCCTCTTGCGTCAATGAATTGAATTTCATCTGCTTTTTAATAACACCATTTTGCGGTGCGGCATAAGGTATAACTGGAACTTTCCAAAATACATCCCTTAAATTAATTTCATTATTCAAATACGCAATTTTTGATTTTGTTGAAATATAAATTTCAGAAGCTTTAGGGGGTTCTACGAGAAGCCCCATTTCAGAAAGTATTTCTCCATCCATATTTGAGGAAATTTCATTTTCGCCATCAACTTCATCGCATTCGTATTCCGGTGACAGAAAGTTTTCCCATTCATCGTCAATAGTTAAGGACATGGTTGCCATAACAATATTCCCAAGGTTGGCTTTAAACTCTTTAAATTAAATTTATGTCAATTTTATTTTGTAATACTAGAATATAAAATGATTGATTGTAAAGTGCGCATCATCCATGAAAGGAGTAATATAATTCCAATTGCTAAAAAGTCCTATATAAACAATAATAAAGGTTCAAATTGTGAACGCATTACATATGATTTAAAGCAAAATTGCTTTGATCCGTCAAAAAGTTCACCACCGAACGATTTCATGACAAAACTCCGCCAACGAATGACACTTTACGAATCTGAATCTTTAGGTACAAATGTCTTTAGTCTAGATAGAGCATAATGTATATAATTAATATTTTTAAAATCCGGATTGTGCATAATATTTTCTATAAAATTAAGAAAATTGCTACTAATTAGTTCTGATTTATTGCGAATAATATAATTCAGATAGTCCTTAATTATATTTTTTTTATCAATGTTATAATTTACGCTAATGTGCTGAATATATGAATCCAGCGATGAAAGCTTTTCTCTTTTAACAAAATGACTGTGTAATGTCTCCCAAACAGTTGCATCTATAATATTAAAATGACTATCAACAACATTTTGATTTGATTGCATAAAATTAATCATACTGCGCATATCAGAACCATATAAAGTTTGAATGAGTTTTATAGATCCATCTGACATATTCAACCCCTCTTTATCTGATATATTTTTTAGAAAAACAATAATATCTCCCTTTGGAAGTTGATTAAACCTTAATCTTAGAAACTCGTTTTGTAAACCTTCATCAATGCGACTAATGTAATTGCATATTAAACAAAATCTCACAGCGCTTGAATAATTTTGAATTAGATAATGAAGCGCTTGCTGCGCATTTTTTGTCATATAATCAACCTCATCCAAGACAACAAATTTCATACCTTTACTGAAAAGTGTTTTAGAATTTACAAATTGACTTATTTGATTGCGTATAATATCAACACCCCTTTCATTTGATGCATTAAGAGTTATTGTTAATTCAGAAGATTTTTGATTGTGTTTTTTGTGATACTCATTGATCAATATCATTGCGCTAGACGTTTTTCCCGTTCCAGGCGGACCATATAACAACAAATGCGGAAAATACGAAGTCTCTACAATGTTTTTCATAATTAATTTGTTTAATGGATCTAATACTACATCTTCAAAATTATTGGGTCTATACGATTCAACCCACGGAATACTACTCATTCTATAAACTACCCTTTAGTTTTATATTTTATTTGATTTTATTTATTATTATATGTTTGGGTTTTATGATTATTGGTTTTTGTGATTATTGGTTTTTATCATTATTGGTTTTTATGATTATTGGTTTTTATTTTTGATGTTTTACACCTTTAGGCATTTAAAATGCCGATTATTTACTCTGTTATAATTATATATATAATATACAATATAATATATATATGAATCCTTCTGTTTTAACAGTTTTTAAATCCCCGTTTGAAAAGAAAAGATTAGGAAAAGATTATGATGGTGGTTATATTATTGCTGAAATACCTAATATAAAATATACAACATTACTTGCAGGTGGTATACAAAATGATATTTCTTTTGAAGAAGATTTTGTAAATAAATACGCAATAGATAAAGCGTATGCCTTTGATGGAACAATAAATAAACTACCAAAAGAAACCAGCAAGATTATATTTATAAAAAAAAATATTGGTTTTAGTAATGATAACAAAAATACAAATTTACACGATATTATAGATGTAAATGATCGCATTTTTATAAAGATGGATATAGAAGGAGGTGAAATACCTTGGATAAAAAGTTTAAGTGATGAACAAATGAATAAATTTGAACAAATCGTAATGGAGTTTCATTATCCGTTTAATAATAAAGAAATAGATGTATTTGATAAAATAAATAAAAATCACTATTTAATTCACTTTCATGGAAATAATTGTTGCGGTACTAGAAATCATAATGGAGTTATTATTCCAAATGTTTTTGAATGTACATACTTACACAAAAAACATTTTAAAAACCCTCCTGAATTAAATAAAGAATTAATACCGAGCAATTTAGATATGAAAAATACAAGAAAGGATGAAATTTATATAAATTATCCTCCTTTTGTAAATTAGAGCAATGCGTATTTTAAGTGCCGACCTATAATATATTTTTATAGATACATTAAAAATATATTTGTATTATTTGTGTAAATGGAAAGCACTATAAATGAAGTTGTAAAAGAAAAGAATGAAAAATTTAGCAGGGAACCCAGGTTTCAGAAACTCTTCAGGGTTCCATACCCTGCGACCCCTCTCCTTAAAATATTCTTTTTAGAAAAAAAATAAATCTCATCCCAGATATTGTAATGATATTTAAGCTTTAGGAATAAATCATCTTAAGATGTGTTAAAATTGCTATTTTTTGTGTCTGGAAGCCTACAGGCTTCTGATGATCGGTGGACATAGCGGTCTTATTTTAAACTTTTTTGCTATGTAAGTCAGCATTTAAAAATGCGCGTTGCTCTAAATAATCTGTCTTGTAAATATCTAAAGGTTTAAAGAAAATAATTGAAATTTAATAATTGAGTTATATTAATGTACAATCAAAAAGAAATGGTACAATCTAAGGGTCAACTAGAGTTATATTTGGGTCCCATGTATTCTGGGAAGACCTCCAAGCTTCTTGAAATTTACAAGCAGTGCTCATTTTGCAATATTCCAGTTGCGGTTGTAAATCATTGCTCAGATAATAGATATCACGACTCTATGCTTTCAACACACGACAAATTAATGATTCCTTGCATTCAAACCCAACATTTAACTGATATTTGGGCGAACAGAAACATTGATAATCCCTTTGATGAAAACTCTAGCAATCATTTAAAGATTCGCTCAGCAGAAGTAATACTAATCAATGAAGGACAGTTCTTTGACGACTTGTATGATTGTGTTCTAGATATGTTGAAGGAAAATAAAAAAGTGTATGTCGCGGGATTAGATGGAGATTTCCAAAGAAATAAATTTGGTCAAATGTTAGACCTTATTCCAATTTGTGATTCAGTAGTGAAGCTAACATCATTGTGTTCTATTTGCAAAAATGGTGTTCATGGAATATTTTCGCTTCGTTTGACAAAGGAAACCCAACAGATGCTAGTAGGGTCTGACAACTATATTCCAGTTTGTAGAGTTTGTTATGATAAAAATTCATCCTAAAACCTCAATAAACTGCATTAAACATTTATTAAAACAATTTAAATTAGTGGTGATAGAATACATTATACTATAAAAATGAGCAACATTGCACCAGATGTAGTAAAGCCCAAGCGAGGGCGTAAGTCTAAAAAAGATATTTTAGCTAGTCAAGAACTAGCGAAAAATTCTGTAATAGAAACTAAATCAACTTGCATAATTGAAAACAACATTGAACTTCAAATAGTAAATGAACTTAAAGAAGAACATTCAACAGAAGAATCGGACAATAATAATATTGAAAATTTTTTACCAACTGGATCAGAAGATGAAAATTTAGTAGTAAAACCAGCGGCAAAAAAACGAGGAAGAAAGCCCAAAGGGGGAAAGATTATTCAACAAACCCTCCCAGTTATTGAGCAAAAAGAAAACAAGCCAAATATTATTTTGCATCTAAAATGCTCATTAAAAGATTTGCAAACATCTGGTGATTATAACGCAAATTTTACATGTTCAAATATTGATTCTTTTCAATTTGGTGGAACAAACGATTTGTCATATGAAATAATTAGTAAACCAGATGATTCATTTTTGAAAACTTTAAACTCGGATAGCTCTATTAATACAACTAATATTGCGAATATAACAAATGTTTCAAATGTTTCTTATAATGACATTCAGGACGACGACGCATGTGAAACAAAAGAAATATGGAGAAAATTAAAAATTCTAGAACACAATCTCCACATTAACAATGTTTCAGATAAAAAGTCTTCCTGCTTCTGGTGTTCTTGCGATTTTGACAATCCACCAATTTATATTCCAAAAAATTATATCAAAGATTCTTACCAAGTTTATGGATGTTTCTGCAGTCCTGAATGCGCAGTAGCACATTTAATGGAAGAAAACATTGATAGCTCAACAAAGTTTGAGCGATATTATTTAATTAATCACATTTATTCTAAGATTTATCAGTATTCAAAGAACATTAAGCCTGCACCAAACCCCCATTATATGTTGGACAAGTATTATGGAAATTTGTCTATTCAAGAATACCGAGCTTTATTGAAATCTGAACGGTTGTTTTTGATTGTAGACAAACCTTTAACAAGAATTTTGCCAGAATTTCACGAAGATAATGACGAATTTATAATTAACAATAAGATAATCCCTTCAAACAATTTTCAATTGAAGAAGAGACTACAAAAGAAACAACAAACTAAAAATAATATATTAAATGAGAAATTTGGAATTTCATCATCATAATTTTATATAACAAATATTTTATTATTATAGTATATGAACTATAATGATAAAATATACGACGAACAACTTCAACATTTAAAAGAATATAACAAACCATCTGAACATTCTGCAAGTAAAACTTACAAAGTACTTATAAATATTCAACCACCTTATGTAATTGATAAAGGAAATGGCAAATATGATGGATTAATTTATGATGCGTGGCAAAAAGTTAAAGAAGAAATGCCGCGACATACTTTTGAAGAAACCTTTGTCAAAACTAAAAATAATACAGAATTTATTGACACAGTTAATAAACAAGATTTTGATTTAGGAATTGGATGCATCGCAAGCGACTATGATAGGGTAAGTAAAATTTTTA
>Ga0214921_10011540_pt1 | contig 10720 bp, 8 predicted proteins | sample LL1505_MetaG_FD_177992 | JGI IMG/M metagenome (GOLD analysis project Ga0214921, IMG submission 177992) | Freshwater microbial communities from Lake Lanier, Atlanta, Georgia, United States - LL-1505 | ecosystem: Environmental > Aquatic > Freshwater > Lake | place: USA: Georgia | collected 2015-05-28
TATAAATAAAAAATGCAAACACAATTAAATGTCTATGGAAAACTTTTAAAATCTTGTTCTTTTGAACCTTTAACTGGTTGGACTAGAAGTGGATATTGTGAAACAGATGAACATGATTACGGAACGCATGTAGTATGTGCTAAAGTCACTGATAAATTTTTACAGTTTACAAAAAGGAAGGGAAATGATTTGATAAGCACAATAGGATTAAAAGATGGAGATTTTTGGTGTTTATGTGCATTGAGGTGGTTAGAAGCGTATAAATATGATAAAAATATTGCACCAAAAATAGATTTAGAAAGAACAAATATAATAGTGTTGCAATATGTGCCTATAAATGTTTTAGAAAAATACAAAATATAATAAAAAATACAGAAATATATCAAGAAATAAATAATAAAAAGTTAATGTTATAAATAAAAAAAATAAATTTTGATATGAGGGTTAAAAAAAAATCAAAAAAACGATAATTCTTTAAGTCTTTAAAATATTAAATTCAAGAAAGAAAAAATAAAATTTATATTTTTTTCTTTCTTATATAATAAAACATAAACAATGTCTTCAAATACTTCCTCTTCAAATTTGACAGCTGGCTTCGTGGATTTGGCAACTTACGACGAGCCTGAAAAGTATATGTACGGTGGTGACAATGCTTTGACTTACTTCGTTAAGAAGGTTAGAAAGTCTACTTGGTTCACTGTTGCTCCAACTGTTTTATCTACTTCTGGTGGTAATGCAGGATTTGGACAATCTTGGTCATGGAAGATTTCTCGTGCTGGTGACTATTTATTAAGAACTTGGTTACGTGTTCAATTACCAGCTGTTTCTTTATCTCAAACTGCTTCTTTAGCTAATGGTTGGGCAAATGCTAACTGTTCTCTTCGTTGGACCAGAAACTTAGCTCATAACTTGATTAAGGAAATTAATATTTCTTTTAACGATTTAGTTGCTGAGCGTATGGATTCATACTATCTTGACTTCTGGGCAGCATTTACTGTTCCAGCAGGTAAGAGAAACGGTTATAACAATATGATTGGTAACTATGCTGAATTAACTGACCCATTATCCGTTTTCGGACCAGCTGGTGCACAAAACTTACCAGCAGTTATCTTAAACTTGCCACTCCCATTCTTCTATGCTCGTGATACTGGTATTGCTTTACCAACTGCTGCTATTCCATACAATGATATGGTTCACTATATTACCTTCAGAGATATCCCTGAGACTTTAATCTTAGATAACTTTGTTCTTGGTCAATCTGCTCCTTGTCAACGTTCTTACTTGAATGAACCTAATCCACAAGTCAACTGTGATATGTGGGCTGAGTATGCTATTGTTTCTAACATTGAACGTGCTCAAATGGGTAAGGCTCCAAGAGATATCTTGATGGAACAAGTCCAAACTGCTTCTAGACAAACCTTTAATGCAACTCAAGGTGTTAATCAATCCTTCGATATTCGTTTTGCTCACTCTATCAAGGCTTTATTCTTCGCTATTAGAAACAGAACTAATGCTGCAGAACAATCTAACTATACTTCTGCTTCTCCAGTTCCAGGTCCAGTTGGAGTTAACTTCACTCCAGCATTATCTGGTGATCCAATTTTCCAAACCTCTTTGGTTTATGAAAACACTGCTCGTTTAGTTAATATGGGTTCTGATTATTTCTCTCTCATTGTTCCATATTACAATGCAGTTTCTATTCCAATTGAAACTGGTTATCATATGTTGTCCTACACTTTGGATTTAGTTTCTACTAATCCTATGGGTTCTACCAACTATGGTAAGTTAACTAATGTTTCCTTACAATTCACTGCATCTCAAGATGCTGTCGATGCTTCTGCTGGACTTGACCCACAAGGAGGTGCTCCAATTGCTCAACAATTTGAAACCGTTATCTGCGGTTTGAATCACAATATTGTTCGTATTGCGGGGGGCGCCCTTGGATTTCCGATCTTGTAAGTCGCATTCGGCTTTCAGACGTTTTGGATACTTATACGATGGTGCGTTCGACTTTACCAAATATAAGCTTAAAGATTTATATTTTAATTATAAAATATAAATCCAACATAAAATGATTTCTTCATTTAATTATTATATTGATAAACTAACTAAAGATATTGAAGCTAATACTCATAAAGCTATGTCTTGCAAAGAACAAAAACAAGCAGAATTACACGCTGAAATTAACTCTTACTTTAAAGAAAAAGGTTATACTTTATTAAAATCTCTTACCGGTATTACTGCAAAACGTCAACCTTTACATTATATGTGTTGTTGTGGAGCTGAAAAACATAAGGCTTTTAAAGAAATTTTAAGAAGAAATTGCAGAGAATGTAACAATAAAAAATTAACTAAAATTCCTGATGATTTTTCTATATGTCCTAAAGATATTCCAGAAGAAAAATGGGCACAAATAGAAGGAGGATTTGTTTCAGATAAAGGTCGTGCTTGTAATGCATTCGGAAAACTTCTAACTATAGAAGAACGAGGACGATACTATTTAAATGGAAAATTACAATATATTACTATTTTAATGGCTAATGCATTTAAAATTTATAATTATGAATTATTAGAAGGAAGAGAAAGTAAATATATCGTAAGAAATAAAAGTCCATCTTCTATGATTCCTACTTTAGAAGATATTTATATTGGAACAAGAGACGAAATTGGAAAAGAAAATGGTCAATTAGCAAGAAAATCTGAAGAGTTTAAAGAAAAGATGAAAATGGACCTTGTTAAACATCTTGAAAAATTTAATTATAAGTCAGTAGATGAATTATCTAATCATTTAATATTCGAAGATGGAAATATTTATAACAATAATAAAGGTGCAGGAAATAATCGGTTTTTAACATTTTCAAAAACATCTAAAAAATTAAAGTCAAAACAATATTATTTATTATGTACTGAAGAAAATAGATATTATGTTCATCGTTTAATTTGTTACGCTTTTCATCCTATTGAAGGAAAAACTAAACTAGAAGATTATAGCGATTTTCAAGTTAATCATATCGACGGTAACACTCTAAATAACTGTAAAGATAACGTAGAATGGGTTACTAAAAGTCAAAATATTCAACATGCATATGACACCTGTTTAAATAAAAAAATCAGAGCGATAGTTCAGTATGATATGCAAAATAATGTTATTGCAGAGTTTGAAAGTATTGCTAAAGCGGCTAGAGAAACCAAGTATGCAGAACATCAGATAAGAGAGGTAGCAAAGGGTAGAATGAAGCCAACAGAGTGTATTTGGAAGTATAAAGATGAGAGTAAGAATGAAGAGTTTAGTAAAAAGTATGCGTCAAAAGTAAAGCCACAAAAAAGAAAGATACAAGTTGAAGAAGAAGTAGAGTTAGTATTTGAAGATTAACAGATAAAAGTAAAGTTAACTATATAAAATTTTTATATTTTATTTTGATAAAATATAAAAAAATCTTTGTAATATAATAATAAAATGACAAGAAAGTATTCTCACGAAAGAAAAAAGAGAGTAGATGAAAGAGATAAATTTAGAAATTATGCTCCACTCGATGAAGAAGAAGACGATGATGATGTAAATGAATTAGAGATAGAACAAATAAAAGTAGATACATATAAAGAATATAATCCTTTTAAAAAATTTGTAAATAATTATAAAGATATAATTGGATTGATTAATTCATTTAGAACAATTGGGTTTGATGTTATTACAAAACGCATGACAGTTAAAATTAACAATATTGATATTATTACTAAAAAACCAATTAATTCTGAATTAGATACTAAACTTCATTTAATGACAAATAGAAAAGATGTAAAAACAAAAGCATCCATATATAAGGGTGTTTCTTCAAAAGAAATAAAAACTACATTAAGACTTAAATTTGAAGAATTTTTTCAAAAGTATATAGGCACGTCAGTATCTACTGAAACTATGTTAGGATATAATATAATTCCTTTAAAAATAACACCAAGTGCTGTAAGTAATTTTTATAATTACTTAGTAAGGTCATATAATATGGAAGAAGAAGTATTTAGAAGATTTTTTTATACACCATTTGAAGACTTATTTACATTAGATGATATAGATTTAATGTTATCTGTTGGAGTATTGGTAGGTAAAAAATATTATTTTAGAATTCCTACAAGAATTTCTAATAATCAAATTTATGAAGATATAGAAACAATATACGATAATAAAAGTAATTATGAAGCTTATTTTAATTTGTTTAAATTTTTTAGAGAAAATAAACAGTATACGTTATCAATATTATTATTTATAGATAGTTTTCATGATTTTAGTAAAAAAGCGTCAGGAGGTAAAGATAAATTATTACAAACCGAAATAAATAATATTTTAAAGATAGGAACTGTAGCAAAAGATTCAACTATTATGACATATTATAAGAATAAAATGTTTGAAGATAAACAAACTTTTATATTTCCAGAAAGTACTATATTATCAGTATTAAATGAATTAGATAATAAAAAAAGAACACAGATTTTTGAAATATTAGAAAACGTTTGTGAAAAGATTTTAGGAACAACATTTGAAAAAAAATTTTTATATTTATATGTTTATTATTTTTTTATTGACAAACTTATACAAGGTACAGATATAAAAACAAAACTTGATAAATTTAAAAAAGAATATACATTTGATATTACAGAAAATCCTAAACAATTAATTAATTTAGATGAACCTTATAAATATACTCAAGATTTTTTAATGAAAAATGAAAGTTATAGAGTAGATAAAAAGCCAGTTCATTTTGCAATAAATAATTCAAAAAATAGTTTTACTTTTATTCCTGCTTCTTTAATGGATGCAAATAAATCAAATTCTTCTAAAGATCCTACTAATTATATGCCATTTTTAAACAATGAATTACAATTTGAAATATTTCCAATCAAGCTTTCTTATACCTATTATAATGAAAATAATAATTGTAACTTAGGAGTATTTGGACAAACTGCAGATAAAACTTCTATTAATAAATTTTTAATGTCTGCTAGTCAAAATTGCAAGGGTGATAAAGACCCATTAGAATATGACAAAGCATTATCAGAATATGAAAATAATAATAAAAATACAGTTGCAAAAAAACGCATATATGAATTAAATGATAATTTAAGAGATATAGAAAATACCTTATTGGATAGATTTAATCTAAAAGATATAAATCAATTAAGTGAGAATTATATTTTATTTTCAAATGGAAGCGATGGTATATCAAGAGGCGATGTATTATCTTTAATTTTAACATTTTCTCATAAATTATCAAAATTAAATAAACCATTAACAATACAATTATTAGATAGATTATTAACATTAAAACGATTAGGAGATTTTGGTCAAATTATGAATTGTAAACAGTTAGATATACCTTTATTTACACAAGATTCAATGGAAAATTTATTAGCAATAGCTACTAATACTCAAACTATATTTGGAAATAACCCAAGATATATTTATTTTAATGGATATAATATTATATCTAATCGCATTCTTAAAAAACGTATAATAGAAGAATCTTCAGAAACTTCTATAAAACGTTCTCGTAATTTTTCTCCACCAGATGAAATCTATAATAACAAACAAATAAATAAAGAAATAATAAACTATTATAAAACTAATTCTAGAGAAGTTGACAATCAATTAAGAGAATATAACATATTATATAATAAGATAATTAAAAATGTTTCTTTTTCTTCTAACATTAGTAAATGGCTTGAAAGCAGATTTAATCAAATATTTGTAAATTCGTTAATTACAAGTTCTTGTTTAAAATCTTTAAATACTAACCATTGTAATGAGTTAGAAGTAGAAATAATAACCAAAGTATTAAAAAGATATTTACAATTTTTATATAAAATAGAATTAATATCAGAAAATAAAAATATAGACAGCTTTACACTATATTTATTTATGAAATATGATTTATATGATATAATAAACAATTTTACTGGTGGTTATAAAACTTCTACAAAAACAAAATATGCTACATCTATCTTACTTGAAACTGTATTATTACAAATATTAAATGATTTAGATAAAACTTGCGATTTAAACAATATAAAAGATTGTAAAAATATTGATGATTATTTAAATGATTATAAATCTCAATTAAAACAAGATGTAAACGAAACAGACTATAAAAATGAAGAAGATTATTATAATAATACATTTAACCAATTCAAAAACAAAAATTATTTGATAGCTAATAAAATTAGGTCTAGAAAAACTTATCATAAATCAATTATCAAATCTTCTCGCGACAATCTTCGTAAACAACTAAAAAAACGTTCATATAAACGTTAAATCACTCATAAAAACACTCCGAACACACCTCCATATTTTTCATATTTATATGATCTTTACACAACAAAAACCATCTCAAACATTCTTTACAACATCTCATTTTACAAGGTTCATCGTATCCCATCATAGCTTCACAAATTCCATCGCAATAGTTGTAACTACAAATAGTAGTATGTTGTTCTATAAAATGTTTTTGGCAAACATTATATTTTTTATGATTTACACAAACATTAATATATTCATTACAAATATAACAACTCAATTTTTTAACAGCACGTTGATTATTACAAATCATACAACTCATTTGTTTATAAACTTATTAAATTTCTTTTATAGTTTAATTAAAGATTTAATTAAACTATATAACAAAATGTCTCATTACGACACTTTAGGTGTTTCTAAAGACTCATCTCAAGACGATATCAAAAAAGCTTATAGAAAACTTGCTCTTCAACATCACCCTGATAAAGGCGGCAACGAAGAAATATTTAAAAAAATATCAGAAGCTTATGATGTCCTTTCTGATGAAGATAAAAGAAGACAATATGATACTCCTTCAAATCCATTTACAAGTCAATTTCCTCAACACGGATTTAATCCTTTTGAAATGTTTTCTAATATGAATATCAATATTAATCCTTCAAATCCACAAGAAATTAAACTTGCTGATATTCAATTTTCTTTACCAATATCTTTAGAAGATTCTATTCGTGGTATTTCTCGTCATATTCCTATTACATATACTACAAAATGTGACTGTGTGTCATTTTGTAATAATTGTAATGGATATGGTTGTAAAATAGTACAAACAAGGGTTTCTATATTTGTAACTAATATTAAACAAGAATGTAATCATTGTAATGGAAGAGGAATTATAGGAAAATCAGATTGTAAAGATTGTGAAGGAACATTCTCAAAAGAAGTAACAGAAACATTAGATATAGTCATTCCTGCTGGTGTTCCAAATCATTGGACAATGAGAATACCAAATAAAGGAACAGTTCCTATGAGAAGAAATGAAATACAAGGAGATTTAGTAGTGAATATAAATATAATGGAACATCCACAAATAAAAAAAGATGGAAATAATTTAATACATCATTATAATATAAAATTAAGAGATATATTAATTGGAGTTAATTTACATATTAATAAATTTGGAGACAATCTTGTTGCAAATATTAATTCAAAGCATTTGAAAGATAAAGAAGTGACGTTAAAAGGAAAGGGAATTACTTGGCAAAATACCACTGGAGATTTTATAATAAAATTAAATATTGATTATAAATTAAAAGAATTAACAGAGGAAGAATTAAAGTTATTACAAGAGACTTTTGAGAAGATAGGATGGTAGATTATAATACTAATTTATATTCGAGTGGAATTCTAATTACATTTATATTTTTTATATTAAGATAATGTCTTAATATAGTTTCAGGATGAAATACACAACCATTATCTAACATTTGTTTTAATTCTTCATATAAAGATAGATATATTTTCATAGAGTCATATGTTCCAAATGCCAATTGGTCGTTTAATCCTCCCCACCAATCATTTCCTTCTGGTATATATATTGTATTTTCATTTAATTGATTAAACCATTGGAAATTTAAGTTTTTATTTAATATAGTTTCTGTTCTATAAGATATGACTAAATCATAAGAAGTGGTTGTGGTGTTTATAAAGGTTTCAAGTAATTTAAATACTCTTAATCTATTAATAAACATACACATCGTATTATGACCTTGATAATGGCAATATTTTGGATATTTTGTATGATCGAAGTAAGTTATAGGTTCATTTATCATAAGTTTTGGTTTAAATATTTTTTTAAATGATTCTAAATCTTCATTTAGGTCTGGACTATGACTTAAGAAAAAGTCTATTTCATTATTATCGTTTATTTTAATATATTTTAAAATATTGTAATAACATCTTTCAAATTGTTGTATACGACCAGAAAATAAAATAGCTATTCTCATTTTTTATAACTTAAATGTATTATTTTAAATTATAAAAATGAACATAATAATATTAGCTGGAGGAAAAGGAACTAGAGTTTCTATGTTTGATAAGCCAAAACCATTGATTAATATATTTGATAAACCGATTATATTTTATTTAATAGATAACCTCAAAATAACTACTAAAGATAATGTATTTATATTTTATAATAATAACTTAAATAATTATAACTTTTCAGAGATTATTAAAAATAAATATCCTTATATTAATTTAATAACGATAAACACAGATACAAGAGGACCTGCAGAAACGTTATATTTAGGATTAAATAAAATTATTAATCAATATGTTGGCAAGACTATGATATTTGATTGTGATTCATTTTATTTAGATAATGTAGTTGATATGTTTAGAAATTGCGAAACAAATATGGTAACATATAGAACCGACCCTCACGAAAAACCAATATATTCTTATTTAGAATTAGAAAATAATAATGTAATACAAATAGCTGAAAAAATAAAAATATCAAATAATATAAATAATGGTTGTTATTGTTTTATAGATATCAATACATTATATAATTATTCATATAAAATAATTAATAATGTAATAGATTCTGAACCGTATATGTCTTGTATTGTATCGGAAATGTTAAAAGATAATGAAAAATTTTCAGGTTATGAATTATCTAATTTTTATTCATTAGGTACATTAGAAGAGATTAATAAATACAAAGACAACACAACCATATTTTTATTTGATTTAGATGGAACTTTAGTAAATACAGATGAAGTTTATTTTAATGTATGGAAAACGATATTAGAAAAATATAATATGGTGTTAACAAAAGATATATATTATAAATATATATTAGGTAATAATGATTTGTATGTAAAAACAAGTTTAATGTTAAACGATAATATAACTTATATTTCAGAATTAAAAGATTCGTTATTTTTATCTCAAATTTGTAATATAACGTTAATAGAAGGAGTTTGTAAATTATTAACTGACATAAAATTAAATGGTCATAGAATTAGTGTTGTTACAAACTGTAATCGTAGAACTGCAATTTCTATATTAAAATATTTTAATCTTGATGTTTTTATAGATTATGTTATAAGTTCAGATGATTGTTCTCAATCAAAACCTTATCCAGAGCCATATAATAATGCGATTAAAAAATATAATGTTTTATCTGATAAGGTAATTATATTTGAAGATTCAAAAACTGGAATTCAAAGTGCAAAATCTGTATTTCCAAAATGTTTAGTTGGAATAACAAGCACTTATGACAAAAATACATTAAATAATTATGGAGTTGATATTATTATTGATAATTATCTTCATGATATAACATATTTTATTAATTTTAAAAAACATGAAATTAACAATATTAAACAATATATAATTAACTCATTACCAGAATATTATATTAAAGATGTTAAAATAAATAATATCAAACTAAAAGGAGGATATATTTCAGATGTTTTAAAGATAAAATTACATACAGAATTTAATGAATATAATTGTGTATTAAAATTAGAAAATAAACAAGAAACAAATCTATCAAAAATGGCAAATAAATTAGGTTTATACGAAAGAGAATATTACTTTTATAAAAATATTTCAAAATATATAAACGTAAATATTCCAAGTTGTTTTGGAATAATTCAAGATAATAATTTAAATGATATAGGAGTATTATTACAAGATTTATATGAAGAAAAATATACAATTAATCTAAATTTAAATAAAGAAAATATTGATGTTTCTTTAAAGGTGATAAATGATATGACAAAATTTCATCTTCGATTTTGGAACAAAGATTTAAAAACTATTTTTACAAAATTAAATAAACATAACGATTCTATGTTTAATCCTACTTGGAATAATTTTTTAATAGATTCTTGGCCTATATTTTATCAACGTTGGAATGGTATTTTAACAAAAAATCAATTAGAAATTGGGTATAATATATTATTAGATTTTCAAAATATCCAAAATAGATTATCTAATAATAATTTAACATTAATACATGGAGATATAAAATCTCCTAATATTTTTTATGATAAAAATTATAGTCCATATTTTTTAGATTGGCAATATATTGCAATAGGTAAAGGAGTTCAAGATTTAATATTTTTTATTATTGAAAGCTTTGAGGTTGATAATATTATAAAATTTTATAATTTATTTATAAATTATTATTATATTAAAATAAATGAACACATTACAGACTATACAATGCAAGAATATAAACAAGATATAAAAGATTCTATTTGTTATTTTCCATTTTTTGTTGCTATTTGGTTTGGAACAGTATCCCCTGATGAATTGATTGATAAAAATTTTCCTTTTTTCTTTATTAAAAAATTATTTGTTATTTTAGAAGTATACGATAAAGTATAAATTATTTTTTCTTTTTAAACGATTTGTTAAATT
>Ga0214921_10011541_pt1 | contig 10720 bp, 11 predicted proteins | sample LL1505_MetaG_FD_177992 | JGI IMG/M metagenome (GOLD analysis project Ga0214921, IMG submission 177992) | Freshwater microbial communities from Lake Lanier, Atlanta, Georgia, United States - LL-1505 | ecosystem: Environmental > Aquatic > Freshwater > Lake | place: USA: Georgia | collected...
AGGTATAAGAACCCATTAACGTCCAGTCCTTCGCTAATTAATCAAATATTTAGCGCCAATAAAGTCTACCATCGGTGAATATATTTCCCATATCGTTACCCCTTAGACTACTTCAATACTTCATCAGCGATGCATATGAAACTCACGATCTTCGGCATTAAAAACTGTGACCCCATGAAAAAAGCATTCACTTGGCTTGATGGGCATGGCTTAGCTTACGAATTCATAGATTACAAAAAGGCAGATGTCGTAGCAGATCACATAGATAGATGGAACAGACTAGTCGGTTGGGAAACACTACTTAACCGCAAAGGTCTGACTTGGAAAAAGTTGAGCGAGGCTGATCGCACCGACATTGACGAAGCAAGAGCACTAGCGTTGATGAAGACACACCCCACACTGATCAAACGACCTGTATTGGTTAGCGAGAAGAAAGTGATGGTTGGATTTTCACCAGAGACCTACGAAGTTTTCACACAAAGCACCCTATGACAAAACACACACTCCCCCTTGACGACGCAATCGCTTTGTCGACTGGCCTACAAAAAGGCACGTTCTCCTCTTTTGACATCGTCAGTGCTTACCTAGAGCGCATTCGCAATCAAGACACTTGGTTGCATTGCTTTGTGGAGGTGTATGAAACCGAAGCTTTAGAAGCGGCCAAGGCATCTGACCAAATGCGAAAAGCCGGCTACACATTAGGCCCACTCCATGGCCTGCCAATAGCCGTGAAAGATTTGGTGGATATCGAAGGCAAAGTGACCACAATTGGTTCACCCATATTCGCCAACAACATCGCCAAATCTGACGCCTATTTAACCCAAAGACTCAAAGCAGCAGGCGCCATCATCATCGGCAAAACCCATATGGTGCAATTTGCATTGGGCGGCTGGGGCACCAACGAACACATGGGCATGCCTCGCAATCCATGGGACCACCAAGTGCATCGTGTGCCAGGAGGCTCGAGCAGTGGCTCTGCGGCTGCAGTAGCAGGCGGATTAGTACCGCTGTCGATTGGTACTGATACCGGTGGATCGGTTCGGCTACCCGCTGCTTACTGCGGGATCACTGGTTTCAAGTTCACAGTGGGTGCTGTGGATACCACTGGTATAGCACCATTGAGCAAAACGTTAGACAGCATTGGTGTGTTCGCTAAAACTATGGCTGAAACCGCTTTGGTGTATGACGCTTTAGTGGACGATCCCCGGCGCGCAACTTTCGCGCCGGCAATGACAACAGAATCTGCCCGCAAATTACTACAAGGGCTACGCATTGGTCGTATCGCACCACATGAATTGAAAGATGTACAAGGGGAGATCGTCAAAGCGTATGAAGAGACCTTAGAGTGTTTGAATTTAGCCGGTGCACACATCACTACCCTAGAGCTTCCATGCGCCATTGCAGACTTGGCTCCTATGGCCGTCAACATCATGGTGACAGAGGGCGCAGCGGCTTATGGTGCTTTGGCCAATGATTTAACCAAGCCTATGGATTCAGGCATACGTCCTCGCCTGCAAGCGGGGGCCAACCTATTGGCAACAGACTACATTGCCGCATTAGAGAATCAAACCAAATTAAAAGAGCAGTTTGCAAAAGTGCTGGAATACATCGATATATTTGCTACCCCTACGGGGTTAACCACTGCAGTACCACTCACCGAAGTCAACCCATCTGCCCCGCCCGTGCATTTCACAAGAATTTTGAATGTCTTGGATATGTGTGGCGTGTCTGTGCCTGTTGGATTAGATGCACAGCATTTACCTATTGGGTTTCAGCTGGGTGCAGCAGGCGGTCGGGATGCGTTTTTGATTGAAGTGGCTACTGCTTTTCAAGTGTTGACTCAGTTTCACTTGGTGAGTCCGAAACCTAAAAACTAACCGTAGTCTAGGCAAATCCATGAACCCATGGCAGGACTCTGGGTTGGCCACTCGTTAGCAGAAAGAATCTTTTTAGGCCTCAACTCTGGAGATAAAAATTCCACAGCCTTTATTACTCCTGCATGGGTAACCCATACGACATCTGAAGTATTCATAGAAAAAATATGCTGTAGTGCATCAGCTACACGGTCAATAACTTCTTGGGTACTTTCTTTACCGCCAAATCGATAGTTAGGGAAATCTGCGATCCAAGCATCAAACTCGGATAAAGGAATGTCATCCCATGCATGCATTTCCCATTTTCCAAAATCCATCTCGCGTAATCGGTCGTCAGCTTTGGGGCCAAGAAGATCTTGTCGCTTACTTTTAATCGACATTGCGAGCTGCGTAGCTCTAAGAGATGGCGAAGTCCACAACATACTTCCATAAGCAGGGCAATTAGCAAAAGCGTTTGCAGCCTCCTCAACAGCAGAGTCGTCGCAGACCACATCGCTGCTGCCATAACAAATACCTGCTTTCACAAGTACACGGGCATGCCTTACTAACCACAATTTCATGAATTATTTGCAGCCAAAACCAAGCCAAAGTAAAAACCAATTTCAGCCAACTGTTGTGTTGCACCAAGCCCATCACCGGTGAACCCATCTAAGCGACGATGCAACATGCGTGCAACATACAAGGTACACACGATAGAACCCAATACCCCCGCCCATAAAGGAATTTCAGGGACAAAGTGTGCAGTCAGCGCCATCGCAGAAATCCACCATACAAAACCAACCGCTAGTGCAGTATTCCCAATCGTCTCAGCCAATGGTTTAGATTTAGATTGCGGCGTGTCACCCACGTGTTGCATAAAACGTATCAAAAATAATGGAGAGAACCGCGAAGTAACGTGTGCGGCAAAGATACCTGCTACAGCCCAAAGAGTGTTTATTTGACTCAAGAGCACCAATAGACTTAGCTTACAAAATAGTGCTAAGAATAAAGCTATTGCCCCGTAGGTGCCAAGCCTCGAGTCTTTCATGATCTCTAAGGCTTGATCGCGGTTCATTCCACCACCTAAACCATCAGCAGTATCGGCAAGACCATCTTCATGGAAAGCACCAGTGAGCAAAACGCCAAATACGGTACTCAATATCGCACTCAACCAAACGCTTGCAGCTTGAGACGGTAGTACTGCTAACAATAAGGCGAACAAAATTGCAGTTGATCCTCCAACTAACCATCCAACACCAGGAAAGTGAGCAGCACTAGCGCGAAGCATAGTGTTTGAAAAACCAACCCAAGCTGCAAGCCTGCCAGTAATAGGCAAGCGCGTAAAAAACTGGACGGCCAACAAGAAATGGCGTACGAAGCGGGTCAGCATAAATTCATCATCCAGGCGAGCCTGTAGAAATATTTTCTTGCTCTCTAGAAACTCCTGCAGACTCAAAACTAGCCATATCGCGCAAAACTGCGCACGCAGATACCAATAGCGGCCAAACCAATGCAGCACCTGACCCCTCTCCCAAGCGCATACCCAAATCAAGAACGGGGTCAACTTTCATGTAGGCCAACATCAGTGCATGTCCCCTCTCACCAGATCGATGTGCAAAAACACATCTTTGGATCACTGAGGGCTGTAACGATGAGGCTACCAAGATGGCAGCGCTGGCTATAAACCCGTCCACCACAACGACTCGGCGCTCAACGGCTGCTTGCAATACAGCACCCACCATGGTTGCAATTTCAAAACCACCAAATGCTGCCAATGCACTTAGTGGCTCGCTTGAATCTGCATGACTCGCCAAAACTTTTTTCAAGATATCAATTTTTCTTCCAACGGAAGCTGCATCTAAGCCAGTGCCTGCGCCTGTGCAGTCAACAATGTCAAGCCCAGTTAATCGACTCATTAAAAGTGAAGCAGCAGAGGTGTTGCCAATTCCCATTTCTCCAAGCAATAACGCGTTACCAGGCAAGCTCTTTAATATCTCTGCACCATTTTTAAGTGCTTGATCACACTGATCGTCTGTCATGGCAGTTGTTTGAAGCGAGTCTGCTGTTCCGTAACCTATCTTTTGAATAAGCAAACCAGGACGAGGCGCAAAGTCGTGTTTCACACCACAGTCGACCACAGTTAGCGCAATGCCATGTTGACGCGCTAGAACACTGACTGCTGCGCCTCCAGCAAGGAAGTTTTCTACCATCTGCCATGTCACATCGCTTGGATAAGCAGAGACACCGCGACTAGCTAGGCCATGATCTCCAGCAAAAACTACCAGCTGAGGATCCATCAATTCGGGTGTGTCATGACCAAGAATTAAGCCAATACTGTGTGCCAAATTCTCTATTCGGCCCAATGAACCTTGAGGCTTAGTCTTGTTATCAATTTTTTCTTGCAAGCGTTTGTTTAAATTGCTCTCATTGAGATCTTCAATTTTTGGACATTCAAAACGCATGCCGATTCCTTTTTATAAGGTCAATGAAGTACAGGAACAGCAATCCATCTTCCCAAGATATTTTGAATTGCAATACGATTTTCAAAAACATTTTCTATGGCTCTGTGCGACGTTGGATCAGAACACCCGCCCTGATGCACAACAAGGCCTCCCTGCATTACCACTACATCGTCAGCATACAAGGCCATGCCCACCTCATGCAAGACACTGATCACCGTTTTATTTTGTGCCGTCAAGCACCGTACTTGCTCTAACCAATCTACTTGATGCGGCGGGTCTAGGTTGGTAAGCGGTTCATCCATCAATATCAACGGCGCCTCGACAGCCATTGCACGGGCTAATAAAACGCGTTGCCTCTCGCCTGCAGATAGATGCCCTAGGAGTTTTTCTCGCCAATTCAAGGTATGGGTGGCTTTCAATGCCATTTCAACAGCTTGAATATCTGCATCGCTATACCCAGCCAGCCAGTTTTGATGCGGCAATCGACCCAGCATCACGACGTCCCAAACTGAAAGATCATCGCTTGCTATTTCATTCTGGCCTAGCCAAGACAACTGCTGGGCACGAAGTCGGGGATTCAAGTTTGATAAGGATTTGCCAAATAAAAATACTTCGCCTTGGGCCTTTAGCAGTCCAGCTAGCACTTTAAGTAAAGTGGATTTGCCAGCACCGTTGGGGCCCACGATAGTGACCCAGCGACCTGCGTGAATATCTAAGTCAATACCTTTTAAGACGTCTTGATCGCCTAAAGAGATTCGTACGTTTCGCGCTTGCAGAGCAGTTGCCATTTTTTCTACAAACTTTCTTGGGTTTGATTTCGGTTTAGCAAAAACAGCAAATAGCCCCCGCCTAAAAAGGCAGTCAATACGCCGATTGGTAATTCCTCTGGGGCTAGCACCGCTCGCGCCAAAACGTCAGCAACTAACAAAAGCAAGCCTCCCATCAGCGCAGATAACAGAACCAAACTCCCTTGTCTTAGTGAAACGATTGATCGCACAATATGCGGAGCGACCAACCCAATAAAGGCTACCAGTCCTGTGTGGGCGACCGCTGTAGCGGTTGCTAGCGCCATAGCCAGCACCAACAGAGTCCGGACTTTTTTGAGTGGTACACCTAGGCTAAGCGCCGTTGATTCACCCAGACTCAAGGCATCCAACACAAAACTTAGGCCCCACGAAAGGCCAGCACAAAATATCAGTACGCCCAACATAAGCCAACAAGATGACCAGCCTACAAATGCGGTTGAACCCAACAAAAAGCCTTGCATGTTTTGTAGCGCATCAGGGCGAATGAACATCAACATAGACGTTGCTGCACCCATAACCACTCCAACAATTATTCCAGCTAACAACAATCGCATGGTGTGTTGTACGCCCCGCGCAAGCAGTAGCGTCAATAAAACAGCGCTTACTGCACCTACAAAGGCAGCGCCTGTGAGTCCGATCTGAACAAGAATTTCAGCGGCAATTAGGCTACCCCCAAAGAACACAAATGCCAAACCCACACCAAATGCTGCGCCAGATGCACTACCTAATAAATAGGGGTCTGCCAGTGGGTTACGAAATACACCTTGGGCCAATGCACCAGCCAAACCCAGTAGGGCACCAGCAGCAAAAGCGCCAGTTGTTCTAGGAATCCGGATATCCCAAATAATTTGCCAAGATACATCGTCATACCACGCATCTAAAAAATTCACAAAGCCGCTGCTTCCTACTGAAATTCCTAAAAGAATGACCAGCACACAGAGACAAAATAAAGTGATGGCTAAAGGCAGGGCACGACGAGAAGCAAATAAGCTCATGGACTAGCCTTTTGTAATTGAGAGGATTTATCAATTAAGCATTTAGCCATGATGCGTGCCGCCTCCACCATACGCGGCCCAGGTCTAGACAATACTTCTGACTCATTTTTAGTAAAAGTACAAACGCGCTGTGATTGCATCGCAGTCAATTTCTTCCATCCAGGACGGGCCAACATATTTGAAAGGTTGCTGTCCCCCACCATGATGATGTCTGGTTGCGCTCGCACTACAAATTCAGGATTGACTTGGGGAAAAGCACCCATACTTGCCGGTAATATATTTTGTGCACCCAAACGCTGCAAAGTTTCTCCAATAAACGATGACGCACCAGCGCCATAGGGAATAGGACTAACCTCAAAATACACCTTTTGCGATTTGGCGTAATTTGGAATAGATTGCGAGACCTCTCTTAAGCCGGCATCCAACTCTTGCCAAGTGCGTTCACTCTCTACAGATGACAATCCCAATGCTTGCCCTATGACCCGAAGTGTTCTTTTTATATCAGCGTGGTTTTTGGGTTCTAACGCAAGAACCGTTAATCCCAACGACTGAAGACGCTCAACACCACGCGCCGAAGTCGCCATCAATACCAAGTCTGGTTTGAGCGCTACGATACTTTCGATATTTGGGTCAATGCCACCACCCATACGCGGTAATTTGACAATACTCGGTGGCCAATTCGAATAGCGGTCAACACCCACTAGACGACTGCATTGCCCAAGAGCGCATACAGTTTCTGTCAAGGAGGGCAAGAGACTCACTATGCGTTGTGGCGGGTTTGAAATCGTCACATCCATTTGACGATCGTCTCGAAGCACTACTGCACGCGCGACATTGGGCAATAAGCACGCACAACTCCAACTCAATAACAAGGCGCAAACCATGCCCCTTCTTTCAAAAGACTTAAGCATGGTTTGCCTGCCATTGCGCAACAATGCGCTGCATTTGCACCACGCCGTCGGTCAAAGCAGCAGGGCCTGGTTGCAAGATATCTGCGGATTTAATCTCAAACAACTGCTTGTTTTTAACAGCAGGTATATCTTGCCAGCCCACTCTTGAAGCAACTTTTTCTGACCGAAACTTCTTTCCGCACCATGAACCGATGATGATGTCGGGCGCCCTATCCACAATAGTTTGGCTATTGGCAATGATTCTGTCTTTACCCATGGGCATGCACGCTAACTCAGGAAAGCAGTCATCCCCTCCTGCAATGCCCATCAATTCAGAGACCCAACTTATGCCACTAATATGGGGCTCGTCCCATTCTTCAAAATAAATTTTGGGTCTACGTTTGAAATTGCTTGTTGAACTTTGAACGCTCGCTAATTTCTCGCGCATTTGATGCAACAACTTTTCCCCCTGCTGCACCTCCCCCACCATCGCAGCGACTTGGTAGAGCATGGAGAAAATTTCATCCACGCTACGTTGGTTAAAAACAGTAACTTGAACACCAGCTCGGATTAGCAATGCCGCAATGTCTGCCTGAAGATCAGAAAAACCAAAAACACAATCAGGCTTTAAAGCCAATATTTTGTCGATCTTGGCGCTTAAGAAGGCACTAACTTTAGGTTTTTCTTCACGTGCTCTGCGGGGGCGCACTGTGTAGCCTGAGATGCCCACGATCTTTGACTCCTGGCCCAATAGGTACAACCATTCTGTTGTCTCCTCCGTGAGGCAAACGATGCGCTGGGGGCCGAAATTATTAGAGTGCATTTATTGGTTAACTATTTAGGAAATACAAAGGTGTGCCCTTCGCCATTTTCTAACATGGTATCAATGCCTAAAGTTTTGAACCGTTCGACTAGCTCAGGGGTATAGGGAGTTCCAACGGGTATGGTGGATGCATCTGGCAAGTCAATATCAGTTGAGAGACTGATGGAAAGGTTCTTTTGATCAACCAATTTCCATAATTTACGAAGAAGTTGCCCATAAGGAAGATCAAAAAGTGGTGTCGCAACTTCGTAACCAGACCAAGTCTCTACCCGCCATTGACGAATATCCTTCAAATGCAAGTCTCCAAAAACCAGTCTTTGAATGTAAGCACCCGTTTTTGTTCTTATAAGTTCTAAGCCTTCTTCAATACTTTGCTTGTAATCAGAACTGGGTTGCAGTGGAACTAGACAAAGTGGAACCTTAAAAAACTCTGACTGCTTCGAAATGTCTTTGATATGAATATCTTGGATCGAGACTCGGCTAGTTAGCGCACCAAAGCTCGTTAGCAAAACAACATTTTTTCCCTCTTCCAGTAAATGGTTGAGCGTTAAAAAACTGTCTTTGCCGCCTGACCAAAAAAGAACATCTATGGCTCCGTTCATTGGTATCAAGTTCATAATTACAGGTTTCTGTATAGACACTTGCGCAGCGCCCGAACGTTCTACATTGATGTGGCCGTAAGGGCAGTGACGACATGAGTTTCCGCAGCACTCGCCCTTCTTGAGGAGAGCTTCGCTTGTTAGAACTTGGTAGCCGGAAGAAGGATCGATGTAGGTGTCTTTTCCTTGCTTGCAGGCGAGCATGTGCAGCTCATCAAAATTTTTCATACAGGAATAAACGTATGAAAATTAAGCCTGTCTACTTTGGCTGCCAATTCAAACTCACAAAAAGATTCCGTCCGGGAGGTGAATAGTATCCACTAAGGTTGCCACTTGCGTCAAAGCCCGCTATTTGATGGTACTTTTTATCAGCTAGGTTATTTAATCTAAAAATGGCCTTGTATTCACTGTTAATTTGATAGGAAGTGATTGCATTTAACAAACTGTAACCAGATAGCGGCACTGAATTAGCTGCATCGTAATAACGATGCCCCACACCCACCCATTCCCCACCTAACTTCCACTCTCCGATACTTTTATCAACCCCAAGCGTAGCTTGATGCTGTGCTCTTAAGTTCAGAGCCTTATCAGATCCATCTTTTGCATTGAGCAAGTCATAAGATCCACGCAACTGATACCCCCAAACCTTACTAGAACCGGAAAGTGTTAAACCCTTTACTGTTGCAACATTGACGTTGTAATAATAAAAAGAGCTATTTGTACTAATTAAGTTGCGGAATTCATTTCTATAAAGGACTGCTTTAAGGCTTGTGTCCCTCTCTATATAAATGATTCCTAATTCTTTATTTCTGTTCGTCTCTGGTTTTAATGATGTGCTTCCATAAGTTGAATAAAGTTGCTCCAGCGTAGGCGCTCTAAAGCCAGTTGAAGCAGAAAAATTTGCTTTAATATTACTGGAAACTTGCATTCCATAATTTATTCCGGGTGAAGTTTTAGACCCATATAACCCCACCTGATCATTACGAACATTCAACTGGACTGAATGCGCTTTATATTTATAAGCATATCCCGCCATTAATGCACTTTGATTCCTACTTCCGCTAAAAGAAGAGTTATAGGCTGCGTAGGGCTGAGTAAATTTATGGGATCTATTCTCCAATCCAAAAGTTAAGAAACCTTCGGTAAGTTTTAAATTATTTTCAAATAACACAGTGTCCGAAGTTGTTTTAAATTGTTCATAGTCATCTATGAGGGAATAAATAGCTTCTGAATACGATAACTTAGTTTGAAAATCAGTTGTCCAGTTAGATGTCCATTTAATCGCTGAAACATTAAGCTTAGTTTTTACATTGCAGTCAAAAGTGCAGTATGAAAAAGAAGGGTCAACACTTTTCAAATTAACTTCGTTATGAATTAAAGTACTTTCCAAACTTTGATTGCTGTCTATTTGGAGACCAAGTCTCGCTTTACCACTAAGGCTATGAGATGACTCTTTTCCAGGAACATGGACTACAGAAGGGTAGGTATTTCTTCCAGAGGAATTTTCTTGGCTTATGTTGAAAGAGTAATCAAGCTTATCTTTCTTTGAAGAAAAACCCACAGACTCCCTACTTGTTCCATAAGTACCGTAACCAACACTCGCATAAGTTTGCTCTCCAATTTTTGATTGCCTAGTAAATATTTGAATGACCCCGCCCATTGCATCTGATCCATAAATAGAACTTGCTGGTCCTTTTAGGATTTCAATTCTCTCTATCGAATCCAGAGAAACCAAGTCCCAAGGCATGCCTCCACCTAGCCTATCAAAAACCCCATCCTGTGAATCAATTCGCACACCATCAATATAGACGGACGTCATACGAGACTCGGATCCTCGAATACGAACATTTGTTGATCCATAAGGTCCATGTGTAACGGCCTGTATTCCTGGCTGACTACCTAGTAGTTCTGTGACTGTTGTGGAACTTGAAGAGTCAATGAAGGCTCGGTCAATCACAGTTATATCGGAGATTGAGTCGCTAAGTTTTTGTGGAACTCGCGTAGCTGTAACAACAACTTCTTGGTCGACTTGCTGCCCAAAAGTTAACGATGAGTATGAAACGAAGAATGCAGCCGCAAACACGCAGTGCGGAAAAGTTTTTTTCATAAATAAAACCAACAGAATTTGTCCTCACCGCCTTCCCCGACAGTGCATGGACGAATTAGCGGAGCGTTTTGGACGCGCCGCCACCTTGTTGGCCGGTATCCGGGCTGACGGAGACAACCTTTGTCGCCTTCCCAAACGCTTGTTCAAGGCGTTCAGTGGCTAATTGACAAAAGCGGAGTTGTAAA
>Ga0214921_10011542_pt1 | contig 10720 bp, 6 predicted proteins | sample LL1505_MetaG_FD_177992 | JGI IMG/M metagenome (GOLD analysis project Ga0214921, IMG submission 177992) | Freshwater microbial communities from Lake Lanier, Atlanta, Georgia, United States - LL-1505 | ecosystem: Environmental > Aquatic > Freshwater > Lake | place: USA: Georgia | collected 2015-05-28
ATTTTAGATTTTTTTACCAAGCCATTGGCGGTCATAACGCCAGCGATTAAGATGCCGATGATTGCGACGACGGCGGAAAGTTCGATTAGGGTGAAGGCGGAGGGTTTATTTTTTATGAATATTTTTTTGTTTTGTTTGGTAAATTTTTTTTAAAAAGAGACTAGTTTTTAAACTTACCCAGTTAAGTTATTTGCAAAACTAAATTCTCCGAAAAATAGAAGTTAAATTTTTTTACCACTATTTTTGGTGATTATCCCTTAAGACACAATAGATGTCACCCTGAGCTTGTCGAAGGGTGATTTAAGGCTTCGATCTTAGAATCACCCTTCGACAAGCTCAGGGTGACATCGAGTTTTTTTATGAATCAAGGGATAATTACCCTATTTTTTTTGTTTCAAAATCAGCGAATCTATTTCGCGAAGCTGAAAATAGGCGTTTAGACTATTTTATATTTCAACAACTTCTGGCATTTCAAACCGAATAAATCCCGCCTTCAAATTCACTTCTGGAAAAATTTCATTCTTGAATGGAAAATTATCAATATGATCTTTTTGATCTCCGATCTGATCAAACTTAATTTCAATAACTCCGCCAGCGCCGTGATCTAAAATATTTATAACCTTGCCAATTTTTTTAGAAGCGCCGTCAATCACATCAAGCCCAATCAAATCGACATAATAAAATTCGTTTTCATTGGTTTCTTCAAAATCAGTGCGATCGGTGAAAATTTCTTTGCCGCGCATTAATTCGGCAGCGTTGCGGTCGTTGACGCCATCGATTTTAGCGATGATGATTGGATTTCCCGAACTGGTTCCAATTACAGTTTTATTTTTATTGCTGATTTTGATTTTTAGCGGATTTCCGCTGGAGTCAGACAAAGAATATTTTTCAATATTTTCAGGATTTTCCGAAAATACGATAAGCTTTACATCGCCTTTAATTCCAAAGACAGAATTGACTTTTGCGAATAGGATTTTTTTGGTCATTGTTGTTTTGTATTTTTAAAATTTAGTACGGAATTTTTTAGAGATAATAGATCCTGAAACAAGTTCAGGATGACGATATGGGAAACAGGATGACGATATGGGAAACAGGATGACGATATGGGAAATTTGAAGATGAACTCATCTTCCTTTCCGCGTCATCCTAAACTTCTCTCGGCGTCATCCTGAACTTGTTTTCAGGATCTATCGATATAAATAAATTACTCTTTTTTACTCAAAAATTCTTCACCACGAAACTTCTTCGCCACCGCGTCAAGCGTTGCATTCACAAAGGTAATTTTCCCACTATCAAAAAAACTCGCCGCAATATCGACATATTGATCCACCACAACTTTCGCTGGAATGTCGTGCATAAATTTCAATTCAAAAGTTCCAAAACGTAAAATCTGACGCGAAACATCTTCGATTTTTTCCATCGTCCAGCCATCGCGTAAAAATTCGGCAACTTCATTGTCAATTTTTGCCGTGTCAAGCGTAACGCCAGTTAAAAGCGTGTTTAAAAAGTTCTCGTCAATTTCATCGCGAAATGAACAAGCGTCTAATTCTGGATTTAATAAATAATTTTCAATCACATCATTCTTGATTTCATCAAGCTTTTTTTCGCCATCTAAAAAATCATATTGGTAAAGAATTTGCACCGCCATTAGGCGGGTTAAGGCTTTCTTGTAATTAATCGGTGCTTTTTTTGTGTTTTTGCTCATGTGTTTAAGTGTAAAGATCGCATGGACCCCGTCGTGAAGACGGGGTGACAATATTTTAACATTGTAACCATTTTAAAATTGTCACCCCGTCTTCACGACGGGGTCGATGCGATCTCTAAATAATGTTATATTTTTAAATATTTAACGGTGATTATCCCTTGATTCACAAAAAAACTCGATGTCACCCTGAGTTTGTCGAAGGGTGATTCTAAGATCGAAGCCTTGAATCACCCTTCGACAAGCTCAGGGTGACATCTCAAGCTCAGGGTGACATCTCAAGCTCAGGGTGACATCTCAAGCTCAGGGTGACATCTCAAGCTCAGGGTGACATCTATTGTGTCTTAAGGGATAATAACCTATTTAAACAATCTCTATCAATTGACTTTTGTCGCCCGCGCTTTTTAAATGTCTTTGATAAATTTTTCCCATCTTTTTCTTTACAAAAATCAAATGCCTAAAAGAACAGACATTAAATCCATCCTCATTATCGGGGCTGGACCAATCGTTATCGGACAAGCTTGTGAGTTTGACTATTCTGGAACTCAAGCTTGCAAAGCGTTGCGCGAAGAGGGTTACCGCGTGATTTTGATTAACTCAAATCCGGCAACAATCATGACTGATCCCGATATTGCTGATCGAACATATATTGAACCGATCAACGCCGTTATCGTTGAAGAAATTATCAGAAAAGAAAAACCAGATGCAATTTTGCCAACCGTTGGCGGACAAACTGCGCTAAATTGTGCGATAGAATTAGCCAAAAAAGGTGTTCTTGAAAAATATAATGTCGAACTAATCGGCGCTTCAATTGAGGCAATTAACAAAGCCGAAGATCGCGCGCTTTTTCAAAAAGCGATGGATAAAATTGGTCTTGAAACCCCAAAAAACGCCATTGTTCATAATATGGAAGAAGCTTGGGAAGCACTTAAAAAAGTTGGATTGCCCGCAATTATTCGCCCATCTTTCACCATGGGAGGCGCGGGTGGAGGCGTTGCTTATAGTAAAGAAGAATATCAACAAATCATCGAATATGGTTTAACAATTTCTCCAACTCATGAAGTGCTGATCGATGAGTCAATCATTGGCTGGAAAGAATATGAAATGGAAGTTGTGCGCGACAAAAATGACAATACGATCATTATTTGCTCAATTGAAAATGTTGACCCGATGGGCGTACATACAGGAGATTCAATCACAGTTGCGCCAGCCTTAACTTTGACTGACAAAGAATATCAACGCATGCGCAACGCTTCAATTGCGGTGCTTCGCGAAATCGGTGTAGAAACTGGCGGATCAAATGTGCAATTCGCCGTAAATCCGGCTGATGGTCGCATGACGGTAATTGAAATGAATCCAAGAGTTTCCCGCTCTTCGGCACTTGCTTCCAAAGCCACAGGTTTTCCAATTGCTAAAGTAGCCGCCAAATTAGCGGTTGGTTACACTCTCGATGAAATTAAAAATGACATCACAGGCGGCGCAACGCCAGCTTCGTTTGAACCGACAATTGATTATGTAATTACCAAAATCCCGAAATTCACTTTTGAAAAATTTAAAGGCAGCGACAATGTGCTTTCCAGCTCAATGAAATCAGTTGGTGAAGTTATGGCAATTGGGCGTTCGTTTATTGAAAGTTTCCAAAAAGCGCTGCGTTCTTTGGAAGGAAATTTAAGTGGTTTAGATGAAATTGCGCTGGCTTCCGAAGATCCAGAAATTCGCGTAAAAATCATCAAAGAAAAATTAAAAATCGCCGCTCCAAACAGATTATTATTGATCGCGCAAGCGATGCGTGAAGGAATTTCCTGCAAAGAAATCAATCAAATCACTTCTTACGATCCGTGGTTTTTAGAGCAAATTTATTCAGTGATTTTAGTCGAAGCAAAAGTGCGCAAAGAAGGATTACCAAAAAACCGCGAGGATTTTTTAAATTTAAAACGCATGGGTTTTGCCGATAAACGTTTGGCAAAAATTACCGGTCAAACTGAAAAAGAAGTGCGCGAATTGCGCTGCGCTTTGAATTTAAATCCAAGTTACAAGCGCGTAGATTCTTGCGCCGCTGAATTTGATTCGGTCACTTCTTACATGTATTCCACTTACGAAGAGTAAGTTACTTAGAATTATTTTATGAAATATCTTTCTTATAAAAACACCAAAAATGGCGATGAAATTTTTGTCGAAAATGTTGCTATTGCAAAAATCGCTGCTGAAGTTGGAACACCATTTTATTGCTATTCTAAAAAATCTTTAATCGAAAATTACCAAGCATTTTCCAGCGCTTTTGATGAAGCAAAAATTACCGATTATAAAATTTGCTACGCCATCAAAGCCAATTTCAACATTCATTTAGTAAAAATTCTAAGCAGCCTTGGAGCTGGAATTGACGCGGTTTCAGCTGGTGAAATTTTTCGCGCTTTAAAATCTGACATCGATCCCAAAAAAATTGTTTTCGCTGGAGTTGGAAAAACCCGCGCAGAAATGGAATATGCGCTAAAAAGTGGCGTCGAAGAATTTTCGGTCGAATCAATCGCCGAAATGTTTTTGCTCAACGAAGTTGCGACTTCGCTCAAAACCAAAGCCAAATTTTCTTTGCGCGTAAATCCGAATGTCGATGCTAAAACTCACGATAAAATTTCAACTGGCAGAAAAGGCGATAAATTCGGCGTTGATATTGAAAAAGCGCAAGAAATTTATGCTCTAGCCGCCAAACTTCCCGCCCTTGAAATTTATGGCATCTCAACTCACATCGGTTCACAAATCACCAAGCTTGAACCCTTCAAACTGGCTTTTCAAAAATTACGCGAACTTTGCCTAACCTTAAAAAATCAAGGTCATAAAATTTCCGCTCTCGATTTTGGCGGCGGCATTGGGATTTTATATAAAAATGAAACCACGCTTTTAATTCACGAATATGCTGCGTTAATCAAAGAAATAACCAAAGATTTAGATGTTAAAATCACCATCGCACCGGGGCGCGCAATGGTTGGAACGGCTGGAATTTTGGCAACAAAAGTGGTTTTTTTAAAAGAAACTGATGTTAAAAATTTTGTGATTATTGATGCCGCGATGAATGATTTAATGCGTCCCGGTCTTTATGGTTCTTATCACGAAGTTTTGCCGGTGCTTAAAAAAAATGGCGCCAAAGCAGTTTATGATTTGGCTGGTCCGGTTTGTGAAAGCACTGATATTTTAGCCAATGCCAGAGAATTAGTTGATCCAAAGTCAGATGATTTATTCGTATTTTGCAGCGCCGGTGCTTATGGCTCATCAATGTCGAACGAATATAATTGCCGCCCGATGATTCCGGAAGTTTTAGTTGATGGTGATGAGTTTAAAGTGATTCGCAAACGTCCGAGTTTTGAGGAAATGTTGCGGTTGGAGGAAAATAATAATTATCCTGAAACAAGTGAAGAGCGAATAGATCTGACAAATCTTTTATCCATCGTCATCCTGAGCTTGTTTCAGGATCTATAGATTTTCATCATAAATAACCTACAAAATATTTAACCGCAAAAACCCCGTCCAAAAAATCGCAACCTTAATTTCTTTGCCCACATAAATTCCTTCCACCAATTTTTTATATTCATTCAACTGTCTTAAATATTGCTCTGGAACCACGTCGGGCAATATTTCGTCAGATTTATAATCAACAATTAAAACCTCGTTTTCTTTTTCTACTAACAAATCAATCCGCTTTAAATTTTTCTGCCCAACAATATCAACTTCGCAGCTTACTTTTCCGGAAAATAATTTTTCAAAATGCTGTGAAACAATGAAATAAGCGAGATCTTGTTGAATTTTGTTTTTTTCTCGCTCGCTTAAAAACTCTTCTTTTTCAATAATTTTTTTAGCAATTTCTTGCAGCCAATTTTTATCTTCAGCAGAATTTTTTCCAATCACTTCAAAAATTTTATGAACTAAGCGACCTTTGATTTGTGAAGGTTTGATTTGGTTTTGAGCGATAGATCCTGAATCAAGTTCAGGATGACGCAAAGAGGGAGATGAATTCATCTTCAAACTTACTACATCGTCATCCCGAACTTGTTTCGGGATCTTTCTCGCCGACGAATTTTCAATTTCATCCATTTGTAAAAACTCTTCCAACTCCAAAACTTCCACACCCGTAACCGAATTTTTTACAATCTCATACCAACATTCTGGATCTTTGGCTTTGCCAAAACTACCAACATATAATTCATTCTCCGCCCGCGTCATTGCTACATAAAGCAACCTTAAATATTCTTCTTTCGCTTCCCGTAATTTGTCAGCGCGATGTTTTTTTAACAGCAAATTTTCATCTTCTTTTTTGCAACACCAAACCGGAATTTTATCTTCGCCAAATTCAATCCAAGAAATTTCTTCTTTCGCCGCAGGCAATTGATTAAAATTATAAGAACAGTCTGGAAGCATAACAATCGGCGCTTGCAAGCCTTTCGCCGAATGAATTGTTGTGATTTTTACGCAATCATTTTCATCGGAAGAAAGCGAAATTTCAAAATCGAGTTTTTCGATAAACTCTAAATATTTTTGTAAATTTGGTGAAAAATTCTGGCAAAAATCAAAAACACTTAAAAGTAATTTATCCAGTATTTCCAAGCTCTCATGACCAAAAGTAGCGAGAAAATTTTGTTGGTGATTTTTTTGATGAAGTAAAAAATAAAAAAATTCAAAACAATTTAATTGCTGCGATTTTGTAATTAATTCATCGAGATTATTTTTAATTTCTCTAAATTTTTCTAATTGCCTCAAGCTATTGAAAATAGTGGTTTCGCGCTCGTTTTTAAATTGGCAGATTTCAAATAATTCTTCTTCGGAAATAGTAAAAATCGGTGATTTTAATAAACAGGCTAAATTCAAATCATCATGAGGTAAAAGCGCAAATTTTGCGGCGGAAAGCAAATCTTGAATTAAAATATTTCCACTGAATTTTATTGTACTAACAGAGCTAAAAGGAATTTGATATTGGTGAAAAAACTTCGCCAAAGCTTTATCAAAACCGTTGGTGCGATTGCGAAGCAAAATCATGAAATCGCCGTAATTAGCCAATTTAGAATCAACTTTTAAGTGAATTTTACGCGCAATAATTTCGGCCAAAATTTCCTCTTCTTCCTGTGTTTCATCTTTTGAAAAATCTATTTTCCACTCAAAACTAACTTCTTTTTTTTTGGTTTTTTCTTTTTGAATCTGCGGCCAAATTTCTACTTTCCCCAAACCTTCGCGAATCGGCTTGTGCGCTTGAAATTCAGACACTTTGCTAATCGCTTTTTTGCGCTCTTTTTGAGAAAAAACATCGTCAACCGCTTGCAGAATTTTTGCTTGCGAACGAAAAGAATTATTCAATTCAATTTTCTTCAAATTATTTCCCAATTTTTCTGCAAAATGAGCAAAAATTTCAGCGCTGATATTTGGCTCCGCGCCTTGAAAACTATAAATCGATTGCTTTTCGTCGCCGACAATAAAAATGCTGCGGCTTTTATTTGACGAACTCAAACCCGTAAAAAAATCTTCGCTTAAAGCTTTGATAATATTCCATTGCTGGTGATTGGTATCTTGCGATTCATCAATCAAAATATGGTCAAAACTACTATCCATTTTTAATTTTACCCAATTGGAAAAATCGGGATTCGCCAAGAGCCGATTGGTTTCAACAATTAGATCATTATAATCGAGAACGGAATTTTGTTTTTTTAGCTGCGAATAATTTTCCAAAATATGATCGACAAAACGCAAAAGCAGGGCGCTGTCATTGGCGATTTTTAGGGAATTTAATTGCTCGGAAAAATCATTAATTAATTGGCAACAATCGCTAAAAATGCTGGTTAATTCAAGGTTGGCGGCGATGTTTTTGGTAAGTTTGCGGGGATTTCCTTCTTGAGTGAAAAAAGCTGATTTGTAATCGGAAAAATTTTCTAAAGTAAGATTGTTGAGAAAATTCCGAATTGCGGTTGCGAGTTTGATATTGCTTATAAGTCGGCTATTTTCTAGTTCAAAAGCTAGTTTTAAATGAGCTTGGTGATTAATTTTAGTGGCGAATTTTTGGAAAATATAGATAGATCCCGAAACAAGTTCGGGATGACGAAAGTGTTGGGTTTGACCCAGAACATTTCTCACATTTTCATCAAAAACACTTTCCGCATCCTCATCCTGAACTTTATTATTTCCCACATCGTCATCCTGAACTTTATTATTTCCCACATCGTCATCCTGAACTTTATTATTTCCCACATCGTCATCCTGAACTTTATTATTTCCCACATCGTCATCCTGAACTTGTTTCAGGATCTGTTTATTTACATTCCCATCTTCATTTCCAACTCCAAAATTCTTAAAAATTTCGACGATAATATTTTCAATTCCAAAAAATTTTTCTTTCAAAGAATTAAGCTGCTCTTTTTTATTCAAAAGATTGGCCACTAATCCCGAAAAACTTTCCTCATGTAATTTGGCATTGGTTTCTTGCACCAGTTTTTTTAACTCTTCATTCACAAGAGCTTTTTTCAAAACTTCTTTTTGCGCTATTTTTAAAAGCAGTTTTTCCTGATTACTTTCCAGCACTTCAAAATTCGGTTTTACTTTGGCTTCGAAAGGGAAAATTTTAATTAAAGTCTGGCAAAAAGAGTGAATAGTTTGAACCTTTATTTTAGACTCTTCATCGAGTATTTTTACGAATAAAATCCGAGCTCGTTTCAATTCATTTTCGGTTGGAAAATCACCGCTTAAAGCTGTGAGTTTTTTTTGCAATTCGACATTGTCGCATAAAATCCATTTTGCCAATTCGCTATTAATCCGACTTTGCATTTCAGCGGCGGCGACTTTGGTGAAAGTTAAGCAAAGAATTTTGCTTGGTGAAACATTATCGAGCAGAAGTCGTAAAACGCGGTCAGTAAGAATTTTGGTTTTGCCTGAACCGGCGGATGCAAAAACCCAAGCTGAGTTTTTAGGGTTGGAAGCGATCTGTTGAAGATTGATGGTCTGTTGGAAATTAGACTTCATTTTCTTGGAAAGGCGAATGCAGAACGGGTTTTGTAAACCCGTTCTAACGTTCATGTGAAATTAACTGAATAAAATATTTTTTTCTAATTAGCTGGCGCAGGAGCTGGAACTTGTGCTTCCGGAGCTGGAGTGGGTGCAGCTTCTGGATCTGCCGCAACTGTTTTTGCGGCTTGTTGCTCTTTATTTTGCATTATACTGCGATATCTCGCGACGTTGGCGTTGTGATCTTTAATGTTAGAAGAAAAGATATGATCGCCTCTGCCGCTCGCAACGAAAAATAAATAATCGCTTTGAATCGGGTTTAACACAGCTTTGATTGAAGCCACTCCTGGATTGCAAATTGGGGCTGGCGGCAAACCATAAATATGATAAGTGTTGAAAGGAGAATTATTTTGAATGTCGCTGACACGAATTGTGCGTTCCAAACTTTTATCGCCAAAGGTGAAAGAGTAAATAATTGTTGGGTCAGATTGTAATTTCATGTGAGCGCGTAGACGATTCACAAAAACTGATGCAACTTTTGGTCTTTCTGAATCAAGACCAGTTTCTTTTTCAACAATAGAAGCAAGAATTAAAGCTTCTTCTATGGTTTTAACTGGGATTGTTAAATCACGTTGCGTCCACAATTCGTCGATGGTTTTTTTCATCGCATCTTGCATGCGTTTGATCATCGAAATTTTAGTGTCGTTATAAGAATAGAAATAAGTTTCAGGAAGCAATGTTCCCTCTTTGACATGCTCTGGAAGTTGACCAATTAAACCATTGGAACGATCGACCGCCTTAAGAGCGCTATTGGTCGAAAGACCTTCGGCAATAGTAACTTTGCGGAAGAAAATATTTCCGCGCACCATTTTGTGGAGGATTTTATAGTAAGAAATATTGCGCTCGAAGAAATATTCACCATAACGAACCTTTGGATCAACGCCTTTAATAAGCTGGGAAATATAAAGAAAGGCGGTTGGATTCTTCACGATTTTTTCATCATGTAATTTTTCTACAACTTCTCGCAAAGTCATGCCGCTTTCAATGATAAATCTCTTATCCTGAGCGTGGTAACTATTGGGCGCGTTGAAATACATGATGAGACCGAGCATCAAAACCAGATAACAAAAAACTATTACTGAAAAAGCGGCGCAAAAGGTGAAGATTTTTTTCATCTATTCTACTCGTTTTAACACCAGGCAGGCGTTGGTTCCGCCAAATCCAAATGAGTTTGAAAGTGCGTAATCAATTTTTCTTTTTTTAGCAACTTTCGCCACTAAATCAATATCGCAACCTTCAGATGGATCTTCAAGATTTAAGGTTGGAGGAGCAATATTGTCGCGGATTGCCAAAATAGAAAAGATTGCTTCAACAGCGCCAGCGGCACCGAGTAAGTGGCCGATTGCAGATTTAGTTGAAGACATTGAAAGTTTATAAGCATGATCACCAAAAACTTTTTTTACCGCATTAACTTCAATTTCATCGCCAAGTGGAGTTGAAGTGCCATGGGCATTAATGTAATCAATAGCTTCTGGTTCGATTCCTGCGTGTTTTAAAGCTAGTTTCATGGCGTAAGTTGAGCCGCGTCCTGTCGCTTCTGGAGCTGTGATGTGGTAAGCATCGCCCGACATTCCGTAACCAACAACTTCAGCATAAATTTTTGCACCGCGTTTTTTGGCATGTTCATATTCTTCTAAAACTACAACACCAGCGCCTTCACCCATTACGAAACCGTCGCGAGCTTTGTCCCAAGGGCGTGAACCTGCGGTTGGATTGTCATTAAATCCAGTTGAAAGAGCGCGTAAAGCTGCGAAACCACCAACACCAACTTCGCAAATCGCTGATTCGGCGCCGCCAGCGATCATGACATCAACATCGCCATATTCGATCATGCGGGCAGAATCGCCAATGGCGTGAGATCCAGAGGCACAAGCTGTAACAACGGCGTGGTTTGGTCCCATGTAGCCATGTTTAATTGAGATTTGTCCGGAAGCTAAATTGATTAAGCTGGAAGGAATGAAAAAAGGGGTGATTTTTTTAACACCT
>Ga0214921_10011543_pt1 | contig 10720 bp, 8 predicted proteins | sample LL1505_MetaG_FD_177992 | JGI IMG/M metagenome (GOLD analysis project Ga0214921, IMG submission 177992) | Freshwater microbial communities from Lake Lanier, Atlanta, Georgia, United States - LL-1505 | ecosystem: Environmental > Aquatic > Freshwater > Lake | place: USA: Georgia | collected 2015-05-28
CCGAAAGTCGTTGTGAACCAACGGGTTGCGCGTTTTGCATGACCGACTAGTTATGAACTCGACGTCAAAGGTGGCTTGGTCATTGATCCAACCTCGCTGTTCATGGAGGCGCGCAAGCCTGCCTGAAATGACGATTCTTTACTAGAGATGATTTGTGGGAGATTCATCAGATCTAGAGTGCAACGGTCAGCAACGAAAGACGTACACATGCCAGAGATAGCAAATCGGCACCTGACTAGAGAAGTGTCTCAGCGTGCGCTCTGACCGCCACCCGAGTGCTTGGTTTTGCCCGTGCCAGACCGCCGATCCGGGGTGCGAAGACGGCGCGCAGGGCGTAGTGTCGGTTAAAGCGGTAGGCGGAGGCAGCAAGCTAGTTGGTGGTGAACCTGCGCAGGCCGTCTGCCGTGAGAGATGTCTGGAGGCAGCAGCCGTCGCAATGAAACCGTTAGCCCGAACCTTGTTCGGTGACATAGTGCTTTGCGGCGGGGTATCGCGGGCACCGAAAGGTCAGCGAACAGCGCGCCTGCCGAACGGCTTCGCCGCATTGCGCCTCGGTGATGAAGCTGCCGAACAACTCCGGGACCGACATGCCGGGCTGGACCTGAACCTCGTTCGAAGTCATGGTCGGCTCGATCAACAGCATCGCCGATTCGGTGTGGCCACCGGCTCACCGCTTGAGCCAGTTGCGGTAGATTCCGAATTGGGTAGTGATTTGTGTCCAGAAAGTAATCGCCAGGGCATTTTTGTGGGTAGGGTGCTGTGAAGATTTTGCTTGTCAGCGAAGACTTGCCTAGCCACGCGCTGGGTGGTTTGGCGATGCATGTTGTTACTCTTGGAAACTCGCTGCTGTCGCAGGGTCATGAAGTGGTCCTGATGGGACGCAATACGCCAGCCTATAGTCTTTGCGCTGAGGCTGTTGGCTTCAGGGGAGATTTCATTGCGGGTTTCACCGATCCTTTTCGCGGATGGAAGGAGCCGCAACTTGGGATCTTCATTCCAGGCAAGCGTTCCTTCTTCGCCAGAAATATTGCCGCGGGTATCATGCGTCACGCTGGTAACTTTGATGTGGTCCATTATCATGGCCACTACCCCATGGTCGGGAAGTATGTTCCTGAATCACTCAATTTCGTGCAGACACGCCATGATCAAGGCAGTGACTGCCTGGTCCATACGCGGTTCAAGAATGGTCGCATTTGCAACGAAATCAATCCATCCGCTTGCGCAGGTTGCGTGACGCCGTTGCCGAATCGCCTGCAGGCGGTCATCAGTACGCGGGCAGTTTCCCAATACCGGCGGCATACCGCTGAGGCGTTTCAGCGTCATCCTGTAGTCTTTGTTTCGAAGTTTCTTCGCGATAATGCTGCCCGAGGCTTGGGGCAACGTGCAATGGTTCTTTCAGCGGTCGTGCATAATTTCTGCGACGAAGCCGCCCTACCAGAAAAACTGCAAGCGGTGCACAGTTCCGGGCGGGTTCTTCACGTTGCGGGTCGATTGGATGCCGCCAAGGGCGTCGGCCCGCTGCTCGACTATTTGTCGCCAAGGCTACCGCTAGACTGGCGAGTCAACGTCTTCGGAGATGGCCCGCTTGGTACTGAGTTTCGCGCTAGATACCGTAGCGCGCAGGTTGTTTTCCACGGTCACGTGCCGCGCAGCGTTGTGTTGGCGTCAGCAGCCAGTGCCGACGCGATCGTCGTGCCTTCTGTTTGGGAGGAGCCTTGCGGCACCGTCGTACTTGAAGCTTTGCGGGTAGGCCGCCCCTGTTTTGCCTTGCGCAGAGGTGGCACTCCAGAGTTGGCTCGTTACGGCAACCCAGGCCAATTGCACTTGTTTGAATCGATGCCTGAGCTGGTTGACGAATTGCTGAGCGTGCCGTTGAAGGTGTCTACGCCTTCATTGGGTGAGGAAGCTACAGCGCTGGCGCGCATGCCTGAGCTATTGGCTCTTTACTCCGCCAGAATTCCCGATCGGGCTGTGTCATGAACTCGGCGCATGACAGTGTGTCTTTCCCGGCTTTCTCGGTCATCACAGTTTGTTTCAATGCGATGGGAGGATTAAATCAAACCGTCGCATCTTTGCGGCAGCAAACTGCCATAGCCGCTGTCGAATGGGTCGTCATCGACGGCGCCAGTACCGACGGCTCGGCCGAATGGCTGGCTGCCCAGCAGCCAGATGTGTTTGTCAGCGAGCCCGACCGCGGCATCTACGACGCGATGAACAAGGCCATCGGCCGGGCCAGCGGGCAGTGGCTGTTCTTCCTGAATGCGGGCGACACCTTTGCCGACGCGCATGTGCTGCGTGATGTGCAGGCCGCCATTGCTGCCCAGCCCGGCGCCGACATCGTGTACGGCGATGTGGTGTATTTCGGCCAGCAGGGTGATCGCCGCCACCGCTTTCACTGGCTCACCCGGCGCCGCCTGCTGTTTGGCGACCTGTGCCACCAGGCGGCCTTCTCAAGCCGGGCGCTTTTCGCCGCGCACGGGCAGTTCGACACCAGCCTGCGCTGGAATGCGGATTTCGACTGGTTCATCCGCGCCTTCCGCGGCGGCGCCAGGCTGCAATACCTGCAGCGCGACATCGCCCGCTTCCACGACGCCGGCGCGCATGTGCAGGCGGCTGAACGCTGTGCCGCCGAGCGCCAGGCGGTGCGTACCCGCTACACCCCGCTGTGGCGCTGGCAGCTCGGCAACTGGGCATTGCGGGCTGAGCTAAAGCTGCGCCGCCTGGCTGGGCAGGAGACCTGAGTCCGCTTGGCCGCGGTTTCCGTTAGCGCGGCTTCAGCACCAGGTTGGGCCGCAGCCAGGCGTGGATGTCATAGCCCTGGGCAGTGATGTAGCGCACCAGGTCTGAATCCATCAGGTGTTCCAGCGTGTCGGTGTGGGCCTCTACCAGCAGCACTTCGGGCCGGTAGCGCGCCCAGTCATTGCTCTGCAGCACCTCCAGGTCATGTCCCTCGGCATCCACACTCATGAACTGGATGCCCTGGCCCTTGGGCAGGTGCTTGTCCAGCACGGAGGAAAGCGTGGCGCAGGGCACCTGCACTTCCACCATGTTCTTGATCAGTCCCTGCTCGACTAGCAAGCGCGCTTGCTCGGGCGATGCAGTGTTGTAAACGCTGTTTTTTCCACCTTCTGTGTAGAACGTCAGTGACCCGTTGTGATCGCTCACCGCCAAGCCCAAGTTCACGTCCCGCTTGCGCCACCGGTCGAACAACTCCTTCACGCCTGGTGTGGGGTCGATGTTGATGCCGCGCCAGCCGGCCTTGTAGAACCACAATGTGTTGGACAGCCGGATAGGGTGGCAGCAGCCCACATCCACATAGAAGCCAGCCTGCATAGTTTGGAAGCCTCCCTGCTTGGTCCAGCCCTTGTTGCGGAAATGGCTGCGCACATGGGCGTCCTCTCCATACTGAGACCAGCTGGGGCCGAAACCCGCAACGTAGTGCTTCAAGCGTTCCATCAAGGGCATGCAATCCTCCGGTTTGTGTCGACGGTGTACCTCAACTGCATCGGCGCTCGCGTTAGATCGCTAGCGAGGACCGACCGCACGTCTAGAGGCTTATGCTTATAGCAGCAGGCTGCGTCGGCAATGAGGCGATCTTTCGCATGCTAGGCAGCCGTGCGCGTTGTATTGCTGCAATGTTGATCGGTTAACCTGCCGCCACGCCTTTGCAGCCTGCGCAGCCTGTGTGCAACCAGGCGTTTGCCGCCGCCGCCCCGCATCCCGTCCCCCTCCATGGTCCTTGTCCCCCGTTCCTGGCTGGCCGCACTGCGCTTGGGCACAGCCTTGTGCCTGGCAGCCCCGCTGCAGGCCTGGTGCCTGGATTTCCACCTGTCGGCGGACGGGGATGACGCCAACAACGGCCTGGCTGCGGTGGCCACCGGCGGTGCTGGCCCCTGGCGCACGTTGCAGCGCCTGCAGTCCCAGCCGCTCATGCCAGGGGACAGGGTGTTGCTGGCCTGCGGCCAGCGCTTCCAGGGGCCGGTGGTGCTGGTGTTGCGCGGGCCGGCCACGGCCGCGCCGGTGTTCGTCGGCCCGGCCGGCAACTGCCCGCCCGGCCGCGCACCGCTGATCGACGGCAAGGTGCTGCTGGATGCCGCCGCCAGCGCCGCGGCGGCTGATGTGGCCATGGGCTGGCGCGCCCCGGCCCGGGTGGCGCAGCTGTTTCTGGGTGGTGCCAGCCTGCTGCCGGCGCGCTTTCCGGCGGCGCGGTATCTGCTGGTGCCGGTGGGCCAGGCGCCTGACAAGCAGCGGCTGCTGCCGCACGCCCAGCTGGCCGGCAAGGCCCTGGCCGGCGCCCGGCTGCTGGCCCGCACCGAAGAATGGTTTCTGGAAGACCGGCAGGTGCGCAATGCCCAGGGCGAACTGGACACCGCGCTGGACTACGCGCTGCGCCCGGGCAGCGGCTTTTACCTCACCGGCAAGCCGTGGATGCTGGGTGCCGCCGCTGGCTGGGCGTTTGATGAATCCACCGGCCTGCTGCACCTGCGCAACCCCGGCGGGCAGGCGGTGGCCGTGTCGTACGACGCGCCGCTGCTGCGCCTGCAGGGCCGTGGCGCGGTGACGGTGGCCGACCTGGCCTTGGACGCTGCCGGTGGCGACGGCATCTCGGTGCACACCGACGGCGAGGTGCGGCTGGAACGCCTGAGCGTGGCCCGCTCGGCCGGCAACGGCATGGCCGTGGCCGGTGCCAGGCGGGTGGTGGTGCGCGACAGCAGCGTGGAAGGCGCCGGGCGCGACGGCATCTTCTTTGCCGAGGCCGACCGTGTGGTGGTGCAGCGCAACCTGGTGTCGCATGCCGGCGCCTACCTCGGCCAGCGGCCGGCATTGGCCGCCATCAATGCCCACCGCACCAATGCCGCCACGGTGGAAGAGAACCTGGTGCGCCACAGCGGCTACATCGGCATCCGCGTGTCGGGTGATGCCCAGGTGCGCCGCAACGTGGTCGAAGACAGCTGCCTGCACCTGAGCGATTGCGCCGGCATCTACACCTGGCGGCGCAATGCGGCCGATGTGCGGCCACCGTCGTTGATCAGCGGCAACCTGGTGGCCGGCGTGGCCGGCGACACCAGCGTGAAGCTGGGCGTGATCGACTATTTCACCGGCATCTATCTGGACGACTACACCCGCCGCACCACCGTGCATGGCAACCTGATCGCCGGCGTGGAGCAGGGCATCTACCTGCACAACGCGGTGCAGAACATCGTCACCGACAACCAGGTGGTGGCCGCCCGCAGCAAGCACCTGTTCGAGGGTGTGGATGCACAGCTGTTCAAGGGCGAAGCCGGCATCGGCAACACCTTGTCGGGCAACACCGACCTGGGCAGTGACACCCGTTGGCGCCTGGTGCGGCCGGGCACCGCCGACACGCTGCCGGCACCCGGCCTGCGCTGGCAGGTTGAATTGCTGCGGCCGGCCGGCGCCGCTGCGGCACGCACCGCTGCATGTGCGCCCTTGGCCGCAGCGGCTGCCGCGCCAACCGCCGACCCCCTGGACCTGCCGGTGGCACAACTGGTGGACTGCCGGTGAGCGAGACCCAGGCCCCGCGGCGCATCGCCTACACCGGCCATTTCGACGTGCCGGGCCTGCTGGCGCGCTGCCGCAGCGGTGATGCGCCGGCCAACCATGCCCATGCCTTGCCGGCGCTGGAATCGGCCGGCCTGCAGGTGCAGGGCATCGACCTGGGGCCACGCACCGCAGCCGCCGGCCTGCGCAGCCAATGGGCGGTGCTGCGCCAGCTGCACCGTGCCGACGTGGTGGTGGCGCATGCCCACCACGACGCCCGCTGGCTGGCCCTGGCGCGCCGCGCCGGCTTGCTGCGGGTGCCGCTGTGCGCCTTCGTGCATTCGCACAACGTGCGGCCCTGGCATCCGCTGCACCTGGCGGGCTTTGACCAGCTCTGGCCCATCAGCGCGCTGGCCCGGCAGCGCCTGCTGGCCAACGGCGTGCCCACCAGCCGGCTGCATGATTTCGCCTACGGTCCCGATCTGCAGTTCTACGGAGACGCCTTGGCGCCGCCGCCGGCCGACGCCATCGTGTTGAGCGTGGGGGTGTCTGGGCGCGACCAGGCCACGCTGATCGACGCCGCGCCGCTGCTGCAGGCCCCGCTGCATGTGGTGGGGCGGGTGGACGCGGCAGACATGGCCCGGGCCACGGCGGCGGGCGTCACCATCCATTCCAGCGGGCAGTACGACTTGTCGAACGCCGACCTGCGGGCCTTGTATGCACGCGCGGCCTGCGCGGTGGTGTCGCACCACGGCAGCGAGCATCCCTTTGGCATCACCGCCGTGGCCGAGGCCCTGGCCTTCGGCAGGCCGGTGGTGGCCACCGCCAGCCCGGCTGTCGATCTGCGGGTGCAGACCATCGGTGCTGGCACCGAGGTGCCGGCACACGATGCCCGGGCGCTGGCCAGGGCGGTGAACGCCATGCTGGCCGAGCCGGCGCTGGCCCGACGCCTGGGTCAGGTCGGCCGGTTGCACTGTGAACAGCACTGCAATGCCAGTCTGGGGGCGGCAGCCTTGCGCCGCGCGCTGGCGGCGCTGCCGGGCGGTTGGGCGGCGGCTGCATGAGCGAGACACCCGTGCAACCGCAAAAGCTGCTGTTCATCGCCGCTGAGTTCCCCTATCCGCCGGTGCACGGCGGCCGGGCCGACACCTGGCAGCGGCTGCAGGCCTTTGCGGCGGCAGGTGCCCGCATCCAGCTGGTGTGTTGGACCAGCGCCCGCCGTGGCGGTGCACCCAGTGCTGACGAGCGCGCTGCGGTGCAGGGCGTGGTGGCCGATCTGGTGGTGCTGGAAATTGGCTTGTCACCGCTGGATCTGCTGTGGCGCCTGGGCAACCTGGTGCGCATGCCGTCGCATGTGTCAGCGCGCCTGCCCTGGGGCGCGGCGCGCCGCGGCCTGCTGCAGCGGGTGCAAGCCTTTGGTGCCGGGGCGGTGTGGGTGGACGGCCTGTGGCCGGCGGGCCTGGGCCGTCTGGTGGCCCGCACCCTGGGCTGGCCGTACTTCTACCGCTCGCACAACATCGAACACCGCTACATGGCGGCACAGGCGCGGCTGGCCGATGGCCTGGTCTACCGCCTGCGGCTGCAGGCCAACCTGCTGGGGCTGCAGCGCTACGAAACAGCCACCTTGCTGGCTGCCCAGCAGGTGTTCGACATCTCCGTGGACGATCTGGCCCATTGGCAGCGCCAGGGCCTGACCCGCGGCCATTGGCTGCCGCCGTACATGGCGCCCCAAGTCGCAGAACGGGCGGCTGCAGCGGCCGTGCAGCCCGGCACGCGCCGGCATGACCTGGTGTTCATTGGCAACCTGCACACGCCCAACAACGTGGAGGCAGTGGCCTGGCTGCTGCAGCAGGTGTGGCCCATCGTGCAGGCCAGGCAGCCGCAGACCAACTTGCTGCTCGCAGGCTATGCGCCCAGCGCGCGGGTGTCTGAATTGGCCCAGGCTGCGCCGGGCGTGACGCTGATGGCCAACCCGGCCGACGTCTGGTCGCTGTACGCCGCAGCCCGGGTGCTGGTGAACCCGGCGCGCACCGGCAGCGGGGTCAACATCAAGTCGGTCGAGATGCTGCAGTTCGACCAGCCGGTGGTCAGCACCAGCATCGGCGTGGCCGGCCTGCCCGCCAGCATCCGGGCGCAGTTTCTGGTGGCCGACGACGCGCAGGCGTTTGCCGGCGCGCTGCTGCAGGCACTGGCAGCGCCCGCGCCGGTGGACGCCCCAGCCCGTGCCGCGGCCCGCGCCGCGTTCAACCCCGCTGGTGCGGCGCAGGTGCTGCAGGCCATGGCCAGCCATGCGGTGCCTGGCCGCACGGCCGCCGCGCGCCACCTGCTGCTGGTGCACCACGACGCTGATCTGTACGGCGCTGACCAGTCGCTGCTGCGCCTGGTGCGCGCGTTGCTGGCTGCCGGCTGGCAGCCCATCGTGCTGGTGCCGCGCAACGGCCCGCTGCTGCCGCTGCTGCAGGCCGCCGGGGCCGAGGTGCACATCGGCCCGGTGGTCAAGGTTTCGCGCCAGCTGCTGGGGCCGATGGCGCTGTGGCGCCTGCCCTGGGCGTTGCTGGACGCCATGCATTTCATCCGCAGGGCAGTGGCAGGGCGGCGGGTGCAGCTGGTCTACAGCAATTCCATCGCCGTGCTGGGCGGCGCCCTGTGGGCCGTGCTGCACGGCCTGCCGCGGGTGTGGCATGTGCGTGAGATCGTGCTGGCGCCGCCAGTGGTGGCCCGGGCCTACCCCTGGCTGCTGCGCTGGATGGGCGGCTGGTGCATCTGCAATTCAGGCCCCACGCGCGCCTGGATCACCACGGCCCAGCCGGCGCTGGCCGCGCGCAGCAGCGTGGTGTGGAACGGCCTGGAGGACACGCCCGCGCCAGACGCCAGCCTGCGCGCCAGCGCCCAGGCCTGGCGCCGGGGCCTGGGCATCGGCGCTGATGAACTGGTGGTGGCCCTGGTGGGCCGCATCAACCGCTGGAAGGGCCAGTCCGTGCTGGTGGATGCGGCAGCCCTGCTGCGGGCACAGGGTGTGCAGGGTGTGCGGTTTGTGCTGGTGGGCGACGTGGTCGATGGCCAGCACGTCCACCGCGACGCGTTGCAGCGCCAGGTGGCTGCCGCCGGCCTGCAGGCCCAGGTGCTGCTGACCGGGTTCACTGCCGATGTGGCGCCGGTCTGGGCGGCGGCCGACGTGGCGGTGGTGCCGTCGGTTGACCCCGAGCCCTTCGGCCGCGTGGCCATCGAGGCCATGGCCCACGGCCTGCCGGTGGTGGGCACGGCCCATGGCGGCCTGCTCGACATCATCGACCCCGAGGTGACCGGCCTGCTGGTGCCGCCGGGCGATGCCGCGGCCCTGGCAGCAGCGCTGCAGCGCCTGCTGGGCGACGCGGCCCTGCGCCAGCGCCTGGGCCAGGCCGGCCGGGCGCGGCAGCAACGGCTGTTCACCCAGCGCAGCCACGACGAACAGGTGCTGGCCCTGGTGGACCAGGTGCTGCACCAACCATGAGCAAGCATGCGCAATGACAAGGCAGCAGGCATGAGCAACCGGCGCCTGCGGGTGATGGGCACGCGGGGTGTGCCGGCGGCGCACGGCGGCTTCGAGACATTCGCCGAGAAGCTGGCGCTCTACCTGGTGTCGCGCGGCTGGCCCGTCACGGTCTACTGCCAACGCGGTGGTGATGGCCCGGTCACGGTGGACCAGTGGCAGGGCATCGAGCGGGTCAACATCCCGGTGCCACAGGCCGGGCCGCTGGGCACCATCGTGTTCGATTGGCGGGCCACCGCGCATGCGGCACAGCACCCGCAGGACCTGGTGCTGACCCTGGGCTACAACACGGCGGTGTTCTGTGCCCGGCTGCGCTGGGCCGGTGTGCGCAATGTGATCAACATGGACGGCATCGAGTGGCGGCGCGGCAAGTGGGGCCCGCTGGCCAAGGCCTGGTTCTGGCTGAACGAGCGTGCCGGTTGCTGGCTGGGCCAGCACCTGGTGGCCGACCACCCGGCCATCGCGCAGCACCTGGCCACCCGGGTGCGCGCCAGCAAGATCACCATGATTCCGTATGGCGCCGACGCGCCCGCGCCGGGTGGCGAGGCGCTGCTGGCGCGCTGGTCGCTGCGGCCGGGGCAGTTTCTGACGGTGGTGGCCCGGGCCGAGCCGGAGAACTCGGTGCTGGAGATCGTGCGCGGCTTCTCGGCCCGGCCGCGTGGCCTGCAACTGCTGGTGCTGGGCCACTACGACCCGCAGCACCCCTACCAGGGCCAGGTGCTGCAGGCCGCAGGCAGCGAGGTGGTGTTTGCCGGCGCGGTGTACGACAAGCCGGTGGTGGGCGCCTTGCGCCGTCACTGCCTGGCCTATGTGCACGGCCACCAGGTGGGGGGCACCAATCCATCCCTGCTGGAGGCGCTGGCCGCGGGCAACCCGGTGCTGGCCCATGACAACCCGTTCAACCGCTGGGTGGCGGGCGACGCCAGCCTCTACTTTGCCGACGCGGCGGGCTTTGATGTGGCATTGACAGGCCTGCTGCGAGACCGCAGCCGCCTGGCCGCGATGCAGGCCAGCAGCCTGGCACGCTTTGAAGCCGAATTCCGCTGGGCCAGCGTGCTGCCGGCCTACGAGGCCTTGCTGGCTGGCGCCTAGGCGCCTGGGCCGGCCAGCCTGGCCAGCGTGCCGGTGATGGCCGCCACCTGGGCGTCCAGGCTGAACAGCTCTTGCTGGCGCCGCGCCCCGGCAGCGCCCATGCTGGTGCGCAGGTCGGCAGATTCCACCAGTTGCTGGATGGCGTCGGCCAGGGCGCCCGCCTGGTTGGGCGGCACCAGCCGGCCGGTCACCTGGTCGGCCACGATGTCGACCAGGCCGCCGTGGGCGGCAGCCACCACCGGCTTGCCGGCGGCCATGGCCTCGATGGCCACCATGCCGAAGGGTTCAGGCAGGGTGGACGGGACCACCGCGATGTCGGTGGCGTCCCACACCGGCCACACATCCGGGGTGAAGTCGATCCAGGTGATGCTGCCGGCTGCCGGGCTGGCCGCCATGTGGGCCAGCATGTCGCGCAGCATCTGCTGGCCGGTCGGCCCTGGCACCACGCCGCACACGATGGCAAAGCGCAGCCCGCGCTGGCCACGTGCCACCAGCGCGCTGGCGGCGTCGATGAACAGGGTCTGGCCCTTCCAGTGGTTGATGCGGCCGGTCAGGGTGACGACGATGTCATCGGCGCTGGCGCCCATGCGATGGCGC
>Ga0214921_10011544_pt1 | contig 10719 bp, 8 predicted proteins | sample LL1505_MetaG_FD_177992 | JGI IMG/M metagenome (GOLD analysis project Ga0214921, IMG submission 177992) | Freshwater microbial communities from Lake Lanier, Atlanta, Georgia, United States - LL-1505 | ecosystem: Environmental > Aquatic > Freshwater > Lake | place: USA: Georgia | collected 2015-05-28
GGAAGCACGCCTCAGCGAAAGCTTCAAGCAAGTGGCCGAGCGTTTGGAGCAGGTGCATCAAGGCTTGGGCCACATGAAAACCTTGGCCCAAGGCGTGGGCGATTTGCAGCGGGTGCTGAGCAATGTCAAAACCCGTGGCATTTTTGGCGAGGTGCAGCTGGAAGCCTTGCTGGAGCAGGTGCTGACCATCGAGCAGTACGGCAAACAAGTGGAGACCAAGCCGCGCAGCAACCAGCGGGTGGACTTTGCCATCAAGCTGCCCGGTCGCAGCGACGACGGCACAGCGGTGTGGCTGCCCATCGACGCCAAGTTTCCGCGTGAAGACTACGAGCGGCTGCTCGACGCCCAAGACCGCGCCGACCCGATGGCCGCCGAAGCCTCGGCCAAGGCCATGGAGTCACGCATTCGCCAAGAGGCCAAGAGCATTGCCGAAAGTTATTTGGCGCCTCCCCACACCACCGACTTTGCGATTTTGTTTTTGCCGGTGGAAGGTTTGTATGCCGAGGTGCTGCGGCGCCCCGGCCTGATGGACAGCTTGCAGCGCGATCACCGCGTCACCCTGGCAGGCCCCACCACCTTGCTGGCGATTTTGAACAGCTTGCACATGGGCTTTCGCACCTTGGCTTTGGAGAAACAAGCCTCCGAGGTGTGGAAGGTGCTGGGCGCGGTCAAAACCGAGTTCGACCGCTATGGTGAGTGGGTGGCCAAGGTGCGTGAGCAGGTGCAAAAAGCGGCAGACACCTTGGACCGTGCCGACACCCGCAGCAAGCAAATGCGCCGGGTCTTGAAGGGCGTCGAGGCTTTGCCCGAGGCCGAAGCCTTGGCGCGCTTGCCCCTCAGCCCAGACCCTGAAGAAGGCCTGGACAACGATGCAGGTTGACGCTTGAACCCCGAGTTGGCGCGGCTGATCGCCGGGCAGGTTTTTTTGCACGCTTGCATGACCGGCATGCGCATGGCGGGCCCCTTGCTGGCGCTGCGCGAGGGCCACACCGAATTGGCTGTGGGGATGTTGCTGGCCATGTTTGCCTTGACCCAGGTATTTTTGGCCTTGCCTGCCGGCCGTTACGCCGATCGCCATGGCTTGAAGCGCCCGGTGGGTTGGAGCGTGGTGCTGGGCAGTGTGGGCACCGGATTGGCCGTGATCTGGCCGACCTTCCCCGTGTTGTGCATCAGCGCCTTGTTCACCGGCGGCGCCACCGGTGCCGCCGTGATTGCCTTGCAGCGCCATGTGGGGCGCCGCGCGCACGGCATGACCGAACTCAAGCAGGCCTTCAGCTGGTTGGCCATTGGGCCGGCCATTTCCAATTTCATTGGGCCTTTTTTCGCTGGTTTGTTGATCGACCATGCGGGCTTTCGGGCGGCCTTTTTCATGCTTGCCATGTTGCCCTTGTTGGCTTGGTGGTGGGTGCGCCAGGTGCAGGAACTGCCAGCCATCGTGGTCGACCCCGAGCAGCCCAAGCGCAGCGCTTGGGATTTGTTCAAACTGCCCTTGTTTCGGCGCATGCTGTGGATCAACTGGGTGATGGCGTCCTGTTGGGACGTGCACACCTTTGTCGTGCCCTTGATGGGCCACGAGCAAAACCTCAGCGCCTCGGCCATTGGCAGCATCTTGGGTGGTTTCGCCATTGCCGCCGCCTTGATTCGCGTGGCTTTGCCGAGCTTGGTGCACCGGGTTCAAGAATGGCAAATGATCTCGGGCTCGATGGTCATCACCTGTGTTTTGTTGGTCCTGTACCCGCTCAGCCAAGGTGCCTGGATGATGGGCGTTTGTTCGGTGTTTCTGGGCTTTTCACTCGGGGTGATTCAACCCATGTTGATGAGCATGCTGCATCAAATCACGCCGCATGAGCGCCATGGCGAGGCCATCGGCCTGCGCTTGATGGCCATCAACGCTTCCAGCGTGGCCATGCCCATGCTGTTTGGGGTGGCGGGTGCTTTTTTGGGCAGTGCTGGTGTGTTTTGGTCGGTGGCCGCCTGGGTCGGGGCCAGCACCCGCACGGCATTGCGCCTCAAGGTTGACAGCCCCTGAGGCCAGTCGTTGAACTCCCTACCCGCCAGGGTGCGACGGTGCTGATGGGGCTGTGATGTGTTTTGGGCCAGCGTGCTGGCGGTGGACTCACAAACCCAAACGCGACAGATCCGGGTGCCGCTGGTGGTGGTCGGTGCAGGCCTGGAACGCTTGGCCCACGGACAGCACCGTTCGCTCATCAAAAGCCTTGCCCACGATTTGCAAGCCCATGGGTAAACCGGCTGCCAAGCCCGCTGGCACCGATAGGGCGCACAAACCCAGGTAGTTGATGGGCCGGGTCAGGTAGCCGGGCAGGGGAGAGGCCTCATCCACGTCTGCCAGCGCTGTGGCTGTGGTGGCCACGGTGGGCAACAGCATCGCATCGAAGGCTTCAAACCATTGCGCAAACACCCGCCGTTGGTCGTGCATGGTTTTCAGCACCTCGGCATATTCACCCGGTTTGAACGATGCCGCCGCTTGGATGCGTTGGCGCACCGCTGGGCCCAGCGGGACATCCGGGTTGTCGACATAGTCGCGGTGCAAGCTGTGAGCCTCTGACGCGATGATGCGGCCGGTTTGGGCGGCCAAATCCAAAAACCCGTCGGGCAGCCGAACGGAGATCACCACCGCTCCCAAGCCGTCCAACACCTGGGCGGCATCGCGCCACGACTGAATCACGGCGGGCTGCATGAAGTCGGGAAACTGGTTGGCGTCTGGCATGGCCAAGCGCAGGCCTTTGACCGCGCGCGGCTCGCTGGTGAAAACCTCCAGCGGTTGCGCCCATGTCGTCGCATCGCGGGCGTCTGGCCCGGCCAAGGCATCCAACATCAACGCGCAGTCGTGCACGTTTCGCGCCATGGGCCCGATGGTGTCCAGCGACCAACTCAGCAAGCCGGTGGCGTGCAAGCTGATGCGCCCAAACGTCACTTTCAAGCCGGTCAGGCCATTGAAGGCGCTGGGGATGCGCACCGAGCCGCCGGTGTCGCTGCCAATGCCCACGGGCGCCAAACCCGCGGCCACCGCCACGCCAGTGCCGCTGGAGGAGCCGCCAGGCACCCGGTGCGTCGCCAAGTCCCAGGGGTTGTGGGGGGTGCCCATCAAAGGGTTGGTGCCCCAGCCGCCAAAGGCAAACTCGGTCATGTGCAGTTTGCCCAAGGGGATCATGCCGGCTTGCAACAGGCGCTCGACCGTGGCACTGGTCTGGTGGGCCTGCTGGTTGACAAAGTGTTTCGATCCCAAGGTGGACACATGGCCTTGGATGTGCAGCAAATCTTTCAGAACAATGGGCAGGCCCGCCAAGGGCCCCATGGGCAAGCCGCTGGACCTGGCCTGGTCCGCCGCTTGGGCCAGGGCCAAAGCCTGATCGGCATAAACCTCGGTGAAGGCGTGCAATGTGGGGTCGGCTTTGGCAATGCGACCCAGGAAGTGGTGGGTCAATTCCACAGAAGATAAATCGCCCTTTTTGAGCCGGGCGCCCAGTTCAGCCAAACCCATCCAAGTCAAAGACATTGCGTTGCTCCTTGTTCATCAAAACCCTTGCCAGTCACCGCTGGCCGTTTCTGTGTTCCCTGTGGGCATGATATCTTTCAAGGCCTTCACCCAGTCAACATCCACCAGCCACCCAACGCTGACAACCCATTTTTTGGAACGCATCATGCTAGACACCCAAGCCCAAGCCTTGCTGCAATTGATGGTGGAGCGCAAGGTGCCCGCGGTCAACACCTTGCCGCCTGAGAAAGCCCGCGAGTTTTATTTGGTGCGCAAGGCATTGACGCAACCCGATCCGCCCCCGGTATCTTCCACCACCGACCATGGCCCGCTGTTGGGCGGTGTCAGCGTGCCCATCCGGGAATACCGGCCTGCTGCTGCCCAAGCGACAGACAGCTTACCGGCCCTGGTGTACTTTCATGGCGGTGGCTGGGTGATTGGCAACATTGAAACCCACGATGTGCTGTGCCGCCAACTGTGCCAGGCCAGTGGGTGTGCGGTGTTTTCGGTCGATTACCGCTTGGCGCCAGAGCATGTGTTTCCGGCTGCCTATGAAGACGCCCTGGCAGCCTTTCATTGGGTGGTGTCGCAAGCCCCCGCTTTGCACATTGACCCGCAACGGGTGGCGGTGGGTGGCGACAGCGCCGGGGGCAATTTGGCCGCCGCCGTGTGTCTGGGCGCGCGCGGCAGCGCACAGCCGCCGGCCTTTCAATTGCTGATTTATCCGGCCACGCTGATGTACCCGGACACACCCAGTTTTCACGCCAACGGTGAGGGCTATGGTTTGACCGCCCTGGCCATGGATTGGTTCATGGACCATTACCTGCCCACCCGTGAACACGCCAAGGACTGGCGTGCTTCACCGCTCAAAGCGAGTTCACATGCGAACCTGCCCCCAGCTTTGGTGCTGACAGCGGGCTTTGACCCCCTGCGTGATGAAGGTCTTCAATATGCCGATGCCTTGTCCCAGGCGGGCGTGGACGCCCAGTACATTTGCTTTGAGCGGCAAATCCATGGCTTCATCACCATGGGTCGGGTCATCCGCGAGGCCCAAACCGCTATTGATGTCTCTGCCCAGGTCCTGCGCCGATCCCTGGGCTTGACATGAGGGTCAAGGCTTGTAAAAGCCCTGGATGAAGCGCCAAGCCTCGTCCACATCGTCGATGAACTGAAACAAGTCCAGGTCTTCGGGCGAAATCACGCCTTCTTCGACCAACACCGACAAGTTCAACACCCGCTTCCAGTATTCACTGCCAAACAGCACCACGGGCACGGGCTTGGCTTTTTTGCACTGGATCAGGGTCAGGGTTTCAAACAACTCGTCCAGCGTGCCAAAGCCGCCAGGGAAAGCCACCAAGGCGCGGGCGCGCATCATGAAGTGCATTTTGCGCAGCGCAAAGTAGTGAAATTTAAAACTCAGACCCGGGGTGATGTAGGGGTTGGGTTCTTGCTCGTGGGGCAGGGCGATGTTCAGGCCCACGCTGATGCCACCCCCCTCTTGGGCCCCTCGGTTGGCCGCTTCCATGATGCCTGGGCCCCCACCCGTGCAGACAAACATTTGCTCGGCTTTGATCTGGCTGTGGTTGTGCTCGGCCACCCTTCGCCCAAAGGCGCGGGCCATTTCGTAATAGCGGGCGTTTTTCAGCAAGGTTTGGGCGCGCGCGACAGCGCTGGCGTCTCCACTGGCCTGGGCCTCGCGCAACTGTTCCTGGGCGTCTTGTTCGGAGCGGAAACGCGCGCTGCCAAACACCACCACGGTGTGCTCGATGCCACGCTCTTGCTGGGCCAAATCGGGCTTGAGCATTTCCAATTGAAAGCGGATGCCTCGGGTTTCGCGGCGCAGCAAAAACTCGGGGTCGGCAAACGCCAAGCGGTTGGAGTCCACCTGCAAGGCCTCGCCCTGGGTGTGTTGGGCTTGAAGCACTTCCCAGGCCTGGGCCAGGGGGTGATCGCGGATGTCGTGGGTGCTGTCCATGGGGTGTCTCCTGGGTGGGTCCATGAAAAAAGGCCCCCAGTGGGAGCCTTCTCTCAGGGGGGTGTCTGGCTCAGACGCGGCGGCGGTACTCGCCGGTGCGGGTGTCGATTTCGATGCGGTCGCCTTGGGCCACAAAAATCGGCACGCCCACTTCAAAGCCGGTGGCGATTTTCGCTGGTTTGAGCACTTTGCCGGAAGTGTCGCCTTTGACGGCAGGCTCGGTCCAGGTCACTTCGCGCTCGACGCTGGTGTGCAACTCCACCGAAATGGCCTTGCCTTCGTAAAACACCACTTCGCCGGGCATGCCTTCTTCCAGGTAGTTGAGCGAGTCGCCCATGTTTTCGGCTTCGACTTCGTACTGGTTGTATTCCGAGTCCATCCACACATACATGGGGTCGGCAAAGTAAGAATAGGTGCACTCTTTTTTGTCGAGCACGATTTGGTCCATTTTGTCGTCGGCCTTGAACACCACTTCGGTGCCGAAGTTGGCGATCAGGCTTTTGAGCTTCATGCGCACGGTGGCGGAGTTGCGGCCCCCACGGCTGTATTCGGTTTTGAGCACGACCATCGGGTCTTTGCCGTGCATGATGACGTTGCCGGCGCGAATTTCTTGAGCTATTTTCATGATTTCTGGGGGTTGTCGGTATCAAACAGGGGCCGCGGAAACAGCCTGGGGCCTGGATTGGGAACAAGGCACTCGCGGCGCATCCTGTTCACAAAACCAACCATTTTAGCCATGTCACCCGTGTGGGTTGGGTTCGGCGCTCTTGGCAGCGGCAAAGGCGGTCAACTGCTGAGCCAAATCGGCATGTGTCAGCAAGTTCTGGCGCACACCGCGCACCCATTCACGCCAGGCATTCAGTTGGGGCACCGACAAGCTTGGCGGCGCTTGGGCGCTGTCGGCATTCCAGGCCTGGTGGGCCTGCACCAGGTCGGCAGGAGCTTTGAAACGGCTTAAAAAAGCCCCCAGCTTGGTGTGGTGCACGCCATCGCCTTGCGGGTAAATTTGCCACATGAAGGCTTGGCCAGCCCAGATGGCGCGCACCCAAGAATCTTCGCCGCGCACCAAATTCAGGTCGTGCTGGGCCAGCAAGGCATCGAACGCGACCTGGCTGACCCAAGGCAAATGGGTGATGCGCAGCGCCCCGTCGCCAGCGCTTCCACGCTGGTCTTGCCAGGCTTGCACCGCCCGGCTGGCGCGCCCGGCACACACCGACAAATCGATGGTTTGCGGCCCATCGGCCCAAGCCGTGAGCCAAGTTGGCAAGGACGCGGGCTCGTAGCAAAAGAGCAGCATGCGCAAAGCAGCTTGGGGCGCATGACCCTGAGCGCTGCCCGCTGGGGTGGGATGGCCCGAAGCGCTGATGCCATCGGCCTGGCCGTTAGAGAAGGTTGAGGTGAGGGCCGGGGCAGAGGCAGCGTCCAGCGCCTTCGGGTCGGTCTGTTGGGTTGCAAAGGTTTTAGGCGGCAAGGGGTGCAGCAAACCGCCGGTTTGGGCCGTGAAGCCGGGGTAAAAAAACCACTTTTGCAAGCCCCGCGCTGGGCCGCTCATCACTGGCGAGGGCATGCCATGCAAGCGCTCCACATGGGCCTCGGCGCTCAGGTACTCCAGGTTGATCCACACGGGTGCTGGGCGTTCGGCGGCCAAGGCGGCTTGCACCGTGTCGGGCAACTCACACCCAAAAGCTTCAATCACCCCATGAAGCATGGGCGGGCTTGACCCTTCGGACGCCGACACGGTTAGCGCAGTGGGCACGTTTGGCGGCTGTGCCAAAGGGGTGGTCAAGGGGTGGGGTTGAACGGGCCAGGAGTTGTCGATGGGCCAGGGCAAGACTTGCACGCCGGGGTAGCCTTTGGGGGCCATCCATTGCAAATCGGTGGCGTGGTCCACCCATAAGCGCACTGCCGAGCCCAGCCCGGCCAAATGGCAGGCCAGTCGCCAGCACACCCCCAGGTCGCCGTGGTTGTCGATCACCCGGCAAAACACGTCCCACTGCCTCGCGGGCTTGGGTGTTCCTGCGTCGGCATAGGCCAAGTGGGGCAAGGAGGCAGGGCGGGTGTGGGCCAGATCGGGCATGGCCGTTTATACCTTGAGCGCGCACGGCACAATGCGGCGCATGAGTGACAAAGCTGCGGTTGCATTCCCCCCTGAACTGTTGGCCCAAGTCGCGGCCTTGCCGGCGCTGCCAGGCGTGTACCGCTACTTCGATGCCGACAACCAAGTGCTGTATGTCGGTAAAGCCAATCATTTGAAACGACGAGTCTCCAGCTATTTCCAGCGCGAGCATGGCGGTACGCGCATTGGGCACATGGTCGGCAAGATTGCCCGCATGGAGACCACCGTGGTGCGCTCCGAGGCCGAGGCCTTGCTGCTGGAGAACAACCTCATCAAAAGCCTCAAGCCGCGCTACAACATTTTGTTTCGCGACGACAAGAGCTACCCCTATGTGAAGATCACCCATGCGCGCGACACGGGCAGTGAGGCCACCGATGCGGGTCCGCCCAAATCGCACCAAGTTGCGCGCATGGTGTATTACCGGGGTGCGGTGGACAAGCGGCACGATTACTTTGGCCCCTATCCCAGTGTGTGGGCGGTGCGCGAGGCCATGGAGCTGATCCAAAAAGTGTTTCGCCTGCGCACCTGCGAGGACACGGTGTTCAACAACCGCTCGCGCCCTTGTTTGCTGTACCAAATTCGGCGCTGCTCGGGGCCTTGCGTGGGCCACACCTCGCTGGCCCAGCACGCGCGCGATGTCGACAGCGCCCAGCGCTTGTTGCGCGGCGAAACCCAAGAGGTGATGCAAGACCTGGAGCGGCGCATGCTGGCCCATGCCGACAAACTGGAGTTTGAGCAAGCAGCCGATTTGCGCAACCAGTTGAGTGCACTGTCCAAGGTGCTGCACCAGCAAGCGGTGGACACGGTGGACGACCGCGATGTCGACGTGCTGGCGGTGCGGGTGAGCGGCGGCAAAGCCTGCGTCAACCTGGCCATGGTGCGCGGTGGGCGCCACTTGGGTGACAGGCCTTACTTTCCGGCCCATGTGGACGATGCGCAGCCGGTTGAGGTGTTGCAAGCCTTTGTGGCCCAACATTATTTGGAGGTGCCGGTGCCCCCCACTTTGGTGGCCAGCCACCCGATTGACAAAGCCTTGTTGTCAGCCTTGAGTGAGCAAACCGGGGTGCGCATCCATGCGGTGCACCAACCGCGAGATCAGCGCCGGGTGTGGCTAGAGATGGCCTTGCAAAACGCCGATTTGCAACTCAACCGCTTGCTGGCCGAAGAGGGCTCGCAGCAAGCGCGCACCCGTGCTTTGGCCGACGCCATGGAACTGGCCGTGGAGGACCTGGACGGCCTGCGCATCGAATGTTTTGACATATCGCACACGGCGGGCGAAGCCACCCAAGCCTCTTGCGTGGTGTTTCAGCACCACAAAATGCAGTCCGGCGAATACCGCCGCTACAACATCGAAGACATCACGGGTGGCGACGATTACGCTGCCATGCGCCAAGTGCTGGTGCGCCGCTACAGCAAGCTGGCCGAGGCGGTGCGCGCCGGTGAGGGGCGATTGCCAGACTTGGTGCTCATTGACGGCGGCAAGGGCCAAGTGGGCGTGGCGCGCGAGGTGTTTGAACAACTGGGATTGGATTTGTCGCGCATCGTCGGCGTGGAAAAGGGTGAGGGCCGCAAAGTGGGCTTGGAAGAACTGGTGTTTGCCGATGGCCGCGACAAACTCACCCTGCCCAAAGACTCAGCGGCCTTGATGCTGTTTGCCCAAATCCGAGATGAGGCGCACCGCTTTGCCATCACCGGCATGCGGGCCAAGCGCGCCCAGGTGCGCACCGGCGCCAGCAAATTGGAAGACATCGCCGGCATCGGCCCCAAAAAGCGCGCCAAGTTGTTGCAGCGCTTTGGCGGCGTGCGCGGCGTGGCCGACGCCAGCGTACAAGACCTGTGTGCGGTGGAAGGCATATCGCCGGAGCTGGCCCAGACCATTTACCAGGCCTTGCGCTGAGCAAAAAGTGGCCGGGGGTGGGTGTTTGCCCGGTGTGCTGGCACTGGGCCGCCACCTAGAATGCGGCCGATGAATACCAATCCCACATCCCCCTTGCCAGCCGCGCTGGCCATGTTCAATTTGACCGGCCGCGTGGCCTTGGTCACCGGTTCTGGCAGCGGCATTGGCCTGGCCCTGGCCGAGGGCTTGCGCAGCGCGGGTGCGCGGGTGGTGCTCAATGGGCGCAATCGCGATAAGTTGCAAGCCGCCGCCGACAAATTGCGCCAACTGCCGGGCCCAAGCGAGGGTGTTTTTACCCAGGCGTTTGATGCCACCGATGGTGCTGCGGTCAAGGCTGGAGTGGCGGAGATCGAGCGCAACGTCGGCCCCATCGATATTTTGGTCAACAACGCTGGCATGACGTTTCGATCTTCTTTGGAAACATTTCCCCCCGAGCAATGGCACAACATCATGCGCACCAACTTGGACAGCGCGTTTTACGTGTCTCAAGCCGTGGTGCCCGGCATGATCGCGCGCAAAGCGGGCAAGATCATCAACATCTGTTCCGTGATGAGCGAGTTGGGCCGCCCGGGCACCGCGCCCTACACCGCCTCCAAGGGCGCTTTGAAGATGCTCACCAAAGGCATGGCCGTGGACTGGGGCCCACATGGCATCCAGGTCAATGGCATTGGCCCCGGCTATTTCAAAACCGAACTCACCGAGGCCCTGGTCAACGACGCCACCTTCAGTGGTTGGTTGATTGGGCGCACACCCGCCAAGCGCTGGGGCCAGGTGCAAGACCTGGTGGGTGCGGCGGTGTTCCTCAGCAGCGACGCATCGGCCTTTGTCAACGGCCATGTGCTGTATGTGGACGGCGGCGTCACCGCCTCGCTGTAAACCGCAGATTTTTCTTTTTCTTACCGTCAGAGTTGCCCCATGCCCCAAGCCCTTGTGATCCACGGCGCCAATGATTTGCGCATTGAAGAAACCGAAGCCGAACCCGTGGGCGAGCACCAGTTGCGGGTGCACATGCGCGCCGGGGGTATTTGCGGCTCAGACCTGCATTACTACCAGCACGGTGGTTTTGGCACGGTGCGGGTCAAGCAGCCCATGGTGCTGGGCCACGAGGTGTCTGGACAAGTGGTGGCCGTGGGCGCTCAGGTGACCGGCGTGGTGGTGGGCACGCGGGTGGCCATCAGCCCCAGCCGGCCCTGTGGCCACTGCCTGTTTTGTGAAAAGGGGCAGCACAGCCATTG
>Ga0214921_10011545_pt1 | contig 10719 bp, 8 predicted proteins | sample LL1505_MetaG_FD_177992 | JGI IMG/M metagenome (GOLD analysis project Ga0214921, IMG submission 177992) | Freshwater microbial communities from Lake Lanier, Atlanta, Georgia, United States - LL-1505 | ecosystem: Environmental > Aquatic > Freshwater > Lake | place: USA: Georgia | collected 2015-05-28
TCGTCGCTTGTTAGGTTCTGCAGTCGGTTTGGCTTGTCTTGCAGGCACGGCCTGGGCGGATACCACGCTCAAATGGCTGCATATCGAGGTCAATCCCAATCAGGTGAAAATCTGGGAAGAAGTGGCGCGCGATTTCGAGGCCAAAAATCCGGGCGTGAAAATCGAGATGCAATTCCTCGAGAACGAGGCCTACAAAGCCAAGGCCCCCACTTTGCTGCAATCGAGGGACCGCCCGCATATCATCTATAGCTGGGCGGGCGGCGTGCTGAAGGCGCAGGTCGAAGCGGGTGTTCTTGAAGATATTACCGCGCAGGTTACCCCCCATAAAGACCAGCTCTCGGCTTCGGCTGTGAAAGCCTTTACGGTTGACGGCAAGATTTACGGCCTGCCGCATACCGTCTCGCAAGTCGGCTTCATGTATAACAAGGAGCTGTTTGCCAAAGCGGGCGTTGACGGCACCAAGATTGCCACTTGGGATGATCTGCTGGGAGCTGTCAAAAAGCTGAAAGACGCCAATGTCACCCCGATTGTTGTGGGTGGCGCGGACAAGTGGCCCCTGCATTTCTACTGGACCCATCTGGCCGTGCGCCTTGGCGGCAAAGCCGGATTTGATGCCGCGATGAAAGGCGAAAACGGCGGCTTTGAAGGCGACGTGTTCCAGAAATCAGGCGAACACTTCAAGCAATTGGTCGATTTACAGCCGTTCCAGCAGGGTTTTCTGGGTTTCAAAAACCCTCAAGCCGTCGGTGCTTTTGGCGATGGCAAGGGCGCGATGATTTTGGCCATCTCCTCCTTCTACCACACCCAACGCGCTTTGGCGGCGGACAAGACCGGTCTGTCGGATGACAAAGTGGGCTGGTTCAACTTCCCCGTTGTGGCGGGTGGCAAGGGCGAGGCGTCCGACACACTGGGCGGCGTCAATGGCTGGCTTGTAACCAAGGGCGCGCCGAAAGAGGCTGCGGAATTTGTCAAATTCTTCATCTCGGATGCAGTGCAAAAGCGTCTGGCACAGGGCAATTTCCTGATCCCGACCTTCAAGGGCGCCGAATCCGGTCTGGGCAGCCCCTTCATGCGCAATATCGCGCAGAACATTGCGGCCTCGAAATACCACCAGAATTTCTACGATCAGGATCTTGGCCCCTCGGTCGGTCGCGTGGTCAACGATGCGACAGCCGAACTGGCCGGCGGCACCATGACGCCGAAGCAAGCCGCCAAGGCCATTCAGGATGCCTTCAAACAAGGCAATTGATGCACAAAACACGAACGGGCAAGATCTGCATCACGGTGCAAATCTTGCCCAACACATTTAGATATTGCGGCACATTGGATGATCCGGTGAAACCCCATCTGCGACCATCGAACAGAATGCACTCCCCCCCATGTACATGACCCGCAAACCGTATGATGCTGGCAAATTAACAGCGCTTTTGCTGTTTCTGCCGCCTGCTTTGTTGCTGTTTACGCTGTTCGTGGTGATGCCGATCGGGGAAGCCGCGTGGTATTCCGGTTTCAACTGGAACGGCTTCGGCACGCCCAAAAACTGGATCGGCTGGGACAATTACCGCTTTGTGTTCGACAACAAGGCCTTCGGCACCGCTTTCAAAAACAATCTGCTGATCATTGTCGTGTCCTTGCTGGTGCAATTGCCTCTGGCTTTATCGCTGGCGCTGATTCTGGCGCGCGCCTTCAAGGGCGCGGTGATGCTGCGCATGCTGTTTTTCATGCCCTATATTCTGGCCGAAATCGCCACCGGCCTGATCTTCAGCTTTGTCTATGACGGCGACTTCGGACTTTTGGCCGCGATCTACCGGCAATTCGGTGCCCAGGCGCCTCACCTTCTGGCCAGTCCCGATACGTCGATGCTGGCGATCCTGCTGGTGATCGTCTGGAAATATTTCGGCTTCCATATGATGCTGTTCATCGCCGCCTTGCAGGGCATGGACAAAAATCTGGTCGAAGCGGCGCGGGTTGACGGGGCCAACCGCTGGCAGATCCTGCGGCATATCATCATCCCCCTGCTGCGTCCGACCATCAAACTCTCGATCTTTTTTGCCATTGTCGGCTCGTTGCAACTGTTCGACCTGATCATGCCGCTGACGCGCGGCGGACCGGCGGATTCCTCGCATACGATGGTCTCGTTCCTCTACAATTTCGGTGTGATGCGGATGCGGGTCGGCTTTGGCAGCGCGGTCGGGGTGATCCTGTTCGTAATCTGCGTGACTTTCGCCTTCAGCTATAAAAAATGGTTCATGCGCGATGAAGACTGAAGAAGCATTCAGTGAAAGCGGGCTGGATTGGGCCGCCTTTCTCAAAGCGCTGTATCTGCTGGGCGTGGTGTTGTTTGTCGCCACACCTTTGGTGGCGACCGTGCTCGGCGGCTTCAAATCGCTGGGCGAATTGCGCACCAATCCGTTCGGCCTGCCGCAAGTCTGGGAATGGTCGAATTACGCCGATATCCTGCTGTCGCGCCGCTATTGGCAGTTGCTGCAGAATTCGATGATCATTTCGACATTCACGGTCATCCTGACCCTGATCACTGCGTCGATGGCGGCGTTCGTGTTTGCCCATATCAGCTTTTTCGGCCGTACGATGATGCTCAATTATATTACCATGGGCCTGTTGTTTCCGGCCGCCACCGCGATCCTGCCGCTATTCATCAAGGTGCGCGATCTGGGCCTGCTCGACCACTATCTCGGCGTGATCCTGCCGCAAGTGGCCTTTTCGCTGGCCATGAGCATCTTGCTGCTCAGACGGTTTTTCAAGGAACTCCCCGAAGAATTGCTGGAAGCCGCTCTGGTTGACGGCTGCAGCTATTTCAACTTTTTCCGCTATGTCACTTTGCCGCTGTCGCGTCCGATTCTGGCCACGGTGGGCACGATTACCTTCGTGCATAGCTGGAACGCCTATCTCGTGCCGCTGGTCATGCTCAATTCCGACAAGCAATATCCCTGGCCGATGGGCATCATGATCTATCAGGGCGAATTCTCGGCCGAATGGCATCTCATTCTGGCTTTCATCACGCTCACGCTTTTGCCGACCATCATCCTGTTTCTGTTTGCCCAAAAGCACATTGTCGCGGGGCTGACCTCGGGTGCGGTCAAGGGCTGACAGGCTTTCATCATCAAGGAGGAATTCATGAAAAAGATCGGTATCGGTGTCATCGGCTGCGGTGTTATCAGCAAGGCCTATATGACCGCCATGAAGCAGTTCGAGCACATCGAATTGCGCGCTGTCGCCGATATGCGGAGCGAACCGGCCCAGCAGCGCGGCAAGGAATTCGGCGTACCCGGCATGCGTGTCGATGACATGCTCAAACGCGACGATATCGAGATTGTCGTCAATCTGACCGTGCCGCTGGCCCATACCGATGTCAGTCTGGCCGTGTTGCGGGCCGGAAAACACGTCCATTCGGAAAAGCCGCTGGGCGTGAACATGGTGGAAGCGCGCAAGGTGATGGAGCTTGCGACCGAACTTAATCTGCGCGTCGGCTGCGCGCCCGACACTTTTCTGGGCGGCGGCCACCAGACAGCCCGCAAACTGATCGATGACGGGGCCATCGGCACGCCGATCGGCGGATCGGCCTTTTTCATGTGCCCCGGCCATGAACGCTGGCATCCGGCACCGGGGTTTTATTACCTGCGCGGCGGCGGACCGATGCTCGATATGGGCCCCTATTACATCACCAATCTGATCCAGCTGCTGGGTCCGATCCGCTCCGTGATGGGCAGCGCCACCCGCACCCGCGCCCAGCGCCTGATCACCAGCGAGCCGCTGAAGGGCACGGTTATTCCGGTCGAAGTCTCGACCCATGTGACCGGCCAGCTCGAATTCGAAAGCGGTGCGGTGATCTCCATCACCATGAGCTTCGACGTGCCCAAGCACAAACATACGCCGATTGAAATTTACGGCAGCGAAGGCTCGATTCTGGTGCCCGATCCCAACCGCTTCGGCGGCGAGGTGCAGGTGGCCCGCACGGGTGGCGAATGGGAGGTGCAGCCCCACAGCCATGCCCATACAGAGGGCGAATTCCGCTCGATCGGCGTGGCGGATATGGCCTCGGCCATTCTCCACAACCGCCCCCACCGCGCCAGCGGCGCTTTGGCGCTGCATGCGCTGGAAGCGATGGAAGCCTTCCAGACCTCGTCGGATGAAGGCCGCCGCGTGTTTCTCGAAACCACGATCGAACGCCCGAGCATGCTGCCCGCAGGGATGAAAAACGGCCAGATCGATTGATCAGCCGCTTATAATTCAAGATTTGACAGGAAGGATACCACGATGCGTAAGGCTTTGATTGTGTGGGGAGGATGGCCCGGCCACGACCCCGATCTGTGTGCATCGATCTATCGCGAATGGCTCAAAAAAGAGGGATTCGAGGTCAGGATCGAAACCGAAACGGCGGCATTTCTCGATCCCGCACTGATGGACTATTCGCTGATCGTGCCGATCTACACCATGGCCAAGATCGAAAAGCCCGAAGCCCTGCATCTGTGCGAGGTCATCAAATCCGGTGTCGGACTGGCAGGCCATCACGGCGGCATGTGCGATGCCTTCCGGGATTCGGTCGATTACCAGTTCATGTGCGGCGGGCAATGGGTCGCCCATCCCGGCAATATTATCGATTACAAGGTCGACATCACCCGCCCCGATGATCCCATCATGCAAGGGATCGAAAGCTTCGAGCACCGCTCGGAGCAATATTACATGCATGTGGATCCAGCCAACGAAGTGCTTGCAACCACCACTTTTACAGGCGATCACAGCCCGTGGATTGATGGGGTCATCATGCCGGTTGTCTGGAAGAAGCGGTTTGGTCAGGGCAGAGTGTTTTTCAACTCGCTCGGACACCGGGCCTATGAGCTGGATGTGCCCGAAATCAAAACCATGATGATCCGCGGATTGTTGTGGGCAGCGCGTTAATGAGCGCAGGGGCCAAACACGCGTTTGAACGGACACGGCTTCAGGATGTCGCCCGCAGTGCGGGCGTCTCTCTGGCCACGGTGGACCGGGTGGTCAACCGGCGCAGCGGTGTGCGTGAAAAGACGATCAGGCGGGTCGAAGAGGCGATGGACCAGTTGGGCTATCGCCTCGACCCCATGGCCCGCCGTCTGGCCCGCAATCAAAACTTCCGTTTTCTGTTCATTCTGCCTACCGGCACCAACAGCTTCATGATGCAATTGCGCGAGCAAGTCGAGCGCACCGCCGAATGGGCGATCAGCCAGCGCGGCTTTATCGACGTGATCGAGGTCGATGTGTTCGATGCCGAGGCTTTGGCGCAGACGCTCGACCAACTCGACGCCACCTATCAGGGCGTGGCCACCGTCGCCCTTGACCATCCGCGGGTGCGGGTGGCGATTGACGATCTCGCCCAGCGCGGCATTCCGGTCATCACGCTGGTGTCGGATGTGCCCTATTCGCGCCGCCTGCATTATGTCGGCGTCGACAATCCCGCCGCCGGACGCACCGCCGCCAGCCTGATGGGGCGGTTTCTCAACAAACAGGCAGGCAGCATCGGCATTCTGGTCGGTTCCCTCTCCTTGCGCGACCATGCCGAACGCCATTTCGGCTTCAATCAGGTGCTGGCCCATGATTATCCGCACCTGAAAATGTTGCCTGTGATCGAAGGCCGGGACGATCTCGAGCTCTCGAAAACCCTTGTCACCGCACTGATCGACAACACGCCCGACCTGATCGGCCTTTACAGCGCAGGCGCGGGCAATCGCGGCATTGCGCAAGCCCTGACAGAAAGCGGCAAAGCCGATCAGGTGGTCTGGATCGGCCACGAGCTGACCCCGCATACCCGCCGCTTCCTGTTTCAGGGCACGATGGATGCCGTGATCAATCAGGATTCGGGCCACGAAGTCCGCTCCGCCGCCCGCCTTCTGCTGGCCCATTGCTGGGGAGAAGCGGTGCTGGAGGATCAGGAACGAATCCGCATCGATATTTTCATCAAGGACAATATCCCCTGATGTGTCTTGTTCCCCGAGGTGTCTTTTCTCCTTGGTCGTCTTGTCCCCTTGATCGTCTTGTCCCCCAAAGATCTTGCCGACTGCAATAAACGCTGCCATCACAAAGGACTTCGAAATGTCGGATAACCAGCACTCTTTCGCTCCGGTGCGTTTCGGTATTCTGGGCGCGGCCAATATCGCGCGGGAATTTATGGACGGGGTCAAACACTCCCCGCTTGTGACCGTGCAGGGTGTGGCTTCGCGCGACGGGGCAAAGGCTGCAGACTTTGCAAAGACCTATGGCATCCGCGACCACTATGCCGGTTATGAAGCCCTGTTGGCTGATCCGGCAATCGAGGCGGTCTATATCCCGTTGCCCAATGATCTGCATGCCGAATGGGCCATCAAGGCCGCCCGGGCCAGCAAACACATCCTGTGCGAAAAACCGCTGGCTGTCGGCCTGTCGGATGTCCGGGCCATGTTCGATGCCGCCAATGCCGCAGGCGTGAAACTGGCCGAGGCCTATCCCTATATGGCCCAGCCGCAGACCGTTGCGATGAATGGCTTGCTGGCGGATCAAGCCATCGGCAAAATCCAGACAGTATCGGCGGCCTTCGGCTTCGGCATCGTCGCGCCTGACGGCACACCGATTGCCAATCCTGCCAATATCAGATTACAGCCCGACAGGGCGGGCGGCGGGTTGCTCGATGCGGGCACATATGCGGTGTCGCTGGTGCGTCTGGCGGTAGGCGAGCGCCCCGTGCGGGTGATCGCCAGCGGGCACTTTACCAAAACCGGTGTCGACCAGACCGTTGTCGCCTTGCTGGAATTTCCCTCGGGCGCGCTCGGTCAGATCTCGTGCTCGTTGTCGGCCTCCTTCCACCGCAAGGCTTTGATCGTCGGCAGCAACGGGGTGATCGAGAGCGATTATTCCAACCATGCACCCGCCGATGGCAGATTGCATTTGAACATCAAGCGCGGTGTGCCCAAAACCATCGGGTTTGAGACAACAACGCTTGATGCCGGCGACGGGTTCAAACTCGAAGCCGAAAGCTTTGCAACATGGGTCCGCACCGGCCAAGGCTGGACAGGGGCGACCGAGGCCGTTTCCCTCGATGTCGCCGCCACCCTTGAAGCCATCGCCAAAAGCCTCAAAAGCGGCCGGTACGAGGACGTAGTGCAATAAAGCGGCCCATCAGGTCCGCTTCTGGATGGCAAAACCGACCATCGCCGTCAGCACCACGAACACGCCGACGATCTGCATGGGCGAAATTGCCTGATCGAGAATGAAGAAGCCCATCAGCAAGGCTGCGACGGGTTCGAAATTCATCACAGCCGCATTGTCGAGCATGCCGAAGCGCGGCATAAAAACAAAGAAGCTGATAATGGCAATCGCATAGAGAACGCACACGCAAGCCAGCGCGATCCAGCCCGTTTGATCGTGAGGGAGGTCAAAGCCATCTTGAACGAGGCCGATACCGCCCATCAGCACGACGATGATCGACATCATGCACAGGCTGCGCACGCGGCTGTCGACCACAATCAGCCAGCGCTGCGTCACCATCATCACCGTTGCAAAGGCCAGCGCCGCAGCAAAAGCCAGCATAATGCCGCGTATCATCACAGCCGCATCGGTCTGCGCCGAAATGCCATAGAGATTGAGCGCGAGGCTGAGGCCCAGCAAGGCCACGGGCATGAAAAGCAAAGTGCGGTTGGAAGGCCTGCGCCCCTCGATCGCCCACGACATCAAGGCAAAGATAAAGGGGAAGGTGTTGAAGGTTAAAAGCGCAAGTCCCACCGGGATCATCGACACCGCAGAATAAATACACAGGCTCTGGATCGTCAGCAAAATGCCGGTGGCCAGCAGTTTCACCCCCAGGCCTTGAGGCAAGGCCAGCGGTACGCCCTCGAATTTGAGCGCGACCAGCAAGGCCAAAGCCGTAAAGGCCGAGCGCACAACCACCGCCAGCATCACGCTGGTGCCATGATCGAACGCCACGCGGGCGGAGACGTGGTTGCTGCCGAAGGTCAGCGCAATCAGCATCAAAAGCAGCACGATCTGCCAACGGGGTCTGGTAGTATCATGCATCTGCGGGGGAACCAACCTGTCAGGAGGGAAATGGACAGGCAACGCCCGCCTTTGAATAAGCCTTTGTTCATCGCATCAGAACAGACGGAATACTCTTGTGCATCCGGTTTTGCCGCACAAGCACAGCATCCATTCAAATCGCAAATCCAGACTAGGACAAAATATAATTTATTTCATCCATTTTGTGCCGATCATCCCATCCGGAACAACCCCACCTTGATTTCACAACCTTTTGCCTATCCACTGGCCAGAAGCGCGGTCCGGCGCGGCATGACAGGGAGAAGCGGGATGACACAGCCAGATGGTGCGGCTTTGGTAATGGGAACTGCCCCCTTTGCGTTTCGCCCGCTGGACAATTGGGGCAGGCTGCCGCCCGATATAGAACTCAAAGATGTGGCGGGCATAGCTGTCGACGCCAAGGACCGTGTCTATTTGTTCAACCGCGGCGACCATCCGGTTGTGGTACTGGACCGGCACGGCGATTTCATAACCAGCTGGGGACATGGCCGTTTCGTCAACGCCCATGGCGCGCATATCGGGGCGGACCAATGCATCTATCTGACCGACAACGGCAATCACACCGTCCGCAAATTCTCTCTGGACGGAACATTGCTGTTATCCATCGGCAATGAAGGCAAGCAGGCGCCGTTTATGAGCGGGCAACCCTTCTGCCGGTGCACCCATACGGCTCTTGCGCCCAATGGCGATATTTATGTGTCGGACGGCTACGGCAATGCCGCCGTCCACAAATATGACCCCAGCGGCCGCCATCTGTTCTCGTGGGGACAACCGGGCACGGGACCGGGGGAGTTCAACCTTCCGCACAATATCTGTTGCGATGCCGACGGTCTGGTCTATGTCGCCGACCGCGAGAACCACCGCGTCCAGATTTTCGACGGCCAGGGCCGCTATCAATCCCAGATCAACAACATGCACAGGCCCAGCGGGCTGGCGATTGTGCAGGGTCCATGCCCGTGCTGCATTGTCGGGGAGTTGAAAGCCTACCAGCCCGTCAACCGCCTGACACCGAATCTCGGGGCGCGCATCAGCTTTGTCGACCACAACAGCCAGCTTGTCTCGCGGCTTGACAGGGGCATGGGCGCAGGGTCTCAGGCCGGACAATTCATCTCGCCCCACACCATCGCGCTGGATTCACACGGTGATCTCTATGTCGGCGAAGTGGTGCAGGCCGATTGGGCGGCGGTGTTTCCCGATACCGAAATGCCGGACAAACCGCGGCGGTTCCAAAAATTCGCCAGAGTGTGAGCCGGCCCCGCCACCGATCCATCACGGCCTTCGGGGTTACCCCCAACCCATTTCGTTTTGAGGGTGACGCCACCGCGCGATCATGCCAACCTGCAGATCGTGTTGCGGGACGTTCAAAGGGTTGACCATGTCGAGAGAACAAGCTGTTGCCAAAGCCCAAGCCTATTTTGATTCAGGATTGATGAAAACCGATCTGACCCGCCTTGTGGCCATTCCGACCGAGAGCCAGAACCCCGAGCGGGCCGATGAACTGCCCCGCTATATTGCCACCGAGATGATTCCGCTGCTCGAAAGCATGGGCTTTGCCTGCAAGGTCATGACCCATCCCAGAGCCAAGGGGCCGTTTCTGTTTGCCGAGCGGTTCGAGGCACAGGGCCTGCCCACCATTTTCGGCTATGGCCATGGCGATGTGATCAGAGGGCTCGACAAGGACTGGCACGAAGGCCTGTCGCCGTGGCAGCTGAAAGAGGTCGGCGACCGCTGGTATGGCCGTGGCGTGGTCGACAACAAGGGCCAGCACCTGATCAATCTGCAGGCTTTGAAATGCGTCTTGGACTTGCGCGGCTCGCTCGGCTTCAACGCCAAATATCTGATCGAAATGGGCGAGGAAATGGGCTCGCCGGGCTTGCGCGAATTGTGCATGGAGCACAAGGAGCTGTTCAAAGCCGATGTGCTGATTGCCTCGGACGGGCCGCGCCTCAACCAGGACCGCCCCACGATCTTTCTGGGCTCGCGCGGCGGCATGACCTTCGATCTGGCCATTGATGCGCGCGAGGGCGGGCATCATTCGGGCAATTGGGGCGGCATCCTGTCCGATCCGGGCATCCAGCTGGCGCATGCGCTGGCCACGATCACCTCCCCCACCGGACAGATCCGCATCCATGAATGGGTGCCCAGGGAATTGCCCGCCGCCGTCAGCCGCGTGCTGGTCGATTGCGAGATCGACGGCGGCAGTGACGGCCCGACCATCAACCCCGCTTGGGGCGAACCGCATCTGACTCCCGCCGAGCAGGTGTTCGGCTGGTGCTCGTTCGATATTCTGGCCATGAAAGTCGGCAACCCCGACACACCCGTCAATGCGGTGCCACCCAAGGCTTGGGCGCGTTGCCAGCTGCGCTTTGTGGTCGGCATTGATGTCGACGACATCCTGCCCGCCTTGCGCCGTCATCTCGACCGGCAGGGTTTTCCGATGGTGACGATCAACCAGAGCCGCGACGAGGTGTTTCATGCCACCCGTCTTGATCCCGATGACGCATGGGTGACATGGGCTCTGGCCTCGCTGGCGCGCACCACAAACAAGAAACCGGCTTTGCTGCCAAATCTGGGCGGCTCGCTGCCCAATGATATTTTCTCGGAGATTTTGAGCCTGCGCACCATCTGGGTGCCCCATTCCTATCCCGGTTGTTCGCAACACGCGCC
>Ga0214921_10011546_pt1 | contig 10718 bp, 10 predicted proteins | sample LL1505_MetaG_FD_177992 | JGI IMG/M metagenome (GOLD analysis project Ga0214921, IMG submission 177992) | Freshwater microbial communities from Lake Lanier, Atlanta, Georgia, United States - LL-1505 | ecosystem: Environmental > Aquatic > Freshwater > Lake | place: USA: Georgia | collected...
AACATGAAGGTTTCTTGAAAGGCCCTGGAAAAGGCCAAGCATATGACCCAGAAGATATAGCTAGGACTACCGTGAAGGAAATGAATATACATAACAAGGCACCTCATATTAATTTGCGGCCACAACAGCCCAGTTCGCTCAGGATTTATGACCCTGAAGATATTGCCCGTACTACTATGAAGGAACTTACTGAGGATAAGAATCATATGGGTTTCATGCAATACCCAGATGGCACTGCACCTGGTGGGTATCTATCCACTAACGTTAGTATGCGTAATACTCATAAACAGTTCACTAGTGATTACTATTATGCTGGTATACCGGATGGTGAAGTAGGTAAAGGTACTGGCCGTGGGTATTTGGCGGCTAGTTACAAGGCTAAGAATACTAATAAACAATTCACAAGTGATTATGAATACACTGGTAGCGCCGGGTTCTATCAGGGCCGTGCATCCAGCTATGGTAGTGCTTATAATGCCCGTTTGAACCCTAATAAGGAGGAAATCGCTCGCGGTCGTGAACCTACACAGTCTAAGGAGAAACTAACTGCCGGTGGTGATTTGGTGAATCTTAGTTACAAGAAATTGGAGGCCGATCGTATAAATATTCGTGAACCCGCCGAGACTTTTGTATATACCGCCCCACCACAGAAGAATATGTGCGGTATGACTATGACACGGCAAACTTTACCCGAGGATACTCAACGCTCTAGAATCGACCCGGATATTTTGACTGCATTCCGTGAAAACCCGTATACTCAGAGCCTAACAAGCTCTGCGTAAGCTATGCATAAACACATAGATTAACGAGCTCCGTATAACCACAGAGTCTGACAAGCTATAGGTATATAAAGCATAAACTGATAATTTGTATTTTTGTATAAATAATTTTGGTTTGAAAAAAAAATTGATAAATTACGGTGGTAGTGGTGCAGCTGCTACATATCCATCTACCTGTGTTTTTATAGTAGAATCTGTACCATTATCAACCCATTGTAGAAACTCAACATTGTCTAAATTATTAGTAGATGTTGTTTTTATTACATAGTCTGCTGCATTTATTATAGATATATTATTAGGATTCGGTGCCGCTGTAGGCTCTAGCAAATATTTAGGGTTACCTTTTTTAGTTATAATATCAGGTATACATGAAGTTATTAAAAAAGTATTTATAGTACCGGCACCACCATTGTTGGTTTCATATTTTTTAACTTCAAATAAACCCCATTCGTCTTCTTTTTCTTTAACAGAACAAAAAAGTCTATCATTAACAGTATAAAATGATAACTTTTCATAAATATTATCTTTAAATGGACTTCCTAAAGGAACTACATAAGTTCTGTGTAATTCACTTCTGATTTGAGTATTAGGATTTTGGTGTGGGTAATTATCGATATCTACTATGGCAAATAGCTTAATAGTATTCATTGTAAAATAATTAGGAGTTGCCCGTGATCTAGGTGAATATCTCCTAGACGGCGATCTCCGGACTGTTCTTGGACCAGCATAATTGGTTACAGCTTGCTGATATTGACTTTTTTCATATAATATTCTACGTCCATCAAAATCAATTATTTTGCGTGGATGTGCCCCACCAAGCGGGAATGGACCGCCATTAAAATTAAATTTTTTACCATTATCCACTGTTTCCAAACGGCAAAGTATATTAGCATCATGCCCGTTAATCTGCAATCGAGTACCATGTGCATTAGGGTCCCTAGCTTCTTGAAGCATATATACATCATAATCCCATGTGTCTGGGGCAGTTGCAGGATTTTGTGTTTTTTCAGTATTATATTTATCTTTGGTAATAAAAAAATGTTTACCGAATACATTTAATACATAATAATTATCAACTAGTTTTGGTAAGCTATATGGTGTAGTAACTCCGATGGGAGCTGCCAAGTGACCAGCTACTGTTACGTTCATAGTAGTATAAGGTCTTGTAGATGATTCTAGTATTTTATGTATTAGTAACTTTGAGAGTTCTGTAGGAATTGCACCAGCTGGTGCAGTAACAAATGTTGACAGCAAACTTTCTTCGTATTTGCAATTATTATCACCGTCCAAATCAACAATTGTTCTAATTGGATTTCTAGGCGTGGCACGACCCATAACTGGATATGGATGTGCTGCATCACTAAACTCAAATCTACCATCGTTATTTTTGTCTTCCAACTTGCATATAACTTCACCTGCAGCAGCACCACCACCAGGATTAATTTGTAACTGCGCATTTGCTGCATCCTTTAAGTCTTGTAGTATATATACATCAAATACCAATTTCATTGGATCAACTGGATTCGCGCCAGCGGCAGCAGCTACAACACCATTATATTGTGTTTTAGGTATAAAGAAATGTCTGTTAAATACATGCAATACATGATATTTTGCGTCCAACTCATTTTGTTCGTATCCTGGCATATTAGGGATATTAGTAGTTGCAATATCGAGTATTTTTGCTGCATAAGTCACTGGATCAGACAATATTCTATATATAGTACCTTTTGATAGTTTAGTAGGCGTAGGTGCTGTAATTTCAGTAATGAGTATACTATCCTCATATTTAACGTCGGCATCCCCGTTCAAATCAATTATATCATGCGGGTTTCTGCCCATAACCTGTAAAGATGCAACTCCAAACTCAAATTTATCGTTCTTAGGTACTAGTTTACATATTACTTTGGCATCTCCACCCGCTATGTGTAATTTTGTTCCTATAGGTTCTTCTAAATCTTGCAACATATAAACATCATATGGGATAACTTGTTGACCTGCGGCTGGTATAGGTGGTTTGGTAATAAAAAAATATTTGCCAAAGACACTCAATATATGATAATTATCGAGTAGTTTTTGTGTATCATATGGCGAGGGATGGAAAATATTATTTTGTGCACCTGCCAAAGTAAACCCAGCGACAGCAGTAATCTTTTTATTAACATATTTTGCAGGGTCTGCTAATAATTTATCTATAATAGTCTTTGACAATTCAGTGTATGGTGGGGCGGGCATATCTACATGAGCCATTAATAAACTATCCTCATACTTAACTTCTTCTGTACCATCTATATCAATAATTGTACGGTCTTTCATTGGAAAAGGAGGATTATCAAATATAAAAAACGTATTATTATCACTTGGATTTAAAGAAATGAGAACTTTTGCATTATTTGTGCCCGCAGTGTTGGTAATTGTAAGTTGAGTTGCGTGGGCACGATGATCTTTTAAATCCTGAAGATAATAAAGATTATATCTTTTAGCTTCAGAACCAAGTTCGGATTGGCTGTCATATTCTTGTTTGTTTATAAAGAAATATTGATGTACACCGAGAACGGCAGTATTTGGCAATTTTAATATATAATATTTTCTAACTAACTCATCCTTATCATATGGTGTATTTAAAAAAGGATCTGCAACACCATGTGCAACACCAGATGTAAAATCAGCTGCATCTGTAATTTTACGTGTCATATCAGTATCATGTTGGCTGGCAAGAAGTTTACTAATCGTATTTTTAAAGATACCTCCTGCCAATGGTGATATAGAAGTTGGTAAACATATTTTATTTGTAGTACATTTACCTCCTTTCATTAGTTTACGACTTTGTTTTTTAGTTTTCTTTTGTCTACTAACTGATTTCCTTACAAATTTGTATGACCTCGACTGTTTCATAATGTATCCGGTGATTATTACTTATATTTATTAATTTATTATAAGATATATTTTACTAATTTTATTTTTTTAAAGTAAACCAAATACTACGCACCAAAAAAAAACAAATGAAACCAAATAATAGTTAATAATAGTTAATAATAGTTAATAATAGTAAATGGCTACAAACACAGAAATAGTTAGGTCGGTGTTCCCCGATGCAAGCAAGACGGAAGAAATCATTTATTTGCAAAAACAAGAATGGGATGTATACTATTCAACAAAAAACAAATGGCCGTACATGATACTCCAACAGCTAGGACCACAAACTGGTATTACTAGGCCAGGTGAGGAATTCGTGCAAAGATTTGACCGCCCTGACCCGTTCATGCCCGACCCAGTCATTCCAGCAGAATACTCTCTTACCAACACAGATTATGAAAATTATAAAAAATATGGTGGCAGCCCAGGCCATAATGCACCTGCCGCCCATCATAAAACCACTATTCCAATTAATAATGAAACTTATTTATTCAGTAACATAACTCCTCAGGAAATAGTATTCAATGCAGGAGCGTGGGTCATACTAGAGAATTGGGTTAAGATGGTCGCCAAGAACCCAATGCTAACCAAAACATATTGTATAACCGGGTCAATACCTGCACCCAACAACTCTCAGTTTGGTGACTCAACTATAAATATTCCGACACACATGTATAAGATTCTATTCACCAGGGTGAAACCAGACCGCGCACCTGCACATTTAGGTAAGTTTGGTGCAACTAATCTTTATATAGCATGTTTCCTGTATCCTAATATACCTATTAACCCGATACCCAAAAATACGGATGTTTGGCGCTATATGGTATCTCTTGAGGACCTGGCAGCAAAGACCGGTATACATTATTTGCCGCTCTTCCAGGCAAAAACGGGGTTCGATCCAGAGCCCAACGGTAAACAACGCCTGATAAATCTCAGCAAATTATTCCCAATCCGGTTTAATATTAGTGAGGATTTGCAGATCCAGATGGCAAAAGCTTTGATGTATGGTGCCCTTATTTATTCAACTGATATGGCAGACCTAGATTTTGCGTGGTCCAAAGTAGAAGTATTGGCACCCAAATTTAAGAATTTGAAGTTCCATCGTGAATACTATGACCTAGCTAAGCAACGGATTGAAGAAGGCAACCCGGTGTTTATTCCACATATGACTGATCCCGGGTTATTCTTGTCACGGGTAAAAACAACTGATAGTAAAAAGTCAACCACACATGCACTACCAAAAGCTGGCTCTAGAACCCAAACGTTGGGATGAACCCCAAAAGCAAGAAATAAAAAGTTAGAATAGTGCAATTAATGGAATGGTCCATGAAACTAAAGCCCAAAACAAAAATATAGACAATTAAATAAATAAGAAAAGAACACTACACAAATAATCCAGATTAAATGGCCGAATCAGGGTTTTTACAACTTTGTCTGCAAGTACCTAATTTGAGTACATTATTATTCTTTGTTATATTTGTATTGGCAATTCCGGGATTAGTAATAGGCACTGATAATTATGACTTCTTCAAATATTATTTCCCATTTATAGTTATGTTGGCTGCCGGATTGACTGAGGCTGGTAGCCCGCGGTATTTTGATACTCTTTATCCCGATCAACCTAATACATTGGCATCATTCTTGAGTAAAAATTTCATTAATCTTCTAGCAGTGGTAGCCATCTTGTCAAGTGCAATTTCCACTAGTATGGTGGACGGTAACCTAATCACTGGGTTAGTAGCAGCAGTTATTGCATTCATGATTACATTCCCAGTAGCAGGTACTGTCATACCATTCTTAATCCGACAAAGTGATAAGATAATCAAGGACGCTGTGAAGGACGGGTTCCGATTTCCAGGCAACTGGCATAAATATTTTGTCGGCCTAGTATTCATTGTCATGTTTATGATTTTGCAATTAGTGCTGACCCGGTTGCTTACTAAAATGATAATTAGTGCAAATTTGGCATCCAATGCAGCTAAGAACTCAACCATGACCGGACGCAATACCGGTCGCAATACCGCCTAGAATTATACCATTAAGTACCGTCAAGTACCTAATTTAAGACAAGGTGGTTTCGCCACCGACCATAACCACCTATTCGGGTGGCCTTAAATAATGTACTTAACTAGTAGAGGTTAGTATGGTCTTAAATACCATACTAGGCGGTAATAGAGTGTCTACGTTATACGACTATGCGTGCGAATTCCATGTTTTTTCAGTTTTAACGAATTATATACAATAATAAATAATTACCTACATTGACTTAGCTCTCAACATATTTAATATACAAATGCTTAGTTATAAATATTACAAAGAGAATCCAAATAAATCTAAAACATATGCCGCACTAAAAACGGTAAATCAAATAATTAGAGATTCATACGCTGAAGCACTAAACATGGCTATGACAGAGTTAAAGAACCCTACGAATATGGATATACAACGTTATAATATATGGGACAATATCGGTTCATATGCAGATGAAATAATTAAAGAAAACTGGTTAGAATTATCTCAAGTAGACAAAATTTACCTGGCAAAATTATTAGGGGAATTCAGGTGTGCGCAAATGATTAATCCTGGATTAGAATACTACTGTTTGCTACAAATAATAAAATTACGTGTATTCAGGTTAAAAACGCAATTATCTGATATTGCAGCACGTATTTCATATTTCATTTCTAAATATAAAGATAGGGATGTTGGTGCCAGAAAAGCCGCTAATAGTTTTGCACGTAATGTACGTAAAATACACATACTAAAACGTGCATATGGTTCACGAATTATTCTCCGTTCAACGTGGGTGGATATTTATCAATGTTATAAATTTGGTAAACAGGTCCTCACGGAAGAATTAAATCAAACTGACATACTTAATGGGTTAGGATTGACACCAAATTCTACAACACCTAAATTTGTAGTAATTGATGTTATTCCAGAAGACGAACTGACTATTTGTGATATAAATTCAGAAACTGAAACTGAAACTGAAACTGAAAGTTTACCTAATGTCGCGGAATATGACATAGTTAATGATGATGTATTACAGAATAATCAATTAGGGGATGTCAATCATGATGTTACATCGACATCAGGACAGTATGCGTCAGATATTGACACTGTACCTGATGAACCTGAACTACACGTCCTAGATCCTGATGAATGGTGATCCCGCTGGATGGTGATCCCGCTGGATGGTGATCCCGCTGGATAGTGATCCCGCTGGATGGTGATCCAGCTGGATGGTGATCCCGCTGGATGGTGTTCCCGCTGGATGGTGATCCCGCGAAACATAATAAATAATATGCCGTACATAAGTAAAATAACTAAAATAAGTATGAAATATTTGAACCGAATCCGGCCTTTCTATTTTTTCTTTGCCTTTGTACTAGGTCTACTTTACGTTTATTTAATACAACCTGGTATGAATTATGTTATGAGACATCCCACGCCAGAAAATGCAGGCCAGATTACATATCAAAATACCGGTGAGTGTTTTGTATACAAGATGAATAAAGTTGATTGCCCGAGTGACAAATCACTTATAACACCGCACCCTATTGCGGTTTTCGGGTGATGGGTTGGTTCCGGGTGATGGTTCCCAGAATAAATAGCACAGCAATAAAACCGCAATTACTAATAAATTAGCCATTTGCATCCTTACGAGGAAATGAGTATTTTTACAGTATTAGATACAGAGACCGGACAAATTATGTTGAGTATGATATTGGGTCTAGGCTTAGCTGCATTATTCCAACGGACATGTACGAGTGCAGATTGTACTATCTATCAGGCACCGGCAGATAATAAAATTAACGGCCGCATTTTTACACAAAATGATAATTGTTATAAATATGAAAAAGAAATAATAGAATGCCCGCCAGATAATTCAGGCAGCCGTTAATTTTCGTTATTTTTTAGATATTTATTTTTTAATAACCTTATAACAATAACAAAGGGCATCTAACTCAGGGAATCGAATAAATATAGATATATTTGTAATCCCATAGCTATGTCAATGTCAACCCCTATAAATCAAATACGGTCACGGATGACAACAGGTGCTCCTGCTATGTCCGCCGGTGCTCCTGCAATGTCCGCCGGTACTCCTGCTATGTCCGCAGGTGCTACGTCTATGATATATGACCCTACACCACCACCACCTATTCATGACCCGAGTCAGCTAGGTACTACTTTTCCGGCACCGCCACAAATGCCATCGGGTAATGGTGATTCCAATGGTATGTTAGAGGATATACTGCGGGAGATGGAACGCTCAGGCGCACCAGATGCACTAGGACCCGATCCTAATGTTGGTCTTATGAACTATGCCATAAACCCAGTGAATATTCCTCCACCGATGTCTCAACAAGCCAGAATGCAATTACAAGCGGAGGCAACACATGCAACAGCACCTATGATGCAATTAGATGACCCTGCACATGACTCGAATGCCAATTCGATCGGACAAAATAGCTCTACACTATTAGGAGAATTAACAGGGAGCGCGCTAGGACACAAAATCATAAATACTATCAAGCCACTTATATTCGTATTCATAATCGTATTAATACTTAGTTTACATCAAACTAATAGGTTTATATTCAGTTTCTTCCCACAATTACTCCTAGAAAACGGGCAATTGAGTATTTATGCGATACTACTCCGATGTACTATTGCAGTAATACTATTTTACATTGCTAATTTGGTTATTTAATTTTTTAATGTATGTTTGGTAAATTATTAGTAAAATATTATTAAAATATAATTAGAATTGTAAATATGAAAAAACATAGTAAAAAACAAGGTACACAACATAAATCACCATTAGTTCAGATATTAATACCATTACTAGGCATTACAATAGTAGCGCTATTAGTGTATATGGTATGGGATCTAGCGTCAAAACCAATATCAAGTAATGAAGGTTTTACAGCATCACAAGGTTCCGGTTCCAATAATAAATTATCCAAGCTTGGCAACAATAAACTAAAAGGAGTAAATTCTACGAAATCAAAGAACCCGTCGCCCAACCAGTCCAAACTATCTGAATTAAAAAATGGCAAATACAAACCAAATGATGACCTCAAAAACTATGGGATGGATGCTGGTAAAAACTCAAAATCCAATTCAGAAGAAGATGATATGGAAGAACCGGATGCAGAAGACACTATGCTTGATAAAAAACTTGATAAATTGGGAGCAAAACTAGGAGAGTCGGCATTAAATAGTTTAGTAAAGAAAGGAAAACGCGATAATTTCAAAAATGTTATTAATGAAGTGGATAATATCAACCCCGGGGCATTTGATTTAACAAGCATCGGTGGAACTATCCGCAGGTACAATGAAAATTTTAATAATAGATTGAATCATGCAAAAGCCAAAAATAAAGGGGATAACCTAGAGGCAACTATGGCGCAAGGCAATGTAATATTTGACGAGTTCAAGAAAATATTCTTGTTTAGTGAGATGTTTGCTTAGATTAAGCATCTTCCTCTAGATTGCGGATTGGTGTGCTTGCACTGATAATATAAATGGTATTCTCAGTAATAACAATGAATTGCTCTTCGCTCTTGAAGGTCTTAGAAATGGGGCTGGTGCGTTCATCATCATTCTTGTAGATAACCATATCTTCACCGTCATGCATAATGCAAATTCCATCACGGCAACTTTCCTCATAGAAATAAAAGTCAAGAGGCTTAGCGAGTTTGAGACTGAGCTTCATGGCTTTAACAAGAGTATCAGCAGATGGGAGTGGAAGCCCGGACGATGCTACAGGTTGTTGCTGAGCGCGACCTGCAACTTGCAATTGTTGGCCTTGGCGGGATTGTTGTTGTTGGGAGGACATATTGGAATAATGAAAATGTGTATCTTATTATACATAGTATAAATTTTTTTTCCCATTTTTAAACGCTGAGTGACTACGGTAACACAAATTTACACACAAAAAATACTACTAAATAATAAATCACAATAATTCATAATAAACCATCAGATTACAAAAGCGTGAAATAGATAAAATGAAATCAACATCATTTAAAGCAAGTGTCAAAGAAAGTATGTCAGGCTCGGTCGTACATCATCTTGTCCGTGTGCTCTTAATAGTCCATATATTGGCCACGGCCTACTTACCGACTAAATATATCAACATATATCAACATTTGGCAACCCGCATAGTAGTAGCATTATTGGTGGTGGCATTACTTTTCTGGGATGTAATCGCTGGTGCATTATTGGCTATACTACTTGTCTTGACAATCCAGGAAGCTAAGAGCCGTCTAGTTGGTACTTCAGCTGTAATACTCGCACAGTCTGCACCACTCAGAATAAGTGGCGCTAGGACTGCAGGACCCGAATTAGTCCCAGGTAGTGTTTACGGAAAGCAACAGTCGCCTCTTGGTTCTGAAAATGACCGTGTTGGTGCATATATGAGCCAAATTGGTGAGCTAGGTATTAGCGCCCAGATACGCGCAGGCCAAGGCGTTCGCGTTGTCGACGGTGTTCCTAGTGTTAAACCAAATATGGACCAACTCTCTCACATGCCATCCAGGTTTCTAGGTCTAGGTAAAGAAGGTATGGCTGCGGGCCCGACTGGTCCAGGGACTGGCATTGGATTAACCAATGAACCAGGGACTGGCATTGGATTAACCAATGAACCAGGGACTGCGCCAACGGTGAACTTAGGCACAGAATACGACCATCCTGCCAATAAAACTATCAGTGAAAACATTAAAATTCAAGCCTCCGGATTTATAACAGATAAGAACTTGGTAGACGCGCAAATTAATAGTGTTAGTGGCCTAGATGGTGCTCAACCACCATGTTTTGTTGCCAGCGAATCCGGTATCTGGAACGCACAGGGTTTTGGTAGCATTGCCAGGGCTGTGGATAATGAAGATTGCCCTCATAGCTTTGTTTGATAAAAACAAATGCTATCCCTCATAGCTTTGTTTGATAAAAACAAATGCTATCCCTCATAGCTTTGTTTGATAAAAACAAATGCTATCCCTCATAGCTTTGTTT
>Ga0214921_10011548_pt1 | contig 10715 bp, 7 predicted proteins | sample LL1505_MetaG_FD_177992 | JGI IMG/M metagenome (GOLD analysis project Ga0214921, IMG submission 177992) | Freshwater microbial communities from Lake Lanier, Atlanta, Georgia, United States - LL-1505 | ecosystem: Environmental > Aquatic > Freshwater > Lake | place: USA: Georgia | collected 2015-05-28
GCAAAGGATTAGGTACTGTTTATCAGATTGATATGGAAACGATAATTCCAGATAATTCAAAATCTGTAAATGATGGTGGCATTGTTCCTTTAGGAGAAGAAAGGGAAGCACAGGCTTTTAAACAAGTTCAACAACTGGCGAAAAAGCACAAAATCAATCTGGCTAAACCATTGAAAGAACTTTCTGTATCGTCACTTAATTTGCTATTGTATGGCACAACAGATGTGGATGCTAGCAATATGTACGATGTTGATTTAAATGACACAGAAGAAGCATCGCCTGTTTATGCGGAAGAATATGAAGGCGCTATAACAATGATTAAACGATGGTTTGTTTCCACTACCACCACTGAAGCAATTAGAGAATGGGCTGAAAAGTTTATGACATTAAAGACTTGCGAATCCTGTAAAGGAACGCGGTTAAAAAAAGAAAGTTTGTGGTTTAAGGTAGATGAAAAAAATATTGCAGAATTAAGTGAAATGAATTTAGGTAAACTTGAACAATGGTTTGCAGGCGTTGAAAAAAGATTAATCAAGAAACAAAATAGTATTGCAAAAGATATCTTAAAAGAAATTAGGGAAAGACTACAATTTTTATTAAATGTAGGATTGAATTATTTAACATTATATAGGCCTTCAAAAAGTTTAAGTGGAGGAGAATATCAACGAATTAGGTTGGCTACTCAAATTGGATCTCAGCTACAGGGGATTACTTATGTACTTGATGAACCTAGTATCGGCTTGCATCAAAGAGACAATCAGCGATTGATTTTGGCTTTACGTAATTTAAGAGATATTGGAAATAGTGTTTTAGTGGTGGAGCATGATAAAGATATTATGTTGGCTGCAGACTATTTAGTAGACATTGGTCCTAAAGCGGGTATACATGGTGGTAGAATAGTATCACAAGGCACTCCGTCGGAAGTTATTAAATCTAATTCTGATACTGCTCAATATTTAAGTGGAAAGAAAAGCATTCCAATACCAAAGGAGCGAAGGAAAGGCAATGGTCTTCAACTTGAATTAAAAGGCGCAAAAGGACATAACTTAAAAGACGTTTCAGTTAACTTTCCTTTGGGGAAATTAATATTGGTAACGGGTGTAAGTGGAAGTGGAAAATCAACATTGATTAATGAAACATTGTACCCCATTTTAAATCAGTATTGTTATCATTCAAAAACAAACCCCTTGCCCTACAAATCTATAAAGGGCTTAGAGCATATTGATAAAGTAATAGAAATTGATCAGAGCCCTATTGGACGAACACCTAGAAGTAATCCAGCAACTTATTGTGGTTTTTTTACTGACATCAGAACCTTGTTTTCATTGGTGCCGGAAGCAAAAATAAGAGGATATACTGCAGGGAGATTTTCTTTTAATGTAAAGAGTGGAAGGTGTGAAGTTTGCGAAGGTGGCGGGATGCGCGTTATTGAAATGAATTTCTTGCCTGATGTGATGGTACATTGTGAAAAGTGTAATGGAAAAAGATATAACCGGGAAACATTGGAAATAAGGTATAAAGGAAAATCGATTTCCGATGTGTTGAATATGACTGTTGAAGAAGCGGTAGAATTTTTCAAAGCGGTTCCTTTTATTTTTCGAAAAATAAAAGTGTTGCAAGAGGTTGGATTAGGGTATATCACATTGGGTCAGAGTGCTGTAACATTAAGTGGAGGAGAGGCTCAGCGTGTTAAATTAGCTACAGAATTAGCGAAAAAAGATACGGGTAAAACATTTTATATTTTAGACGAGCCTAGTACAGGATTGCATTTTCAGGACATTCATCAATTATTACAGGTGCTTAATAAGTTAGTTGATCGAGGCAATACTGTTTTGGTAATAGAACACAATCTTGATATGATTAAAGTAGCAGATCATATAATTGACATAGGCCCTGAGGGAGGTGATGGAGGAGGAAGGGTATTGTTTGAAGGCATTCCAGAAAAAATGATTGGTGTAAAAGAGAGCTTCACTGCTCAGTATGTACAAGATGAGCTTGCTGTTTAATTTAATAAATCAGCCAAGTAATAGTGTGTTATTTCTTTATTTTAAATAACATTTCTACATGAGGTATTCCGTCTTCAATATATTCTTTTCCATCTACTGCAAATCCTAAAGACACATAAAATTGAATCAAGTAGCATTGGGCACCAATCCTGATTTCCGTTACTTCAAATTGTGTTATTATTTTTTCAATTGATTCTTTCATTAATAGAATTCCAAGGCCATTCCGTCTTATAGATGAATGAGTGACAACTCTTCCAATACTTGCTTCATGGAAAGAAACACCGGGTGGAAGTATTCTTGAATAGGCGACAAGTTTCTTATTTATATACCCAAGAATGTGCCATGCATGTTGATCTTTATTGTCTGTATCCAGGTAAATGCAATTTTGTTCGACTACAAATACTTCATTTCTAAGGGTAAGAATGTAGTATAATTCTGCAGATGTTAGTGCTGAAAATTGCTTGTATTCCCATTTGATATTTTCCATAAAATTTTAAAATTTAATAACCGTAAATATCTTTCCATCTACTTTTTAAAAAACTCCTCATTTCTTCTTCTCTTGCATTTTTTTGAGGGGAATAAAATCTTGTACCGGTAATAGATTCGGGTAAGAATTCTTGAATCACAAAATTATTATCAAACTGATGTACGTATTTATAATCCTTACCATAGTCCATTTGTTTCATCATTTTAGTGGGCGCATTTCTTAAGTGTAAAGGAATAGGAAGGTTTCCTTTTGTTTTTACAACCTGCAAGGCTTCTTCAATTGCCATATAAGATGCATTGCTTTTTATCGAAGATGCAAGGTAAATTGCGCATTGTGATAGAATTATCCTGCTTTCAGGGTAGCCAATTATATTCACTGCTTGAAAAGTATTGTTTGCCAATAGCAATGCATTAGGATTCGCATTTCCAATATCTTCACTAGCAAAAATGATCATTCTCCTGGCAATAAATTTAACATCTTCCCCTCCTTCAATCATTCTGGCAAGCCAATATACTGCTGCGTTAGGATCGCTGCCTCGCATACTTTTGATAAAAGCCGAAATGATGTCATAATGCTGTTCACCTTTTTTATCATAAAGGGCAATTTTATTTTGAGCTATTTTCATTACAGCCTCATCAGTAATAATTTTGGTATCGCCCATGTTATCGCAAACAATTTCCAGTAAGTTCAACAGCTTTCTAGCATCCCCATCAGCTATTCGAATAAGCGATTCTGTTTCTTTTAATTCGATTTTCTTTTTAGATAAAAAGGTGTCTTTTAAAATTGCAGTATTTAATAATACTATTAAGTCATCCTGCTGTAATGATTTTAAAACATAAACCTGGCATCTACTCAATAAGGCACTATTGACTTCGAAAGATGGATTTTCAGTAGTAGCACCAATGAGGGTGATAATACCTTTTTCAACAGCCCCTAATAATGCATCTTGTTGACTTTTATTAAAACGATGTATTTCATCAATGAAGAGAATAACGCCATCTTTATTTTTTGCTTCTTCAATAACTTCACGAATTTCTTTTACGCCTGCGGAAATAGCACTTAAGGTATAAAACGGCTTTTGCAATGTATTGGCAATAATACCTGCAATAGTTGTTTTTCCAACACCGGGAGGTCCCCAAAATATTATAGATGGAATTTTTTTATTTTCTATGGCTGTTCGTAGAATACTTCCTTTGCCTGTGAGGTGAGATTGACCAACAAGCTCTTCTATTGTTTGTGGCCTAAGTCTTTCAGCTAAAGGTAGGTTCATAACGAGCTTTTATGTTATGCCTTTAAATCTAATTTAATCTGCAATTCATCAAATTGTTTATCATCAATGGATGAGGGGGAATCTATCATCACATCTCTGCCACTATTATTTTTTGGAAAGGCGATGAAATCACGAATACTTTCACTGCCCCCCAAAATAGCGCATAATCTGTCAAAACCAAATGCGATTCCGCCATGGGGAGGAGCGCCATACTCAAAGGCTCCTAAGAGAAATCCGAATTTATGTTTTTGCTCTTGATCATCCATGCCTAATGCGGCAAACATTTTTTGTTGTAATTCTTTTTGAAAAATCCTGATACTTCCGCCGCCGATTTCATTTCCATTTAATACCATGTCATAGGCATTTGCTTTTATATTCGCGTATGGATGTTTTAAATATTCAGATGGGTTATCAATAATAGGATTATTATTGATCATTATTTCAATGTCAGATGGCTTAGGGGAAGTGAAAGGATGGTGCCTCGCTACCCAGCGGTTGTCCTGTTCAGCGTATTCGAACAATGGAAAATCAAGCACCCATAATAATTTAAATTCGTCTACTTTTCGCAAGCCTAATTGCTGTCCAAGGTGTAACCTCAATTCGCTGGCGGCTTTTCTTGTTTTTTCTTCAGCCCCTGCCAATATTAGAATTAAATCACCAGCTCTTGCATTAGTGGCATCAGCAATTGCTTTTAATTTATCTTCTGTATAAAATTTATCTACGCTACTTTTGAAAGTGCCATCTGTGTTGCATTTTATATACACTAAACCTTTCATTCCGATTTGTGGTCGTTTAACCCATTCAGTAAGTTCGTCAGTTTGTTTACGGGTGTATTCGCAACATCCAGGAATGGCAATTGAAATAACGGTTTCTGCTTCTTCAAATACTTTAAAATCAACACCACTGATTAGTGAAGAAATATCTTTTTGAGTAGGGAATGTGTGTGCAGGAAATTTTAAGTTACACAATTGCATACCAAAACGAATATCCGGCTTATCATTACCATAAACCCACATGGCATATTCCCAGGTCATTCTTTCAATTTGGTGGGTATAATCGATTTTTTTTACATCTTTAAAAATTCGCTTAATGAGATTTTCAAACATTTGTAAGATATCTTCTTGTTCTACAAATGCCATTTCGCAATCTATCTGCGTAAATTCCGGCTGTCTATCAGCACGAAGATCTTCATCTCTGAAGCATTTCACAATTTGGTAGTAACGATCATAGCCACTTACCATTAATAATTGCTTAAATGTTTGTGGTGATTGAGGAAGTGCATAAAATTGCCCAGGATTCATCCTGCTAGGCACTACAAAATCTCTGGCTCCTTCGGGTGTTGATTTTATAAGGAAGGGCGTTTCTATATCCATGAAATTTTGTTCATGCAAATAATTTCTTGTACTTCTACTAACTGCATAACGCAACTCCAGATTTTTTTTAACTGCTTGTCTTCTCAAATCCAGAAAACGGTATTTCATTCTAATATCATCTCCGCCATCTGTATCATCTTGAATGGTAAAAGGTGGGGTAAGTGATTTATTTAAAATTGTAAAATCAGTAACCGTAATCTCTATATCTCCAGTTGGGATATTGTTATTTTTATTACTCCTTTCGTTTACAGAACCTTTTACTTGTAACACAAATTCACGTCCTAAGGGATTGGCTTCTAATTGATCGTTTAGTGATTCTGAAAAAATAAGCTGTGTAATACCATATCGATCACGAAGATCAACAAAAGTCATACTTCCAAACTTTCTGATCGTTTGAACCCACCCCGAAAGTGTCGTGTTTTTATTAACATCAGATAATCTTAATTCTCCGCAGGTATGAGTTCTGAACATTTGATAAATTGAATGGGTTAAATTGTATGCAAATATAAGCCAAAGACGTAAAAATAGAGTTGATTGCTATACTTGTAAGGTAGATTGAAATGAATATCCCAATCAATGCAGCCGAAGACTTTAATGTTTACATAGTTTCCATTTCATCTTGATGTCTGGGTTTCCAATAAATATAATAAAAACAAAGCAATAATATACCTATGGAAAAAGGGATCATAGCCAAATGTTTATAAGTAAGATCGCCGAATAGCTGCAGGCTATCAAAATGAAAAAATTCGCTAATCATCCAATAGCTATTCGCGGAAATCCAAACAGTGATTGCTAGATTATGGCATAATTCACTCATGAAGTCTCTGGTGCGCCATGCAATAATAATAGAAATAATAAGGGTAGGGAATATCATCATGATACCCAGTGGTTTCCATATCATACACCAAGCTACATCTTTGAATAACCAGAAAACGATATGCAGGTTTTCCATTTTTCTAAAACGTAGCGGAATATTATAAATTACTTCATTTTTCATGCCACAAAATTAATGGTTATGCATAAAAAAACTCCTATTCAAAGGAACAGGAGTTTTTTAAAATTAGGTTTAATTATTTTTTCATTGCCTCAGCCATTGTTTTACCAATATCCGCGGGACTTGCCACCACTAAAATTCCACACTCGCCCATGATTTTCATTTTGGCTGCAGCGGTATCATCATCGCCACCAACAATTGCCCCAGCATGTCCCATGCGTCTTCCGGGAGGAGCAGTTTGACCTGCAATAAATCCAACAACAGGTTTTTTATTTCCGGTAGATTTAACATAGTTTGCTGCTTCAGCTTCCATTCCGCCACCAATTTCTCCTATCATCACAATAGCATCTGTTTCGGGATCATTCATTAAAAGTTCTACAGCTTCTTTTGTGGTAGTTCCGATTATCGGATCGCCACCAATTCCTATTGCCGTTGAAATACCCAATCCAGCTTTTGCCACTTGATCAGCTGCTTCATAAGTTAACGTTCCTGATTTAGATACAATCCCAATTCTTCCTTTTTTAAAAATAAAACCAGGCATGATACCTACTTTACATTCTTCGGCAGTGATAACACCGGGGCAGTTTGGTCCAATTAGCCTTGTATTACTTCCTTTCAAATAGTTTTTAACTTTCACCATATCTTGTACGGGAATACCTTCTGTAATGCATACCACTAATGCTATTCCGGCTTCTGTAGCTTCCATAATTGCGTCGGCAGCAAAAGCAGGGGGAACGAAAATGATACTAACATTTGCACCTGTTTTTTTTACTGCATCAGCTACGGTATTAAAAACCGGTTTGTCGAGATGACTTGATCCTCCTTTTCCAGGAGTAACACCACCAACAACATTGGTACCATATTCAATCATTTGAGTAGCATGAAAAGTGCCTTCTGTTCCAGTAAATCCTTGTACAATTACTTTAGAGTTTTTGTTGACTAAAACTGACATGATGTATATAAAATAATTAGTGAATAAAATTTTTGCAAAGATAAGGGTTCGATTGGGAATTGACGGAATGTAATAATTGAAATTTATATCAGGGCAATTATCTTAATAGTATTGTTAAGCTAGAGCTATGCAACATTATTAATTTTCCCCTTCCATCATTCTCAATCGTTTGGCTCCTTGTAAAAAAGTGGAAGCGAAAATGAAATTATTCAAGTTAACATTCTCAGAAAAAATTATATCGTTACTATTCCCTGTCCATTCGGTTTTGCCGTCTTTCATATATAAAATACTTTCTCCTATTTCCATTACGCTATTCATATCATGGGTATTTATAATCGTAGTCATTTTGTATTCGTGAGTAATATCAGAAATCAATTTGTCAATCAATAGAGAAGTTTGAGGATCTAGTCCGGAATTTGGCTCATCGCAAAATAAAAACTTTGGATTTAATACGATGGCCCTGGCAATACCAACTCTTTTTTTCATGCCGCCACTTATTTCTGAAGGAAATTTTTTGTTATTACCGACAAGATTTACTCTATCCAATACTTCGTTTACACGTTTTAGTTTTAAGGTGTTTGAAAGATTAGTAAACATTTCTAATGGGAACTTTATATTGTCTTCCACGGTCATGCTATCAAAAAGCGCAGATCCTTGAAACAGCATTCCTATTTGCTGCCGAAGCATTTTTCTATCATCTTCTGTCATTGTAGTAAAACTTACACCATCATATATTATTTCGCCTTCATCAGGCTCAAATAAACCTACTAGGCATTTTTGTAAAACAGTTTTTCCGCTACCACTGGTTCCAATAATTAAATTAGTTTTCCCGGTTTGTAAAACGTGGCTTACATTATTCAGCACTACTTTGTCGCCAAATTTTTTAGAGATATTTTTAAATTCAATCATAGATTAAATAATTACAAAAGCAATGCGGCTAAAACATAATCAGCTAATAGAATAACAATGCAACTTACAACTACAGACCTTGTACTGTTTCTGCCTATTTCAAGTGATCCTCCTTTTACATAGTAGCCATAGTAAGCAGGAATAGAGCTTATGATAAATGCAAAAGTATATGCCTTAATTAAGGCAAAAAAAACATTGTATGGCACAAAAAGTTCTCTCAGACCTTTGTCGTAACTATCCGTTGATAATATTCCAGATAAAGAAACGGTTACCCTTCCTCCATAAATGCCTAATACCATGGCAATAATCACCAGCATTGGAATCGTAACGATTGCTGCGGCAATTTTTGGCAGAACTAAATATGTTTTTGTATTGATGCCCATGATTTCTAAAGCATCTATTTGTTCACTCACTCGCATATTGCCAAGTTCACTTGCGATTTTACTACCAACAACACCGGCTAAAACAATACAAACTAAAGTGGGGGCAAATTCTAGGATAACAGTATCTCTTACTATTTGAGAAATGATATTTTTAGAAATAAAAGGATTCACGATTTGATAAGCCGTTTGTACAGCGCTTACGGCACCCATAAAAACAGAAATGATACTAACAATACCTAAGGAGCCAATTCCAATTTCTGAACATTGGTGCATAAATTCCTTCCAATATAATTTGTAGTTTTCAGGCTTGCTAAACATGCCCTTTAACATCATTATGTAACGTCCAAAATGAGAAAAAAAATTCATGATGATAATTTAAATTACGTCAAAACGTGTCAGAACACTTATGTCGTTTTTGGTTTTCTTTTCCACCATTTACTTTTCTTTACTTCTTCATGTACATTGGCTTTGTTTTTTGATTGCGCATCAACAACTGCAATGACGACCATATTAAATATTGATCTGATTGAGCTTCCTAGCTGCAATACATGAACAGGTTTTTTTAATCCAAGTAAAATAGGGCCAATGCTGTCTGTTCCGCCAATTTCTTGTAAAAGATTATAGGCAATGTTTCCAGCCGCAAGGTTCGGGAATATTAATGTATTCACTTCACCGTCAATCAATTCAGTAAATGGGTAGTTATCTTTTAGAATTTCTTTATTAAATGCCAAGATGCCCTGAATCTCGCCATCGCAAATCAAATTTGGATTTTTTTGTTTTATAATTTCTCTGGCTTTTCTTACCATATTTGCCTCTGTAGAATCACTGCTTCCAAAGTTGGAGTAAGAAAGCATGGCTATTTTAGGAACAATATTGAATTGTTTTACTTCTTTAGCAACCAACATGGTTATTTCTGCAAGTTCTTCGGCAGTTGGATTGAAATTTACGGTGGTATCGGCTAAAAACAGCGGACCTCTTTTTGTAAACAACAAATACATGCCAGCAATTTTCTTCACGCCGTCGTCTGTTCCAATTATTTGAATGGCAGGACGTATGGTATCTGGATAATTCCTGCTTAACCCACTAATCATACAATCGGCCTCTCCAGTTTCTACTAACATACAACCAAAATGGTTGCGTTCTTTCATTACTTTAATGGCTTCGTATTGATTTATGCCCTTGCGCTGTCTTTTAGAAAAGAAAAGATTACCAAATTCTTTTCTCAATTCTTCATGCTCCTCACTCTTAGGGTCAATAATAGGCATGTCTTCTATTTCTATAGAGTTTTCCAATGCGATTTGCCTTATTTTCTTTTCGTTTCCTAAGAGAATAGGGTAGCCTACTTTTTCATCTACAACAAGCTGTGCCGCTTTTAATATTTTTACATTTTCAGCATCTGCAAAAACAACACGTTTCGGATTGCTTCTTGCTTTATTTCCTAAAACACGACTAAGCTGATTGTCTAATCCAAGACGTTTATTTAATTCGATAGCATAGGCATCCCAATTACTAATATTAATTCTAGCAACACCACTTTCCATGGCTGCTTTCGCCACGGCGGGCGCTACGGTGGATAATAAGCGAGGATCTACAGGTTTTGGAATAATGTAAGTAGGTCCAAAAGAAATACTTTTCTCGTTGTAGGCAAGATTAACAATTTCTGGTACAGGTGTTTTTGCCAGTTCAGCCAAAGCGTACACGGCGGCTAATTTCATAGCTTCGTTGATTTGTTTCGCTCTAACGTCTAAGGCACCACGAAATATATAGGGGAAGCCCAATACATTATTTACTTGGTTTGGATAATCACTTCTGCCAGTAGCCATAATTACATCTTTTCTAGCACTCATGGCTATATCGTAAGTAATTTCAGGATCAGGATTTGCCATTGCAAAAACGATTGGATTTTTACCCATCGATTTTACCATTTCAGCACTAACAACATTTCCAACACTTAATCCTACGAATACATCGGCATCTTTAAATGCTTTATCTAGCGTGTAATCTTTAAATTTAGACTCTACGCAAAAAGGTAATTTAAATTCTTCAATATCTGTGCGGCCTTTATAGAGAATTCCTTTTCTGTCAAATAGCATAAAATTAGAAGGCTTTGCTCCAAGTGATGCATACAATTTTATACAAGCCATTGCTGCCGCACCAGCGCCATTCACCACAAATTTAACTTTGTCAATTTTTTTCTTTTGAATTTCTAATGCATTCAACAAGGCTGCTGCAGAAATAATGGCCGTGCCATGTTGATCATCATGCATGACAGGAATATTGCATTGTGCTTTTAATTCCTGTTCAATATAAAAACATTCAGGAGCTTTAATATCTTCTAAAT
>Ga0214921_10011549_pt1 | contig 10714 bp, 7 predicted proteins | sample LL1505_MetaG_FD_177992 | JGI IMG/M metagenome (GOLD analysis project Ga0214921, IMG submission 177992) | Freshwater microbial communities from Lake Lanier, Atlanta, Georgia, United States - LL-1505 | ecosystem: Environmental > Aquatic > Freshwater > Lake | place: USA: Georgia | collected 2015-05-28
AGCCCCCGTTGCTTGAGATCCATCACCAGCGCCGCCGTGGCCCGGTCGGTGTCGAGGCACTGGTTCTTGATCGCCCCGGGCAGGTTGCCGTGCTGATCCCAGCCACGATGGAGGATCTGCACCACCCGCACGCCCCGCTCCACGAGCCGGCGGGCCATCAGGGCCGAGTGGGTGAACGTGCCGGGCTTCTTGACGTCGTCACCGTAGAGGGTGAGCGTCTCGGCCGACTCGTCGGCCAGGTCGGTGAGTTCCGGCACGCTCGTCTGCATCCGGAAGGCCATCTCGTACTGGGCGATCCGGGTCTGAATCTCGGGGTCGCGGTAGCGCTCGAAGCCCATGGCATTGAGCTTGCCGAGACCGTCGAGCATCCGCCGCCGATCGGCCGCGGAGATCCCGGCCGGATTGTCGAGGTAGAGGACGGGGTCGCCCGAGCCGCGGAGCGTGACGCCGGTGAACCGCGAGGGCAAAAAGCCGCTGCCCCACATCCGCGAAAACAGCGCCTGGGCGTTGCCCGTCGAGGGGAACTGCGGCGTGAACACCACGAAGGCCGGCAGATCGTCGTTCTCGCTGCCCAGGCCATAGGTGAGCCAACTGCCGATGCTCGCCTTGCCCGGGATCTCGCTGCCGGTCATCACGAAGGTACAGGCCGGGTCATGGTTGATCGCGTTGGTGTGGACGCTCTTGACCAGCGCGAGTTCGTCCACGATCCCCGCGGTGTGTGGCAGGAGGTCCGTGCTGATCCAGCGGCCGCACCGGCCCCGCTGTTCGAACGTGAACTTCGAGGGGGCCACCGGAAAGCGGCTCTGGCCGCTGGTCATCGTCGAGAGCCGCTGCTCGCCACGGATGCTCGGCGGGATGTCCTTGTCGAAATACTCCCGCAGGCCGGGCTTGTAATCCCAGAGGTCGAGTTGGGAAGGGGCGCCGTTCATGTGCAGGTAGATCACCCGCTTCGCCTTGGGGGCATGGTGCGGAAAGCCCAGCAGCGCGGGATGGACCTTGCCGCCCGTGCTCGCCGAGCCGGGCGGGGCGATCGCCGCCGCCGTGCCGCGCCGTTCGAGCAGCGACAGGGCCGCGGCCCCCACACCGACGCCGGCGTTCCCGAGGAACGCGCGGCGGGCCAGGCCCGTGCGGAAGGCCTCGCGGGCCTCGATGTCGAGCGGGTTCATGGGCTTCTCTCCCGTCAGTTGCGGCTCAGCGTCTCGTCCAGGTTGAGCATCAGATTGGCCACGAGGGACCAGGCGGCGAGTTCGGCCGGGGCGATTCCCGCCGGCGGCTTCGACTCGCCATGGGCGATCGCCCGCTTGGCCGCCTCGGCGTCGGCCGCGTAGCGGGCCCGGTTGCCGACGAGCGTCTGGGCGACGATCGTCGCCTCCTCGGCTGCTGGTGCGCGGGAAAGCACCGTCCGAAACAGCCACTCGATGCGGGCGGCATCCTCGGCACCGCCCTCGGTGAGCGCCCGCGCGGCCAGGGCCCGGGCCGCCTCGACGTGCTGCACGTCGTTCATGAGTTGGAGGGACTGCAGCGGCGTGTTGCTCCGCTCCCGCCGGGCGCAGAACTGCTCCCGATTGGGGGCGTCGAAGTTCACGAGCGCGGGATGCGGGGCGGTTCGCTTCACGAACAGGTACATCGTGCGGCGGTAGAGGGCCTCGCCGGAATCCTGCTTGTAGGAGCGGGTGTTCGAGCCGCCAAAACCCACCGGCTCCCAGATGTTGGGCGGCTGGTAGGGCTTCACGCCCTGGCCGCCGAGCGCCCGTACCAAGAGCCCGGAGACGGCCAGCGCGTTGTCGCGGATCTGCTCGGCGTCGAGCCGGAACCGCGGGCCGCGGGCCAGGAGCCGGTTCTCGGGATCGGCCGCGAGTTGCTCGGGCTTCACCGCACTCGCCCGGCGGAAGGCCCGGCTGGTGACGATCAGCTTCACCATCTGCCGCGTGTTCCAGCCGCGCTCGCGATACTCGGCGGCCAGCCAGTCGAGCAGCTCGGGATGCACGGGCGGCTCGCCCTGGAGCCCGAAGTCTTCGCTCGTCTTCACGAGCCCCACGCCGAAGAACTGCTGCCAGAGCCGGTTGGCGGCCACGCGGGGCGTGAGCGGATGCTCGGGCGACACGAGCCAGCGGGCGAGATCGAGGCGGTCGGGCGTCTTGCCCGCGGCCACGGCGAGCGGCGGCAGGAAGGCGGGCGTGCCCCGCTCCACCTTCTCGCCCGGCTTGTCATAGGCGCCCCGCTGCATCACGAAGCTCTCCCGCATCTTCGGCTGGTCGGTGAAGATGAAGGTCAGCGGAATCTGCTGTTCGATCTCGGCCTTGGACCGGCCGTTGGCGTCGAGGGCGGTGATGGCGACCGTGAGCGGTTCGGGCTTCGCGGCCCAGACCTGCGTGAGCCAGTGACGGCGGATCCGCTCGACGTCCTCGGGCTTCGTGGTCTTCTCCGGGCCGGCCTTGACGAGGCCGCGGAGCTCCGCGGGCACGTCGTCGAGCTTGTCCTGGCCAACGCGGTCGGCCCACCAGCGGAAGAGCGACCGCGTCGGGTCGGCCGCCGGATCGTTCACGCTCACGCCGCCGACGAGATCCCAGCGGGCATGGCCGTCGAACTGCGTCAGGGCAAAGCCCTTGACCTTCATTCCGGGCTCGAGGCCCACGGCCTTCGCCGGCACCGCCAGCCGCACCCACTGGCCCGTCTCGGGCAGCGGGCCGGCGTGATGCCGCGAGGGCTTGCCGAGATCACCCCAGGGGATCACGTTCGGCTCGCCCCACACCGCGCGGTGCTTCCACTCGCCGGTGTTGAACTGGATCATCACGCTCTTGGGCGGATTGGCCGGATCCAGCCAGACGTGGGCGAAGATCTCCTCGTCGGGCCGCACCACGATCTCGGCGGCACCGCTGTCATAGAAGTCCTGGCCGATGCCGGAGGCCGTCCGCTCGAGGCTCCGCTGCCCGGAGAGCACGCCCGCGGCGGCGGCGCCGGTGAGCCAGGCGGTCGGGTGCCCGCCGCTGCTCTTCACCGCCGCGGCCGGCGGGAACTCGTCGTCGAGCCAGACCGTTTCGAGCCGCTCCGGCCGGGGCTTGGGATCGGCCGTGGCCGGATCGACGTACGCGACCGCGGCCAGGGCGGCGGTGAGCGACTTTTCGAACCCGGGGCGGGCGGCATCGAGCTCCGCCAGCCGACGCTCCTGCTCGGCCGACGGCACCCTGATCACCGGCGGCGTGTCGACCTTGTTGCCGTCGAAGCCGGGATCGGCCGCGGAGTTGAAGAAGGCGTAGAGCGAATAGAACTCCTTGTGGGAGATCGGATCGAACTTGTGCGAGTGGCAGACGGCGCACTGGCCGGTCAGGCCCATGAAGGCGTTGGTCATCGTGGCCGTGCGATCGACGGCGTAGCGGAACAGGAGTTCGTCGTTGATCGAGCCCCCTTCGCTCGTGGTCACGTTGCACCGCGAGAAGCCGGTGGCCACCTTCTGCTCGAGCGTGGCCTCCGGCAGGAGGTCGCCCGCGAGCTGCCAGACCGTGAACTGATCGAAGGGCAGGTTGTCGTTGAACGCCTTCACGACCCAGTCGCGGTAGGCCCACATCTGCCGCTCGTTGTCGAGGTGGAGCCCGTGCGTGTCGGCGTAGCGGGCCGCGTCGAGCCAGTGGCGGGCCATCTCCTCGCCATGGTGCGGGCTGTGCAGGAGCCGCTCGACCTGTTTCTCGTACGCATCGGGCGATTGGTCGGCGACGAAGGCATGGACCTCGGCGGGCGTCGGCGGCAGGCCGGTAAGCGCGAAGGACAGGCGGCGCAGCAGCGTGGGACGATCGGCCTCGGGATTCAGCGGCAGCTTTTCGTCCGCGAGCCGGGCCTCCAGGAACCGGTCGATCGGATTGCTCGAGGCCGCGTCGGCGACCGCCGGAACCTCCGGTCGCACGACCGGCCGGAACGACCAGTGCTGCTCGTAGGGGGCGCCGGCGGCGATCCACCGGGCGAGCAGGTCCCGCTGCTCTGGAGTGATCTTCTTGTTGGTGTGGGGCGGTGGCATCACCACGTCGGGATCGGTGGCGGCGATCCGGGCCAGCACCTCGCTCGCCTTGGTGTCGCCCGGACGAATCGCCCGCTCGCCGCTGGCGAGCTCGGCCGTGGCCGCCTCGTGGCTGTCGAGCCGCAGGCCCGCCTCCTGCTCGGCGGGCCCGTGGCAGGCGTAGCAGTTCTCCGAGAGGATCGGCCGGATGTCGCGATCGAACCGGATGGCGGGGTCGGCGGCCCAGGACGCGGCGGCGACCGACGCGACCAGTCCGGCGAGCACCGCGGAGGCGACAGGTCGACGGCAGACGCAGCAACCCATGGGAATGATTTCCTGCAGGGTCACCCGCTTCGCCGGCCCGGTAAAAGCCCGGGCCGCGGGCCACCACGGGAGCGGGCGGCCGATCGGCGGGAGGTGGCATCGACAACCGATCGCTCCCCAGGGGAGCCGAGATCGAGGGTCAAAAACCACGTAAAGTATGACCGCTGAACGCCCTCGGGGCAAGAAATCGCCGTCTCGTTCCATCCCGCTCCACGAGGGAAGCCCATGCCGGCCGACATCATCCGTATGCGTTCGAGGCCCGCGCACTGGCGGGTTTACCTGGTGGTGTTCGCCGCGGCCGCCGCGGCCTGGCCCGGTCAGGCCGCTGAACCAGCGCCGCGCAAGAACCTGATCCTGCCGGGCGAGGCGTTCGAGGTCGCCGGCAAGACGGCGTTTCTCCTGACGCCCGCCGGCGCTGCGGAGGTGCCGGAGCAGGACAAACCCTGGATCCTCTACGCCCCCACGCTGCCGGCCTATCCCGACGAGGCCGAACGGTGGATGCACGAGCGGTTCACGAAGGCGGGCGTCGCCGTGGCGGGCATCGACACCGGCGAGTCGTACGGCAGCCCCGCCGGCGTCGCGGCCGCCGAGGCGCTCCATGCCGCCATGGTCCGCCGCGGCTACTCGAAGCGGCCCGCCCTGCTCGGTCGCAGTCGCGGTGGCCTCTGGGCCTCGGCCTGGGCGATCGCGCATCCCGACCTCACCGCCGGCATCGGCGGCATCTATCCCGTCTACGACTGGCGAACCTATCCCGGCCTCGACAAGGCCGCCCCGGCCTACGGACTCGCGCCGGCCGACCTCGCCGCCCGCGCGGCCGAACTCTGCCCGATCGAGCGGATCGACGTGGCGGCGAAGGCCGGCGTGCCCGTGTGCATCATCCACGGCGACGACGACAAGGTTGTGCCGCTGGAGCCCAACTCCCTGCGACTGAAGCAGGCCTACGAAGCTGCCGGCCAGGGCGAACTCGTGCAGCTGATCGTCGCGAAGGGTCAGGGCCACAGCTTCTGGGAGGGTTTTTTCCGCTGCCAGGAACTCGTCGACTTTCTCGTCGCCCGGGCCAAGTCAGGCCGCTGATCGCCTCGACCGCGATCGCAACCGCAGCCCGGGCGACGAAGATCGACCCCGACGACCCACGGGAGCGAGGCGGCCGCAGGCGCCTGGTGCCGCCGGCCGTGGGGTACACTCTCGGTCGCTCACGCCACTCGTCACGCACCGCCGCATGATGCCGCTGTTCGCCCAAGGCGACCTGCCGACGCTGTCGCTCGATCCGGGAACGATTCGGCTCCTGGCCTGGGCGATCGGCGGCTACGTGCTCTTCCTCCTGGCGATCAGCATCTACGCCACGGGCGAGGTCAAGGATGAGGCCGACTACGTCGTCGCCGGCCGGCGGCTGCCGCTGTTTCTGGCCTGGGGCACCCTGATCGCGACGTGGTTCGGCGCGGCGGCGATGTTCGCGGCCGCCGGGGCGGCCCGCGAGGAGGGTCTCCTGGGCGTGGTGCTCGACCCCTTCGCCTGCGCCGGCACGCTCGTGCTGGCGGGCGTCTTCTTCGCCCGGCCGCTGTGGAAGATGGAGCTCTACACGATGGCCGACTTCTACCGGGTGAAGTACGGCAAAGCCGCCGAGATCCTGAGCGCCTGCATCCAGGTGCCGAGCTACTTTTCCTGGATCGCGCTGCAGTACATCGCGCTGGCCAGGATTCTCGAACTCTACTTCGGGATCCCGCTGGTCGGCGGCATCCTGGCCGTGGCCGGCGTCACCCTCGCTTACACGATGATCGGCGGCATGTGGTCGGTGACGCTCACCGACACGGTCCAGATCGTGATCGGCCTGGTCGGCCTCGTGGTGCTCGTGGTCGCGACCCTCTCCGATGCCCGACTCGGCGACGGCGACCCGATCCGTGGGCTGTCGGTCGTGTACACCAGCGTGGCGAAGACCCATCCCGACCACCTCCGGCTGGTGCCGGCCGAGGCGAGCCTGGCCGCGATCCTGCCCTGGCTGGCGGCCTGGGCGACGGGGCTGTTCGGCAACATTCCGGGACAGGATCTCCAGCAGCGGGTGTTCGCCTCGAAGAGCCCGAACACCGCGATGCACGCCTGCATCCTCGCCGGGGTGCTCTATTTCGTGTTCGGCATGATCCCCGTGACGCTCGGTCTGGCCTCGCTCGTCACGCACCCGGAGGGCGAGCTCGACCCGGTCGGCTTCCTGGCCGGCGAATACCTCTCGCCGGCGATGCTCGTGGTGTTCGTGATCGCCGTGATGTCGATGGTGGTCTCGACCGCCACGAGCGCCGTGCTCGCCCCGGCCACCATCCTCGGCCACAACCTGCTCGCGCGGCTGCCGGCACTGAAGGGGAACGCCCTCCTCCGCGACCGGCTCTGCGTGGTGCTCGTCTCGCTCGGGGGCGTGGCGATGGCGCTCTGCGGCAAGTCGCTGATGCAGCTGCTCGACGTGGCTCTCTCGATCCAGCTCACCGTGTTCGTTCCCGTCGTGATGGGCATCTACGGCCGGCCGCGGGGTTCGCTCCCGGCGATGCTCTCGATGGTGCTGGGGTTCGCGGCGTGGCTCGTCTCCTTCGTGGTCGAGCACCTCGACGGCCGCCTGCCTGAGGCGGTCTACGCGGCGATCACGACCGTGCCGAGCGACTTCTGGGGCCTCGGCTTCTCGATCGTGGGTTACGCGGTCGGGCAGGCGCTGTCACCACCCAGCCCCGAGCCGGCGGCTTGAGCAGCGAATGCCTGACGCGACCCACCGTCAGCGCAACTGGCGAATCAGGCCGCCCAGATCGTCGTGCACGTCCTCGGAAGCGAGCACGACGAGCCCGTGGCCGTTGGCGAAATAGACGGTCCTGCCCCGGCCGCCGTTGGCATCCCACGTCTCGGGGCGAATCGTCGCCTGGATCAGGTCGATCAGCACCTGGGCCTCGGCCGCGCGGCCGCCCGCGGCGCCTCGGGAGGGGACCGCCGCCGGTCCAACCCGGGCAGCCTCAGCGGCGAGCGACCGCTGCACCCGCGCGAGCCTGCCGGCGACCCGCCGCTGGATCGCCTGCAGGGCGAGGCTCGCGGGAAGGCGAGGATCGTGCACGGTTCGCTCGTGAAGCGCGAGCAGCTCGTGGACGGCCGCCTGCCGCTCGGCAAACCCGGCCGCCGTCGATTCCCGCGCCAGCACCGTCCGCACTTCCCGCTGGATCATCACCAGCTCGTGTGGCGGCACCTCGGCGCGACCGACCGCCGACACCGCGGCGGTCACCCCGGCGACGATCAGCATCGTCGCCCACACGCCCGTCAAACCCGTTCCGGTCATCCTCGATCCTCTCGTCGAATCGGCTCACCGCCTTGGCGGCGTCCGGCGAAGCCAGCCGTCGCGCTGCGCTGGAAGCTGTGCGACCGGTTCCCGCACACGAGCCGGCGCGGTGCGGCTCAGGCCCGGCCTGGGTTCCTCCGTCTCGCCCCCGCGCAGCAACGCTTCGTCCAGCGCCCGAAAATCATGGACGTACACCCGCGCCGTCGTGCTCGAGGCTCCAGCCCCTCCGCCACGGGCTGAGCCGAAGGGAATCGGGCCAGCGCTTGCCCGGCCCTGAAAGCCGCCGCTGGTCCCGCCGAGAAACGCACCACCACGATCCGGCACGAGGACTGTGGTGGGCGCCGCAAACTGCCGAAACGCGGGTTGCTGGACGACCACCTGCTGCGCCGCGCACGGTCGGACCGACACCACCGCGGCCACTGCCAGCATCAGACCAACCGCACCGGACTGCACGATGGCATCCTCCGTCGAACGCGGTCACTTCCCCTCGGCGGCCCACCGCTTCATGGTGGCGATGTTGGCCTCGACCTCGGGCTTGCCCTTGCCAACGTACACCGTCATGTCGCTCTCGTACATCGCTTCCGGCTCGGGGCCCCGGTCGCCCGTCTCGGCCATCCAGCGGTCGAGGCGGTCGCGGAGGGTGGCGAGCGTGGCCGCGTGGGCCGGATCGGCCGCCAGGTTGTCAAGCTGCCAGCGGTCCTCCCGCCAACGGTACAGCTCCTCGGCCGGCCGCGTGGGCGAAAACAGCAGCCGCTCCGTGGCCGGGTCGAGACTCCCCGCGGCGTGCAGCTTCCGCAGGGCCACCAGCGTGGGCTTCGCGTCCTTGTAGGCGTTGGGCTGGAGCATCGGGCGGGCCGGATGGAAGTTGCGGATGGAGAGCCAGTCGGCCGTGCGCACGCTCCGGATCCGGTCCACCGTCTCGTCGCAGCGGTCGCGGGCGGCGAACACGGCCTCGCGGGCCACGTAGCTCTTGGCGAACACGTCGCGCCCCTGCATCGCGGCCGGGGTCCCTAAGCCCGCCGCCGCCAGTGACACGGCGGGCGTGTCGATGTGCTCGACGAGATCCTCACGCACCGCGCCCCGCGGAATCCCGGGACCGCGGACCACGAACGGCACGTGCGTGCCCTCGTCGTAGAGAAACTGCTTGGCCCGCGCGTGACTGATGCCGTGGTCGCTCAGGAAGATCACGAGGGTTTCGTCGAGGACGCCTTCGCGATCGAGCCGATCGATGACACGGCCCACGTGGGCGTCGGTCAGCCGCACCGCGTCGAGGTAGGCCGCCCGGTCGGCCAGGAGCACCGGGTCGCGGGGCAGGTAGGGGGGCAGCGTCACGGCGGCCGGCTCGGTCGCTTGGCCGAACGCCGCGGCGGCCTCGTGCCGCACCCGCTCGACGCCTCCGGGACCGTCGCGGAGCTTTCCGCCGGGAAGCTGAACCTGCATGAAGAACGGCTGGTCGGGGCCGCGGCCGGCCCAGTCCTCGCCGTCGTAGATCGCGGGGTCCCACTCGAAGTTGTAGTCGGTTTTTCCGAGCCCCTGCGGCCGGCCACGCGACTTGCCGGTGCTCTCGGCCAGCCCATCACCGATGCAGGTGTACCAGCCGGCTTCGCGGAAGATCGCCGGCACAGGCCGCACGCCGACGGGCAGCTCGATCTTCACCGTGCCGCGACCGCTGCGGTGATGGTGGGCCCCGATCGTGGTCTGATACATCCCCGTGATCAGCGCCGAGCGGCAGGGGGAGCAGACCGGGGCCGTCACGAACGCGCGGGTGAACCGCGTCCCTTCGGCGGCGAGGCGATCGACGTGCGGCGTGAGGGCGGCCGTGGAGCCGTAGCAGCCGAAGTCGGCCGACATGTCGTCCACGACGATCCAGAGGATGTTCGGACGATCGGCCGCCGGCACCGGCCAGGCGGCGGTGGTCGCGATCAGCCAGACGAACAGCCGGACGAATCCGCGCATGGCCACACTCCCGAAAATCCTCGGGCCTGACGGCCCCGTGCCCGATAGGATACCGAGTCCGCCGGCTACAATCAGCGTCATGCTCAGCCCGGAAACCCTCGCCGAATACCGCCGCATGACGCCGGGCCAGCGGCTTGCCTTGGCCCTGCGCATGACTGACGAAAACCTGCCCTCACTCCTCGAGGGCCGGCCAGACGTGATCGAGCGGCGATTCGAACTGCTGCGTCGCGAGAACGACCTTCGCAACCACAACATGCGCGTGGCGATGGCCCGCACCAGACAGGATTCATGACCGAGCTTTCCTCGCTGCTACACCAGTTCGCCGGCCTCTTCGATCGGCTCGACGTCCCTTATGCGGTGATGGGAGGCTGGGCTGTTCGCCTCTATGCGCTGCCGCGACCGACCTATGACATCGATTTCACGATCCTCATCGACCGCGAGCGGCTTCCAGATCTCTATGAAACCGCCCGTGATGCCGGGTTCAGCGTGCCGGAACAGTTCGCCGCCGGCTGGATCGACAGCGTGGCGGGCATGCCGCTGGTCAAGTTCCGGCTGTTCGTCGAGGGCCACAGCATCGACATCGACGTCTTCCTCGCCGAAAGCGACTACCAGCGGGCGATCATGGATCGTCGGCAGTCGCACGAAGTGGCAGGGCGGGGAGCCTGGTTCGTCAGCCCCGAGGACCTCGTGCTGCTCAAGCTGATTGCCGGCCGAAAGCGGGATCTCGCCGACATCGAAGACATTCTGCTCGGTCAGCCGGACGTTGACGAGGCGTACATGCGCCGCTGGGCGAAGCCGTTGGGTGTCGCGGACCAGCTCGAGCAGGCCCTCGCCGAGCGGGCGTGACGTCAGGCCAGGATGTCCTTCACCACGTGGCCGTGCACGGGAGGTGGCACGCCCGGCTCCGCCATCCTGGCGGCCCGGGCTTGGCGACCTCCGGTCGCTGGTCGCTTGCCGGGCCTCCGGCCCGGCCGTCAGGCGAGGATGTCCTTGACCACGTGGCCGTGAACGGGAGGCTGCACGCCCGGCTCCGCCATCCTGGCGGCCCGGGCTTGGCGACCTCCGGTCGCTGGTCGCTTGCCGGGCCTCCGGCCCGGCCGTCAGGCGAGGATGTCCTTGACCACGTGGCCGTGAACGGGAGGCTG
>Ga0214921_10011552_pt1 | contig 10712 bp, 11 predicted proteins | sample LL1505_MetaG_FD_177992 | JGI IMG/M metagenome (GOLD analysis project Ga0214921, IMG submission 177992) | Freshwater microbial communities from Lake Lanier, Atlanta, Georgia, United States - LL-1505 | ecosystem: Environmental > Aquatic > Freshwater > Lake | place: USA: Georgia | collected...
AAAAGATACTGACTCGTGGCCGTGCTGCAGGAATCCTTTTATCCCGCCAAAACCTTCCTGTTTTAGATCGTAGCCAGTGCGCACCTGCTACTGGAACTGCCAAAGGTGCATACATTCTTAAAGATGTCCCTAATCCAAAAGCAATTTTGATTGCAACTGGCTCAGAAGTTTCCCTTGCCATTGATGTGCAAAGCGCATTGGCGACTGAAGGAATTGCCGTCCGCGTTGTGAGCGCACCATGTCTTGAGTGGTTTAGTGAACAGGATCAAAGCTACAAGGATGAAGTGCTTCCTGCCTCTATTAAGTTAAAGGTCAGCATTGAAGTGGGAATCGCTCAAGGCTGGCATCAACTTATTGGCGATGGTGGAATCACTATTTCACTAGAGCACTACGGTGCATCAGCCGATGCTAAGCGCTTATTCAAAGAGTTTGGGTTCTCCGTCGAAGCGATTGTTGCCAGGGTTAAGGCTGCTCTGTAAATGTCTGTGGCCGATGTAGCAAAGGGTGGAACTTCGATATGGCTCGATGATCTATCCAGAGCCAAGATTTCAGGCAGTGATGCACACTCACTCCCATCTCGAATCGCAAATTCGGGTGTTGTAGGAGTTACAACTAATCCCTCAATCTTTGGCGCAGCCATTGCTGGCGCCGATGAATATGCCGCAGATATTGCTGCGATGAAATCCGCATCCGTTGATGATGTAGTCAAGAAGCTAACAACCGATGATGTCCGAGCAGCCTGTGATCTCTTCAAAAATATCTACTCCTCCACTAAAGGTGTCGATGGCCGGGTGAGCATCGAAGTTGACCCTCGTCTAGCCCATAACACTGACGCCACAATCGCTCAAGGCAAAGAGCTGTGGTCGATTATTGATCGTCCAAACTTAATGATTAAGGTTCCTGCAACTGTTGAAGGTCTACCAGCCATTACTGCTCTTATCGCCGCAGGTATTAGTGTGAATGTCACTTTGATTTTCTCGGTTAAACGCTACGGGGCAGTAATTGATGCATACATCTCTGGAATAGAAGCAGCTACTAATCCAACACATGTGCATTCCGTTGCCTCGTTCTTTATTAGCCGTATTGATTCATCCATTGATGCTTTGCTTAAAAAGGATGGTTCAGAGGCTGCCACTTCATTACTAGGAAAAGCCGCCATTGCTAACGCCCATCTTGCTTATCAACTCTTTGAAGAGAGGTTTTCTTCACCTAGATGGCAAGCTCAAATTGCCCGCGGTGCCCACAAGCAACGTCCGCTCTGGGCATCCACTGGGGTGAAAGACCCTTCATATGATGACACTCGCTATGTTGTTGAATTAATTGCACCAAATACCGTGAACACAATGCCGCAATCAACTTTAGATGCCGTGATTGATCATGGAAAAGTACGAGGCAACACCATTACTTCATACTACGCCGCCGCTGTGGAGGTCCTGAAAGGACTCTCAGCTCTCAACATCTCTCTCGATTCAGTGACAACAGATCTGGAAGTAGATGGTGTGAAGAAATTTGCGCAAGCATGGGATGAACTACTAGCAAACGTGAAAGCGGCTCAAGCAGGATGATTAAGCTCTCCGGACATGCAATCTCAAAGATTGATCGCAGCGATGCGCGCTATCAGGCCCTTTTAGAAGTTCACTCTCGGCTATCTAAGAAGGACTCAACCATTTGGGGAAAAGGCGCGCAAGCCGAAGCTGCTATGCGTTTAAATTGGATAGATCTTCCAGAGAGTTCAAGAGAACTCCTACCGGCACTCGATGCCCTCTATGCAAAGCATCGCGACAGGAGCAATGTAATTTTGTGTGGCATGGGTGGTTCCTCCCTTGGCCCTGAAGTTATAGCTCAAAGCTTTAAGAAGAAACTCTTCATTCTTGATTCAACTGATCCTGATTATGTTGCTCACGCACTCAATGTTGATTTGGCGAAAACCGTAGTAGTTGTTAGTTCTAAATCTGGTTCGACCATTGAAACAGCATCACAACGTGCTCTCTTTGAATCTGCATTTACCCAAGCATCACTCACTCCACAAAACCACATGGTAATTGTTACTGATCCTGGTTCACCACTGGATAAAGAAAGTAGAGCAGCCGGTTATAGCGTCATCAATGCAGATCCCAATGTTGGCGGGCGCTTTAGTGTGCTCAGTGCCTTTGGCTTGGTGCCGTCAGCCTTAATCGGTGTGGATGTCTCAGTTATATTAGATAGCGCTAGTGATGCCAAGTCTGCATTCCTTAGAGACCCATCACTTGTAGTTGATATCGCATACCTACTTGCCTTTCACGCAGGTCAATATCTTTCCTATACCGATGATGGCTCTGCAATGCCAGGTTTGAGCGATTGGGTTGAACAGTTAGTTGCAGAGTCAACGGGAAAGAATCAAGTGGGTCGACTCCCTGTAGTAATTGAAAAAGCTGCAACTAGTCCAAACGTATTTTCAATTGCTTACTCCGGAACCGCTGATTTGGTTGTCGAAACTGACCTAGCTGCGCAATTCATTATTTGGGAATGGGTAACAGCTCTTGTCGGAGCTGCGTTAGAAATTGATCCCTTTAATCAACCCAATGTTACTGAAGCTAAAGCCCAGACCTCAGCTCTACTCGAGGAATGGTCTGGTTTACTTCCAACCTTTACTGCCCCACATACAGATGGAGCAGTTGAGATATTTGGTGATGGCGAAGATGTTACTAAAGCCTTACGTGCTTTCATTCAAGGAGTTCATCCTGATGGATACGTAGCCATCATGGCCTACCTTGATCGCAAAGATGAAGCAAAGATCTCTGAGATAAGAGCCCTACTCTCTGCCAAAATTGGTAAGCCAGTAACTTTCGGTTGGGGCCCACGTTTTCTTCACTCCACCGGACAGTTTCATAAAGGTGGCCAACAAAATGGATCTTTCCTACAAATAACTGGAACTCCAGCAACAGATATTGCAATCCCTGGACAGATCTTTGGTTTTAAGACTTTAGTAGCTGCACAGGCGTTGGGAGATGGAAAAGCCCTTGCATCAAGAAAATACCCGCTCCTGCGATTTAATTTAACAAATCGTAGTGCGGGTATAGACCAACTACTTGAAGCAGTTAAAAATATTTAGTCTTCGTCATCTCCACGAAGTTTACGTAGCGCCTCTTCAAGGATTTTTTCGCCTTCAGCATCTGTGCGACGCTCTTTAACGTAGGCAAGATGAGTCTTATATGGCTCATTCTTTACAGGGCTAGGTGGATTGTTGCGATCACGGCCTGCTGGATAGCCACACTTTGGGCAATCCCACTCAGCTGGAATAACTACTGTCTCTTCAACGGCAAATGATGGACGAACTTCATGTCCATTTGCACAAAAGTATGAAACATATGCGCGAGCAATCGAATCACCGCGTTCCGCCTCGCCCATTGGGCCGGCGCCGACTCGGCTTCCACGAATTGCACTTGCCATGTATTACTCCTTTTTGAAATGTGAGTTAAAAGATTTACTTAAGAACAAGACTTAATGCAACAACGAGTGCAAACCAAAGTCCACCAGCAACGATTGTGATGCGATCGAGGTTGCGCTCTACTACTGATGACCCACCGTAGTTAGTTGAGATTCCGCCACCAAAGAGGTCGGAGAGTCCGCTGCCCTTGCCCTTATGCAATAGGACGAGCAGAATCATTATGACGCTTGTAATGACGAGCAAGATTGATAGTGCTAATTTCACGTTGTCGAACTCCTTGTTTCGTAGAGGATAAGGATACCTGCAAAAGCCGGCTCAGCCTTACTCGGATTGCGCGTGGAACTTCACAATCTTGGCTAATTCCTCAGGGTCTAGGCTCGCTCCCCCGATAAGGGCGCCATCCACATCGCTCTTTTTCATGATCTCTGCGATGTTAGAAGATTTCACTGAACCGCCATAAAGGATTCGCATGTTTGAAGCGATTTCAGCAGAACCGATATTTTCAACCTCTTCACGAATAGCAGCACATACTTCTTGTGCATCCTCAGGGGTTGCAACTTTGCCTGTACCAATCGCCCATACTGGCTCGTATGCAATAACAATCTTTTTTAGCTCTGGCTTTGTAAATCCTTCAAGTCCTGCGCGCACTTGGCGAATCACATGACTCACATGTGCACCTGATTCACGGATCGCTAACTCTTCACCCACGCAAAAGATTGGGATAATCTCATTAGCAAGAGCAGCTTTAATCTTGCGATTAATAAGTGCATCTGATTCCGCGTGGATAGCACGGCGCTCAGAGTGACCGATCAGAACAAATGTGCAACCAAGCTTGTGCAACATTGACCCTGCAATATCTCCAGTAAATGCACCGCTCGCCTCTGGTGAGAGATCTTGAGCACCGTAAGTAAGGCGCAGACGATCTCCATCAATCAAAGTTTGAATAGAGCGGATATCTGTGAAAGGAGGAATGATTGCAACATCAACCGCGTCGTAATCCTTATCATCTAGTGAATAAACCAGCTTCTGGGCAACTGCAATCGCCTCGAGGTGATTGAGGTTCATCTTCCAGTTTCCAGCCATCAATGGTTTACGCATGAGTGCTCCTTATAAGCCAAGTGCTTGAAGACCAGGAAGTTCCTTGCCCTCTAAATATTCTAACGATGCTCCGCCGCCAGTTGAAATATAACCGAACTCTGAGTCCGCAAAACCCAAAGCACGCACGGCAGCAGCCGAGTCTCCCCCACCCACAACTGAAATACCTGAAACCTTTGTTAACGCCGTGGCAACAGTTTTTGTGCCAGCTGCAAAGTTAGCAAACTCGAACACACCCATTGGGCCGTTCCAAAATACTGTCTTACACATCTCAATTTCAATAGCAAAGGCGGCAGCAGAATCAGGACCAATATCTAGACCCATTTGATCTGCAGGAATCGCATCAGCAGAAACTAGCGTTGGCGTGGCATCTGCTGAAAAAGTAGGAGCAACAACGATGTCAGTTGGAAGAACTAGTTTCACGCCATTGTTTTTAGCGGTTTGGATTAACCCTTTAACAACATCAAGCATTTCAATCTCAACTAGAGATGTGCCTATCTCTTTGCCTTGGGCTTTAAGAAAAGTGAAAACCATTCCCCCACCAATTGCCAACACATCGACTTTGCCTAATAAATTCTCAATCACACCTAGCTTGTCTGAAACCTTTGCTCCACCAAGAACTACTCCATACGGACGCTCTGGATTTTGTGTGAGTTTTTTTAATACTTGAACTTCAGCTGCAACCAATGTTCCGGCGACATGAGGAAGAAGCTTTGGAAGATCAAAGACCGAGGCATGCTTGCGGTGAACTGCGCCAAAACCATCACCTACGTATGCATCAGCTAACTTAGCTAGTTGGCCTGCGAACTCTGCTCGCTCTGATTCTTCTTTGCTTGTTTCAGCGGCACTAAAGCGAATGTTTTCCAGAAGAAGAATTTGACCAGGCTTAAGTCCTTGAGCTGCTGCTGTGACAACATCTCCAACTACTTGCTTTGGAAAAATAATCTCTTGCCCTAATAATTCGCCCAAACGCTTAGCAACTGGAGCTAGCGATAGCTCTGGTTTTGCTTCACCCTTTGGCCGACCCAGGTGTGCGGCAATTACAATCGATGCACCCTTTGCAAGCAGAGCTTGAATAGTAGGAAGCGAGGCTTTAATACGCCCATCATCTTTAATGACACCATCTTTTAATGGGACATTAAGATCACAGCGTAGAAAAACCCGCTTTCCCGCTACATCAAAGTGTGCAAGATCTGACATTAAAGAGTTTTGCCAACGTATGAAATCAAGTCCACAAGACGGTTTGAATAACCCCACTCATTGTCATACCAACCAACAATCTTGACCTGATTACCAATTACCTTTGTTAAACCTGAATCGAAGATACAAGATGATGGATCAGTCACGATATCTGAAGAAACGATTGGATCTTCTGTATATGAAAGGTATCCCTTGAGTGCACCTTGTGAAGCAGCCTTCATCGCCGCATTAATCTCTGCAGCTGTTGCTTCCTTTGCAAGTTCAACAGTTAAATCTGTTGCAGAACCAGTTGGTACTGGCACGCGCATTGCATAACCATCTAGCTTGCCCTTGAGCTCTGGTAGAACCAAAGAGATCGCCTTTGCAGCACCTGTTGATGTTGGAATCATGTTAGTTGCTGCTGCGCGAGAGCGACGTAGATCCTTGTGGGGGAAATCTAGGATTACCTGGTCATTTGTATAGGCATGGATAGTTGTCATCAAGCCCTTAACAATGCCCCAGTTATCGTTGAGAACCTTGGCCATTGGAGCCAGGCAGTTAGTTGTGCAAGAAGCGTTAGAAATAATGTTGTGCTTTGAACCATCATACTTTTCATGATTAACACCCATGACAATGGTGATGTCTTCATCGGTTGCTGGAGCGGAGATGATGACCTTCTTAGCACCAGCGCTGATGTGCTTTTGAGCATCGGCAGCCTTTGTGAAAATGCCTGTTGATTCAACAACAACATCGGCCTTAACTGAAGCCCAAGGCAGATTAGCTGGATCGCGCTCTGAGAAAACCTTGATTGTCTTTCCATCAACAGTGATTGAATCATCCGTGAATGTAACTTCAAGACCTAAACGACCCAAAATTGAGTCGTACTTGAGCAAATGTGCCAAAGTCTCATTTGGTGTGAGGTCGTTGATTCCAACGATATTGATATCTGGGTTAGTTAGAGATGCGCGAAAGAAGTTGCGTCCGATGCGTCCAAAACCATTAATTCCGACATTAATCACAGTCTGTTTCCTTGCTACTCATGGGGCTTTAAATGAAAAAGCCCAAACGTTGAAATATGCATTTAATCTGCCACAACGTTGGGGTCTTGGTGCTAATACTATCAGTGACTATTGCGTGAACTCTTCAGTAACAAAGGCCTTAATTCAACAAATCAGGGGAAAGTCCGCTCTCAGTATCAGGAATGCCGAGCTCCCCCGCTCGTTTATCAGCCATTGCCAATAAGCGGCGAATACGACCGGCAATGGCATCTTTAGTCATCGGAGGTGTGGCAAGTGAGCCCAACTCTTCTAACGATGCTTGGCCGTGATTAATACGAAGCTCACCCGCTTCTTTCAAATGATCTGGAATGGTTGGACCAAGTATCTCCATTGCTCTCTGCACGCGCGCTGCTGCAGCAACTGCTGCTCGAGCGGAGCGACGTAGATTTGCATCATCAAAATTAGCTAAACGATTGGCAGTTGCGCGAACTTCACGGCGCATACGACGCTCTTCCCAAGCAAGCACAGATTCATGAGCGCCAAGGCGAGTGAGTAGAACTCCGATTGCATCACCATCGCGAATAACAACACGGTCAACACCGCGTACTTCTCTAGCCTTTGCAACAATTCCCATACGACGCGCGGCTCCAACGAGTGCTAGTGCTGCTTCAGGGCCAGGGCATGTAATTTCAAGTGAAGAAGAGCGACCAGGTTCAGTTAATGAACCATGTGCAATAAAAGCACCGCGCCATGCTGCCTCTGAATCACAAATTGCAGCAGAAACTACTTGTGGAGGTAATCCTCTTACGGGGCGACCATTTGCATCTACTAAACCTGTTTGACGTGCAAGGGCGTCTCCTGCTTCGATTACACGAACAACATAGCGTGAACCTTTGCGAAGCCCACTTGATGAGAGCACGGCCAAATCAGAGCCGTGGCCATAAATATCAGCAATGTCTTTTCTTAATCTGCGCGCACTTTGAGAAGTATCCAATTCGACTTCAATCAATATCTTACCTGCAGCAATATGTAGTCCCCCCGCAAAGCGGAGCAGGGAGGAAACCTCGGCTTTGCGACAGCATGGCTTAGTCACTGAAATGCGACTGAGTTCGTCCTTGACTGATGCCGTCATTGCCATGGGGTTATCCAACCAGTTTTGGACCCATGATGCGGCCCAAATGGAGAGTTAATTTTGTGACATCGTGATGAACACTGCCTGGTGCCTTGCGAATATCGGCTGCAATCACTCTTCCGCCCATTTTTGCTGCAGCTTCATCAAGGGCAGCAGAATTTCGGACCACAGATGAATCAACGAGACAGTAATCAATCTTTAATTGCGGGGCATATGAATGGAAAAACTCAAGGTGTTCCTCAGGCGTGGATCCGGCGAACTCTTCGCCACTGGTTGCACTTGTGGCATCAAGGTTGAGAATTAAGATCTTTTTAGCTTTTGTGCGAAGGAGTGCATCCTGTTGCATGGGAACCATGAGATGTGGCATGACCGATGAAAACCAAGAGCCTGGTCCCATGGTGATCCAGTCGGCTACTCGAATTGCAGTGAGTGCTTCTAAACGGGCCTGCGGATTTTCAGGGATCACGCGAAGGGATTCAATACGGCCCTTTGCTGTAGCAACTTCCTTTTGTCCTCTAACAACAATTCGACCAGTTGAAGTATTAAAAGTTCCTTCAATATCTAAAGCAGTTTCAGCCATAGGTAGCACTCGCCCAATAACTTTTAACAACTGACCAACGCGATCTAAACCAATGACAGGGTCTTCGTTTTCATTCCATAGTGATGCAAGTAAGAGATTGCCCATTGCATGGCCATTAAGCGGTCCATCACTTTCAAAGCGGTGTTGCATGATGTTGGCCCATGTGCGACCCCACTCATCATCAGCACATAATGCAGCTAACGCCATTCGCAAATCACCTGGAGGCAAAATGGGAAACTCTTCGCGCAAACGTCCACTTGAACCACCGTTATCGGCAACAGTTACGACAGCTGTAATCTCATTAGTAAGTTGACGCAGCGCCGACAAAGTTGCGGCAAGGCCATGGCCTCCCCCAAGTGCAACTACTTTTTGCACTATCTACTCTCGCCCAACATCTCGATGCGTTGCATAGGCAGAGCGATCATTAGAACTAAGCTGACGGGCAATCTCTTGCGCAACGGCAACACTTCGGTGTTTACCGCCAGTACAGCCAATAGAAACCGTCACATACTTTTTACCCTCATGCATATACCCAGGAATCATCGAGTTAATAAGTGCAACATAATCCTTCACAAACTCACTCACACCATCACTCCCCAAAACTTTTTCACTCACCGCAGTTGTTAATCCAGTGAGAGGACGAAGTTCTGGAATCCAATGTGGATTTGGAATAAAGCGACAATCTAAAACTAAATCTGAATCAACTGGAATTCCATACTTATAACCAAATGATAGGACGTTAATACGGATTCCCTGAATCTTTCCCCCGCCAAAGATTTCACCAATTCTCTTCTCCAACTGGTGCACATTTAAATTCGTTGTATCAATGGCTATATCGCACTCAGCTCGTACTTCTTCGAGCGCGGCTCTCTCACGAGCAATTCCATCAACGATGCGATCTCCGCCTTGCAGAGGATGTGGTCTGCGGGTTGATTCAAAGCGCTGCACTAAAGCTTGATCTGTGGCATCTAGGAATACAAGACGATAAGTAGAACCGTTCTTCTTCAACTCTGCCAATGCGGCGGTTAGCTCATCAAAGAAATGTCCACCACGAACATCCACTACAACTGCATACTCTTTGCCTTGAGATCCCGTTCCTTTACCGACTAAAGCAGGCAGCAATGCCGGTGGTAAGTTATCAACTACATACCAACCAAGATCTTCTAGCGCATGAGCTACCGTTGAACGCCCAGCGCCTGACATTCCAGTTAGGACCAAGGTCTCATTGCTCGTCATGGGTTTATCCTCTTACACCTGTCAAGAACCCGCCAACATGCTCCATGCTCTTCTCTAAATAGGCAGGCAGCATCTCTTTGTGTTCAGGGTTTTTAGTCTCATACAGATAGTTCAGTAGAACCAGTCGTCGCTGCAGTAGTAGGGAGTCCATTTGAGCCTTGGTGTAGGTGGGTAGTTCGCAGACCGTTCTATACCCCTCCAACACTGCCGCATCTTGCTCGGGAGTATCTAAGTAATACAAGGTGATTGCTAAATCTTGATGCGGGATTCCATAGCCACAATCATCAAAGTCAAAGATGAAGAGTTCGCCTTCATGCCACATCAGATTCCAGCCATGAAGATCGCCATGAATTACCTGAATTGGATTTGCTGAAAAAAGATCTGTCGTATCAGCCTCAATAATATCGATCGCAGATTTAATTGCAGTGAACTGTTCCATTGTTAGCAAGCTCGTAGCACTGAGCAAAAAGTCTTCAGTCCCCCACAACCAATCACTAAAGGTTGGAAGCTCGGCTTCTTCTGAAAGCATAAACTCACGTGAACTTTGATGCATCCGTGCCATTGCAGCGCCGAGTGTGACTAATTGCTCATGAGTTGGTTCATCACCAATCTCTTCACCTTCAAGCCAGGTGTAGAGAATGCCAGAGACATCTTTACCTGATTCTGCATGGTGAATCGAAGAGATATAGCTGTCTTTAACGTTGGCAACAGGTCTTGGAACTTTCAACCCAGGAACCCTTGCTATGAAGTTAACAAACTCAATTTCACCGTGCATGTTCTCAAGTGTGCGAGTTGAATTCACATTGATGCGTAATGCGTATTTATCCCCCGCTCCAGTGACCACAGAGAAAGTGGCATTGAATTCATAGTTAATGCACTTAACCTCAACCTCATTTAGACCATAGCCCGCGAGCATCTCTCGTGCCGTCTTAGTAAAGGACTCTATTTGTTGCTCGGTTGTAGAATCAAAGAAATCTGAACTCACTACTTGCTCTCCACTATCTCACCTGTTGTTGTATTTACCTGCTGAGAACTCATAGCCGCAAGTTGTTCACCAATTACGGC
>Ga0214921_10011554_pt1 | contig 10711 bp, 7 predicted proteins | sample LL1505_MetaG_FD_177992 | JGI IMG/M metagenome (GOLD analysis project Ga0214921, IMG submission 177992) | Freshwater microbial communities from Lake Lanier, Atlanta, Georgia, United States - LL-1505 | ecosystem: Environmental > Aquatic > Freshwater > Lake | place: USA: Georgia | collected 2015-05-28
CCCAAAGCCGACCGGGGGAAATTCCTCCGATCGACTAATCGAAAGGAAACAAATGTCTACAAAGACAACTTTCAAGCGCGTAGCGCTTGTAGCAGTTGCGGCTTTGGGGCTTGGTGTTGTTACTTCGGTTCCATCAAATGCGGATCGTACGCTTAACGGAATTTCAAACGTAAACAACATTACGCTTTCTTCAAACCGCACACCAGTAGTTGGTGGAAACGGAAACTCTGTAATTCACACAATTACATTCACAACTGATTCAACTACAGCATCTACTCCAACTATCTCTCCAGTAATCAAGTTGACAAGCAAGCCTGCTACATCAACTATGAGCGAAACACGCACCGCTTATGTTGCTGGTGTTGTTGCTAACGCAACATGGCAGGTATCAAGTTCTGCACCGACTCAGACAGTAGCTGAAGCAGCTGCTTTCACAGTTTCAGCTGGAACTGCTGCAAACACTTCTGGTGCTGATCTTACTGCCGGTTCTAGCCTTAACCAGGCTGGATATACCGAAGCCAAGCTCTACATGCACGCTCGCTACGATGTAGCTGGTTCATACACATGGACTATCTTCGACGACACAAATGGTGATGGAATTCTAAACGGAGCAGACTTTGCTAAGTCTGTAACTGTTTATGCTTCTGGATCATCAAACACAACTGCAGCTGTAGCAACACTTTCAGCAGCTAACACTTCAGCAGCAGCAGCCGGTACGAATGGTTCATTGCTTAAGTTGACTCTTAAGGATGCGGCTGGAAACCCAGTTGCTCCAGATCAGACAGCTGGCGTTAAGGTTACAGTCAGCGGTTCAGGTAAGGTCGCACGTGTTAACGACACTAACGATATTGCTGACGTTTCTTCATACACATTTGGTGCAGGAGACTTCAACGGTAGCGGAATCGTATTCTTTAACGTTACTAACGCAGTTGCAGAAACTGTGACTGTTAACGTTGAGAACGCAGGACTTAGCTCACTAACAGTTCCTGCAGGAGTTGCTATAACATTTAGAACAATCACTGCTACTGCTACAACAATTACTCAGTTAGCAGATGCAACAATTCCTGCATATGTTTCAGCAACTTCATACACATATGATGGCGCAGCTCGTACAGTCTCATTCAAGACTGGTACAGCAGCGGCAACATATGACAAGGTTACTGTTACAGACACATCATCAAGAATCTTCGGCCAAGCAAGTGCCGATTTCGACTTGGCAGTTTTGGGTTCAACAACTGCTACAGATAAGGGTTCTTTCAGCTTAACTTTCACTGGAACAACTACAACATCAACAACTATCACACCTAACGCTGGTTCACCAGTTACACTTTCATACGCTGCAGCAGCAGTTGACAGCTTGTCAGTCACCGCTGGTTCATCACAGCGTGCACTAACAGCATCAGCTGTTAGCTTCACAGTACGTGCAAAGGATCAGTACGGTACAGCCTTGGCTAATAAGACTGTTACTGCAACAATCTCAGGCCGTAACTCAGGAGTTACAATTGCTTCAGCAATTACAAACTCAACTGGTTACGCAACACTTACATACACAGATGCATCAACATCAACATCAAGCATGACTGACACCGTAACGTTCACACAGGGTGCCAAGACTGCTACTGCATCAGTTACATTCACATCTGTAGCAAACTTGGGCGTTGCAACCATTGCGTTGGTTACACCAAGTGAGACAACAGCTGGAACAGTTAACTCACCTGCAGTCAACAGCGCAATTAACGCTGGTGACGGTGTAGAAGCTGGCGCAGTTTCAGTAACAGCAACTGTTACAGATGCAAACAAGGTGGTTGTGGCTGGCGTTCCAGTAACATTCACAGTTTCAGGTACAACAGCTGCTATCACTTCTACTACAAAGACAGTAGTAACAGGAAGCGATGGTAAGGCCACAGCTAAGCTTTATGCTTGGGCTACAGGCTCATACACAGTAACTGCAACTTACGGAACAGTTTCTGATACAGCTACATCAACTTGGACACAAGAAGATGGTGCATATGCACGTACTTTGACTGTTGCAGCAAGCGGTAACTCAGCAATCGCAACAGTGAAGGATCGTCTAGGCAACCCAATCAAGGGTGTCGAGCTAACAGCTACACGTGTTGGTACAGGAACATTTGGTGGAGTTACCTCTGTAAAGGGAACAACTCTTGCTAATGGAACTGTTGAGTTCGTGTTGACTGGTGGAACTGCTGATATTACAGTTGCATTCTCAAATTCAACATTCGGTCAGTCAGATGCTCTAAAGGGTCTCATTGACGGAACAACATCAACAAACACATTCACAGCTACAACTGCTGGTACAACAATCCTCGATGAGGCAGGCGTTGGAGCAGCATTTGATGCAGCAGGAAATAACTCCGCTACAGTAAATGTAACTGGAGATACAACATCTGCAGATAACGCTCAGGCAGCAACTGATGCAGCATCAGAAGCAACTGATGCAGCAAATGCAGCAACTGATGCAGCTAACGCTGCAGCAGAAGCAGCAGATGCAGCAACAGCTGCAGCACAAGATGCAGCAGATGCAGTAGCTGCATTGTCTACTCAGGTATCAGAGATGGTAAATGCTCTAAAGAAGCAGATCACAGCTCTAACAAACCTAGTAATCAAGATCCAGAAGAAGGTAAAGGCATAATCTGCCCCCTTTGATCTGATAAAGATCTAGAACCGAGACCCGGTTCCCTCTTCGGAGGGGCCGGGTTTCGGCCTTTAACCATTAATCACCTCATATTTCCTCTAATTCATGCTTTCGGTCGGTAAACTTTCAAACATGGCAATAACTCAATACCGGACCCTAGCTTCCTATGTGGTCCTATTGACTGTGGGGATAGTAAATTTAATTATCATTCCCGATAAATCTATTGATCCGATAAATAGCCCCAAACTTTTTGCCCTAGGAGCATTTGGACTTTTAAGCCTTTTTATTGTGGTGCAACTTCTTATCAAGAATCCATCTCACTTCAAGGAAGCGCATTTCATTACCGCTCTCCTTTTGATTCTTCAGCTGACCGTAGTAATGATTTCCTCTGGTCGCTTTGAAGATCAGTTTTATGGTGTTTTTGGTCGCAACACCGGTTACTTGGCTTTACTGTCATTGATCGCATTACTTTTAAGTGCCTCAGTGGTGCGAACTCAAAAGTTCGTCGAGGGTTTAACAAAAGTCCTAATTGCGTGTGGTTTTCTTGCAATAGCATATGGCCTTCTCCAAGTTCTTGGGTTAGACCCTGTTACATGGGGTGCATCCGGATATAAGCCCGTTTTTGGATTCCTTGGAAACCCAAACTTTGAGTCTGCCTTCTTGGGAATGACCGGTTCCGCCTTTCTTGCTTTTGCAATTAGCAAAAAGGTTAAGATGCAAGTCAGGTTTTTATATATTATCGGGATCCTAGTTAGCGGTTTTGTAATTCTTAAATCCGAGTCTGAGCAAGGCTTTCTTGTTCTAATTTCAGGTTCCTTAACCGTTGTTTTGGTTTACCTTTATTCAATCAAGAATAAGTCTCTACTATTGCTGTCATTTGTTTTCAGCGTAGGGCTTGGATTGATTTCAATTCTCGGATTAACAAATAGAGGTCCATTAGCTGGAATTCTGTATAAGGATTCAATCCAATTCCGAGGTGATTATTGGCGTGCTGCTTGGAAAATGGGTTTCGAGAATCCATTAACAGGTGTGGGAATAGATAGATTTGGTGAAAATTATCGTGGCTATAGGGATTTATTGGCAACAACTAGGCGAGGCCCTGATGTAACGAGCAATTCAGCTCATAATGTTTTCTTAGATGTATTCTCAAATACTGGGTTTATTGGAGCTGGTTTATATATTTCACTAAACCTACTTACCGTAGTGGCAATAATTCGGTTCTTGCGAAGTAATAGCGACTACAAAATTCCATTTACCGCATTGACCTCGGCTTGGATCGCGTATGTCGCTCAGTCCATAATCAGTGTCAACCAATTAGGGCTTGCGGTATGGGGTTGGGCATTGATGGGAGCAATTATCGGGTTGAGTCTATCTCCAGGAAATCAAGGCTTCACTGATTCAAATCAGAAGCAGAAAAAAACTCCACAAAATAATCAGGATAAGTTGCTCCCAGGCACGTTACTTAAAGCTTATATCGTTATCGCAGTAGGGGCGATAATCTCGATTTGGCCTTTGGCAAGTGACGTAAGTTATATGAATGCTTTGAAGTCCGGGAATGCCACAAAAATACAAGAAATTGTGTATGCCCGACCCTTGACATCGCAAAAGTCATTTGATGTGGCGAATATATTGTTGGAAAATAAATTTGAAAAAGAGAGTTTACAGGTTATTCGCGACAGCGTTAAGACTTTCCCAAACACATTTGAATTATGGAGAATTATGTCAATTCAACCAGGTGCGACAAGTGTTGAAGTCGCTGAAGCTAACCGACAGATGAAACGCCTTGATCCGCTTAATCCAGAACTCAAATAACTCGGTAATCTAGGCACATGCGCGTTGCAATCATTGGTCAGGGCTATGTGGGACTAACTATTGCTGTTGGCGCAGCAGGTGCTGGCCATAGCGTTATTGGCTTTGATGTTAACGACCAGTTGGTTGCAGCGCTTAACGCAGGCACATCACATATCGAAGGTATTTCTGATTCTTCTCTTTCAGCCCTTATTAGTAGTGGCGCTTATAAAGCCAGCACAGATGCTTCTGTCATTGATGGCTGCGATGTCAACGTGATCGCGGTGCCAACACCGCTAGATGAAGCACGCAACCCTGATTTATCCTTTGTTCACGCAGCGGCAGATCTGATCGCAAGAAACGCTAAATCACCTGCGCTGGTTATCAATGAATCAACTTCTTACCCCGGCACCTTGCGCAAAGAGATTGCTGCTCGTATTAATGGCGTTTCACACCTTTATGCATCTTCACCAGAGCGCGTGGATCCCGGTAATACCCAGTGGGGCACAAAGAACACCCCACGTTTAATTGGTGGGTTAACACCTCAAGCTGTTGCAAAGGCAAGAGAGTTTTATGCAACCTTCTGTGACACCATCATCGAGGTTTCTTCACCTGAAGTGGCAGAGGCTGCAAAGATCTTTGAAAACACTTTCCGTCAGGTGAATATCGCATTGGTTAATGAGTTTGCTCAGATTGCAGATGCTCTTGGTATTTCAGGCAGAGAAGTAATCGATGCTGCAGCAACTAAGCCCTATGGCTTTATGGAGTTCAATCCTGGTCCTGGTGTTGGTGGGCACTGCATACCGGTTGATCCAAGTTATTTGGCACATGTTGCAAATGAAGTTGGAGTTCCTGCAACATTTATTAAAAGGGCAAATGAAGTAAACCTAGCAATGCCGGCATATGTGGTTAAGCGAGTAATTGCTGGCGCTGGCGGATCAATTAAGGACAAAAAGGTTGTTGTAGTTGGTGTTTCTTACAAATCAAATGTGGCAGATACAAGAGAGACACCAGCAGCAGCAGTAATCGACTTGCTACGAGCACAAGGAGCAAATGTCACTTGGCACGATGATTTAGTGGGCAGCTGGCGTGGAGAATCCTCGGTACCAATTAACGGTGCAGACATTGCAGTGCTAGTTACGCAGCATGATGGGCTTGATCTGGTAGCACTTAAGAGCTGCGGTTATGTCTTTGATTGCACTGGCACCATCGCTGGCGCAGACGGCATCTAAAGCCCAGCTATATCGCTGATTATTTGGGTTAGGTCTTTTGTTGGCGCCCAACCAATAGCGCTCTTCACCTTTGAGGTGTCAGGTACTCGACGCTGGATATCTTCAAAGCCTGCAGGGTATGCATCTGAGTAGGCGGTGTAGGTAATTGGTGACTTAGATCCAGTTACCTTTATTACCTGCTCTGCTAACTGCTTAATTGTGACTTCGCCCGTGCCACCAACGTTAAAGACATCACCGATAGTGGCATCGTTTGCTCCCATTGCAACTATTGCTTCTACCGCGTCATATACATGACAAAAGACTCGAGATTGTGTGCCGTCACCATAAATAGTTAGTGGTTCATTCTTAAGGGCTGCTTGGACAAAGCGTGGAACAACCATTCCATAGCGGCCAGTCTGACGTGGTCCGACGGTGTTAAACAAGCGAACCGTTGTTACAGGCAACTTCTTTTCCTGGTGCAGCGCAAAAGCCATAGCTTCTTCAATTGCTTTGGCATCGCTATATGTCCAACGAATCTTTTGCGGAGCGCCAACAACTCGATCATCTGTTTCATTGAGCGGTTGCTTGGTGTTCTTGCCATAGATCTCAGATGTGCTTGCAATGATGATGCGCTTGTTGTGCTGTGCTGCAGCATGTAACACAACCTCACTGCCAGTGATGTTGGTACTCATTGATTCCAGTGGTGATTCCAAGATTGTGGTGACGCCAAGGGCTGCTGCCATATGCAGGACAAGATCTGCATCTTTGGTCAGTTGATCTACTAACTCAACGTTGCGGATGTCCCCATCAACTGTTGTTACCTTGCCATCAAGGTGAGCAATATTTGTTTTAGATCCTGTTGAGAAATTGTCCAGCAGCGTGACTGTGTGACCGGCGTTTACATAGTGATCGGCCAAGTGGGATCCAATGAACCCGGCACCACCTGTGATTAATACGCGCATGGGTAAACCTTATTTCACAATCGATTTATAGAGGGCGATGTGGGCGTTGATCATGCGGTCAACAGAAAAAAGAGCGTTTGCACGGGATGTGGCTAGGGTGCCCATTTCTGTGCGCTTTTGCTTATCAAGAAGCAATGTTTCAAGGGCAAGGGCAATTGAGCCAGCATTCTTGTTAGTGACGATGCCTGTCTCGTGATTGAGGACAACTTCTGAAACAGAGCCAACATCAGTTGCAACAACTGGCTTGCCAGCTAGCTGAGCTTCAATTAAAGCAACAGGCATTCCTTCATTTTCACTGGTGGAAAGGATGATCTCTGATACACCAAAGACATCTTCGGCCTTAGCCCAACCAACAACAGAGACATTAGATGGGGCTGCGGCCTTAACCTTTTCCAGCAGATCGCCGCCGCCGGCTAATACAAAGTGTGTGTCAGGCATGGCATCTGCCACCTCAAGGGCCAGCATTGGGTTTTTCACACCAGTGACTCGAGCGATCCAACCAACAATTGGTTTTCCATCATCTGGCAGATTCAAATTTTTCAGCGCTTGTTCTTTTGGTGTCACATTTAGTGCAACTACGCCAGGCGGGATATTGATGTATTGCTCTTTTGTGCCAATGCGTTGTTCTAATAATTCATCTGCGACCCTGCGACCAACTGTTACAAAATTGACTGATTTCTTTGCGAGCATTCTTTCAACTTCAACAATTACTCTTGATTTAAATCCAGAAAACTCTGGATCATCAAGTAGGTGGCCATGGAAGGTGTGGATGACAGGTACTTGTTGTTTCTTCATACGGACTACATAACCCGCTTTAAAAGTATGAGTCTGGATGATGTCTGGCATTACCTGGGCAATGATTTTATCTAGCTGCATGCGAGCAAAGTGATCTTTAATCGGACTGATTGATCTGCCCATTGATTTAATGCGGATCAGATCAATTGATTGAGCAGATTCATCTTCAACTTCCGCCCCTTGCACAAAGCCAGTTGCTACAAAAGTTTCTATGCCGTGCTTGGGTAATTCATTAGCTAATTGAGTTATATATCTAGCAGTACCGCCAACGTTTAACCTTGCAATAACGTGTAAGACCCGCATGGTTAGTTGGCTTCGTAAGCGGCAACAACCTCTTCTGGGTTGCCAATCATCTTTACATGGCCGTTTTCTAGCCAGATTGCTCTTGTTGCTAGTTCGAGCACAGCGCGCATATCGTGGGAAACTAGAACAACAGCAGCACCGTTATTGATAATTTCTTGAATGCGGGCTTTTGACTTTGCTTGAAAGTCAGAATCCCCAACAGATAAAACTTCATCTACTAGCAAAACATCTGAATGCTGGTCAGTTGCCGTTGCAAAAGCTAGACGGGCAACCATTCCAGAAGAGAATGTCCTAAGTGGGAAATCCATATGGTCTGTGACTCCGGCCCATTCACCAATTGCTGGTGTGCGCTCTTTAACGCCTTTCACCTCGCGGCCCATTAATGCTGAGTAGAATAGAACGTTTTCTGCACCTGTCATCTCTGGGTGAAAGCCTGCACCGAGTTCGATCATGGGTGCGATCTTTCCACCAACTTTTGATGTGCCTCTTGTTGGTGGCAGAACACCTGCAAGAACTTTAAGGAGAGTTGATTTACCAGCACCGTTTCTACCAAGGATGGCAACTACCTCGCCCTTATCAACCGTGAAGGAAACATCTTGTAAGGCTATGTAATCGATTACTCGGGCTTTTCTCTTTATTGCATCACGAATCAATTCTTTGATAGAGCTCGACTTATTCATTAGCACGCGATAGGTCACGTTGATGTTTTTGACTTCAATAACTGACATCAGAGCATTGCCACCGTTCTTGGCCAATACTTTCTGAATAATCTTGAACCAACTGCGATAGAAATTAAGCTGGTGCTAAACATATATACCCAGTCAACCCAATTCACCACAGCATTATTTGAGAACGCCCAGCGAAATATTTCTAGATAACTTGTTAGTGGGTTAAGTTGGATTATGACTTGTAATTTTGGCCCAAGGATTGTCAAAGGGTAAAAAACGGGAGTCACATAGATAAGAATCATTAAGAAGACATTTACAATATTTCTGGTGTCGTCAAACCGGATAAACAATATCGAAAGCACTAATCCGATTCCCGCGACAAGTAATGCAAGGCAAAGCCCTACAAGCACCACCAGTGGGAACTTCCACGAGAGCATTTGCCCGGATATCGCACAAACAAGCGCAAGAGGGATCATGCCAATAAAGAAATTCAATAATCCTGCTATCGATGTTGCAATAGGAAAGATCTGAGGGGGTACATAAATCTTGCTCAGCACCGCACCGTTATGGGCAATTGATTCGGCTGAGGCCAAGACGCCCTGGTTAAAGAATGTGGTCAGTAGAACTCCCGCCATTAAATATGGTGCAAATTGTTGTTGGCCAGGTAAGCGGGCTGCAAAGACGAAAGAAAAAATCACCCAAAGCACCGCACTTGTCAGTACTGGGTTTAGCAGGGTCCAGCCGATGCCGATAACGCTGCGCTTGTAGCGAAGGGTTAGCTCGCGATTAACCAGCAAGCGGATCAGTTGGGCGTACTTCATGATGGGTTAAGGGTATCGGTGGTTTAAGTGTTAATCCCTGCTTCTGCTCACCTAGTTCTCAGGCTTCTGCGGTGTAATTAAGCCATGACTGAGCCAACCCGCATCTATAAGCATTCATCAGCCGGCACAGACTGGGCGGCATTGCTACTTGGCGCAGGCCTTGGGCTGACGTTGGCGTTGCAGCTGACCACGGTGAGATTAAGTGATTTCAATACTTTCTATTCTTTAGTTGTTTCAGTTAGTCGCTTGGCTGCATTGGTTGGTACCTACTTTGCTGTGGTCGGGATGTTTCTCATTGCACGTATTCCCTGGGTGGAGCGTGGTGTGGGCCATGATCGCCTTGTTACTTGGCATCGCAAGTTAGGACCTTGGTCTTTATATGCAATTGGTGCTCATGTGTTTTTAATTGTGTTGGGTTTTGCAGGACAAGACTCAATTCCTTTATATAAAGAGATGTGGCAGTTCTTAACAACCTATGACTGGATGTGGTTTGCTCTAGCTGGTTTTGTCTTGATGGTGATGGCTGGTGTGACCTCATATAAAAAGGCACGAGCCAAGATGAGCTATGAGACCTGGTGGATGGTTCACATCCTAACCTACTCAGCTGTCGCGGCATCATTTATGCATCAGGTTGTGAATGGACAGATGTTTATTGGTCATCCACTTAATCGTGCTTATTGGACAGCGTTGTATGTGGCAATGGCTGCATCAATTCTTTACTGGCGTTTTTGGGTTCCTTTCTATCGCTCAATGAAAGTTAATCTAAAAGTTGAAAAAGTTATTGTTGAGGGTCCAGGAGTAGTTTCAGTGATCATGAAGGGCAATCACCTTGATACGTTAAATGCTCAAGGTGGTCAGTTCTTTGGTTGGCGCTTTTTGGCAAAGGGACATTTCTTGATGTCACATCCTTTTTCTTTGTCTGCGGCTCCTACTGAGAAGCACTTGCGTATTACTGTTAAAGATTTAGGAGATCACTCTCGGTCACTAGCTTTCTTAAAGCCAGGTACGCGAGTCTTTGTTGAGGGTCCTTATGGTGCTTTTACTGCAGGGCGCTCAACACAGCCACATGTGGTGTTGGTGGGTGGTGGCGTGGGTATTACGCCGGTGCGGGCGCTAATGGATGAGTTCAGTGGCGGAGCACAGATTGATGTGATTTTTAGAGCATCTAAAGAAGAAGACTTAGTATTAAAAGCAGAAATGGATTACTTGGCAAACAAAAGTGGTGGATCAATAAGAGTGCATTACTTGGTGGGACCACGCAAGAACCATCCAATGGATGCCAAGTCGCTAAAGGCGCTTGTGCCACAGTTTGCAGATAGCGACATCTACATTTGTGGGCCAGAGCCATTGGTGAGTGCTGTGCGCAAGGCAGCAGAGGATCTTGGCGTGCCAAAGAATCGTTTTCATGATGAGGCTTTTGCCTTTCACAAGGAGTAGTTGTTATCCACAATTTGTGTTATATTTATGGGGTACACAAATAAATAAGTCAGTTGAGCGACTTACTGTGCAA
>Ga0214921_10011555_pt1 | contig 10708 bp, 5 predicted proteins | sample LL1505_MetaG_FD_177992 | JGI IMG/M metagenome (GOLD analysis project Ga0214921, IMG submission 177992) | Freshwater microbial communities from Lake Lanier, Atlanta, Georgia, United States - LL-1505 | ecosystem: Environmental > Aquatic > Freshwater > Lake | place: USA: Georgia | collected 2015-05-28
CGCAAGATGGTATTACAAAGACCTTAAAAGTAAGACAAGTTTTTGACGAAAAAGTAGGTGATGTTTTGTTTCAAATTCCAGCCTCTTACCGTTTTATTAAAAGTGATGAAGAGTTGGTAGAGATTATGAATGCTGAGATGGGGAAGTAGATTTATTCTAGCTCATTTTCATTAAGCCATATACCAATTGGGGAATAACGCAATCTCACCTTCGCAATTGTTAAGCAAAGTTTCAATTATAAAGTAAATAATAAATTTTAAACTTTTTTTCAGACCTTGTGGCAATTTTAGGTGTTTTAGCGCCAGCATCAAAAAAGACAAAAAAGTAATATATTTTATTGTTAGTGAGACACAACAACGAGTGCAAGTCAAGCTATTAATTTATCAGTGTAATTTGTGAAATCTGAGGCTAATCAAAAACCAATCGAGCTGCTTATTTTTTATCAATATGTTTCATAAAATAATGAAATGCCTTTGCCAAGCGGATAATTTCGCTAAAGATTTTAAATCCAACTTTCATGTCGCCATGGTCTAATAAATTTGATATTTCTAAATGGGTTCTAGTATTGTCTTTAATCAAAGCATGCAGCAATATAGATTCAGAGGAAGGAATTACATTGTCTTCTTTTCCATGAATAATACTTACTGGACAAGTAATTTTAATAGCATGTTTAGATAAATCAAGTCGGTTTTTCCAAAGGGAAAAATCGGGGATTTTAGTCCAAGCACGCATAACGACTTCTCTTCTTAATTCTTTATCATGCCTAAGCTTATTATACAAATCAAGGGTTTCTTCATCTGCTTGCGCAAGCAGGCTTGGCAGCAATGGCACTTGTCTTTTCAAACCATTGTCTTCAAGGGCAGTTTGAATGATTTCTTCTAATTTAGGATGATGGCCAACTTCATATTTTAGAAAATTCTTCATGAGAATATGCATCCCATAATCATCTACATTCTTGTCGTTGGTTAAGGCAAATTGAATGGTGGTTTCAAAATCACAAAAACTTCCTATCAAACACAAAGAAGATACACTGTTTGTTGGCATTTCGGCAATGGCCAATGCTGCAATGCCAGCGCTAAAAGAAGGGGCAAATACAGCAGGACAAAATTTGTGTGGGTTCAAAACCTCATCAGCTTCAAGTCGGGTAATAAATTCCTTCACTTCATCAATACATGAGGGATCAATTAGTAAAGCATCTATTTTATGAATCTTCGGAGTTATTACACGGTAGCCTAATTTGGCAAAGGCATTATTTACTACTGCTATACGTTTATCTTCATATCCACTCATAGAAAAACCAGAAAGGGATAGGATTAGACCTTTTTCTTTTTGAGATGGCCTATATAAAAGCATAGGTATTTTACCACTTGAAAGTTTTAGTTCATGCACTTCTCCTTTACTCTCATTTTTTAGCAAAGAAGAATATATGATAAAGCGGAGTCCTGCCAGAAAGGATATCAAAGTATAATTGCTTTTAAAGGTGAAAATAGATAGAAGCCAAATTGCATACCTATACCGCTTACATTCATTAACTTTTTATTTTTTAGATTAATGCACAATGATAGGATTTTATTTCTTTCTCCAAAGTTTATCAATCAAAGTTAACAATCGCATAATAAAGGTAAGGGTTTAGTAGTGCTTTGTAATAAGTACTCTATAATTTGTGCTTGGCAGACTGTTGAAGGTTGTCAGTTCGAGCGGAGTCGAGAACTGGCTTATGATTAGAGCCCGTCTATTTTTCGACTCCGCTCAAAATGACAGACTCTACATTCCGTTGGTGTTTTAGCGTAGCGTAAATAACAAAGAAAAAGCATTGTCAGTTCGAGCGGAGTCGAGAACTGGCTTATGATCAGAGTCCGTCTATTTTTCGACTCCGCTCAAAATGACAGACTCTGTTTGAAATGAAGGGAACAACAAATTTATACTTCCTTTGCGATCAAATCGACTTGGCAGTTTTTAAAAGCATCGGGGCTAATACTAGCATCAAGCCATAATTTTTCGTTATCAGGTGTAAGAATAAGGGGCATTCGTTTTTTGGTATTGTGTATTTCAGCCATGAGCTCATTGGCTTCAGTAGTTACCATGGCGTATGTAAGCATTATTTCTCCTGTTTCTTTATCGGTCCACTCACTGTATATGCCCCCAATAGCATAAGGTTCATCATTGGGCATGCTAATCAGGTATTGCTGTTTTTCTTTACCTTTGGGATCAAGCCATTTCCATTCATAAAAACCATCTACCAAAATTAAACAACGATTTTTTGCAGCATCTCTAAATGAAGGAAGTTCTTTAAGTGTTTCAATTCTGGCATTCAAGGTATGCTTGCGACTGTTTTTGTCCATAGACCAAAAGGGAATAAGTCCCCAATGATACAATTGAATTTGATCAGTTTGTTTATTGCATATCACAGGTGTTTGGGGATGTGTGTACCCATTATAATGGTCGCTACTTGTAAAATTACTATAGGCTACCTTAGAAGCAAATCTTTCTTCAAGAGGTTTTATGTCTTTGCTTTGTTTGGTATGGTAACACATTAGTTAAGCCTGTACAAGGAAATATTAATAAGTATGGTTTAAATGCAAGGTTTAGTTTTTTTTTAATGAATTCCTATTTGCATCTTGTTGGTTTTTTACCATCGTCACCAAGAAGTTAAATAAAACTTTACTTACGTATCATTATTTTCTTTAACAAATGCTCTCCATCCATTTCTAAATGACAAAAGTAAATTCCTTCAGAAATATCGAGACCTGATATTTGCAGAACATTATTACCTGGTTTTACTAATACTATTTCAATGTCCTTAATTTTTCTACCATTCATATCCGTAATAAAAACCTTAGCCTGATTGGTGGAATTTGACATCAAACTAATTGTAAAGATATCTGCGGATGGATTTGGATAGATATTCATAAAATGTGCATTTCCTAAATCGTTTATGCCAGTCACAAAAAACGAATCAACCATAACAAACAAATTGAATGTATCTGAATAACTAATAGAATTACCCGTTTGGGCTTTTACAAACCATTCAATCAGCAGAGAGTCTCCTGGATTGGCTAATAATGAATCAGCAAAGACTTTTTGGTTGATTAATGCAAAAGTATCCAAGCCATTATTTGAAGAACTTACTGAGTATTTAATTACAAATGGTTTTTTATTCAACCCAAACAAAACAGTGTATTTGGTATTACTAGCATTTGCTAGGGATTTAGCAGTATTCCAATCTAATTTGAAGGTATTGGTCAAACCTCCAGATAACTTCAAAGTATCATTGCTTGGCAGGGAATTAAGCTTAAATGGCGAAAGGCTATCTTGCATTTCAATCACATCATTAAGTACCCTAGGAATTATTTGATACCCATTAAATGCATAGGGAGCACTTGCAGATGTGCTCGTTTGAGAACCTATTCCTATAATTGAAAAATAAGTAGATTTAGGCAATGGACTGCCGCTTAAAGTATTGGTAGATGCTAGTCTAACTGTTATGGTATCCGCTCCATTATTTTTTAATAACAAAACAGTATTGGCTCCATTATTCCTTACAGCAGGCCATATATTTCCGGCAGGTATGGTTAAAAATTTTACATTATCAATGCGTATCAATTTATTTTCAGTTTGTTCTGAAAGGGCATTAAATACAATGGGATTATCAAGAAGCCTATTGCTATCGATTCTCATGATCGTATCCAAATTAGTAAAAGTAACCAATCCTGCGTTAGAACCTATGGTACCTTGCACTTCAACACTATCACCTTCTTTAACGCTGTATGAAAATGTCTTGGTGGTATGTAAAACATTTATACCACCAGTAGCATCCTTTAATAAAAATTGAACGCCACCTTGATTAGTTCTTCTTTGGTTAAATCCATATACAATTCCTCTAAAAGTAGCTCTCACTGATAGAGAATCTGCATCGCCTGTATTTAAATTGCTTTTGTTAAGATCTCCTATGTTTTTTAAAGCAGCTGCACCAAGGGTGAAACCACTAGAAGCTTGTGAAGGAGAATATGTTGAATCAGCATCTCTAACTACATACACCAATACATGATAGCTAGTATTTAATGTCAAACCTGAAATATTCACAAAATTGGTATCCCCTTTATAAATGCATTTGGATAGTGAATCATTCTGGTATTTGGTACTAATGGCACTTACGAAATTAGGATTTGCCGTATAAAAAGAAACTGCTCTGCTTGGCACTCCTACATTTAAAATTGAACCTTGTTTTAAAAACACCAAGGTGCTGTGTGTTGAATTATTATATCCGCTTTGTTTCAACCAATCTATTTTTGCCGTTGTTTGACTTTGCCCTATAAAATTAATATTGCTTACATTATTGGGAGGTACTTGACGACTTGATCCAAAACCAGATACAGGTATTGAGTACAAATTATCTGAATCTCTGACAATATAAACCATCACATAATAAAGGGTGGCAGTTGACAAATTTGAAATCGTAACATGGTTCGAATCGCCCTTGTAAACAGAATATGCGTTAGAATCAAATTGATATTTACTACCCAATGCAAATACAGAATCAGCATTATAATTGCTTGTAATTTGTGTCGGTAGGTTTGAAATATTAACATTACTTAAGGCCTTTACAAAAACCAAACTGGTCATATCTGCGCTATTGTATGTTTGAGGTTTTGTCCAAGTAATTCTTGCTGTAGAAGTGCTCAAGCCAGAAAAAACGATATTACTAACTGAAGTCACAGCTGTTTGTAAATTTGCATTACCCAATGTAGGCAAGGAATAGGCTGAATCAGCATCTCGAATAACATAAATTAGAAAATAATAATTTACACCGGCTTGTAGAGAAGATATATTTACAAAATTGGTATCTCCTTTATACATGCACTTTGCATTGTTATCGCTTGGCAGAAAACTTGAATTAACGCTGCTAAAATTAGTATCTGAAGCTATTGCGCCAACTCCATTCAATGGTGTTTGCACATTTATTGAACCACCCGTTTTCATATATACCAAAGTGGTCATGGTGTTTCTGTTATAATTTCCTGGTCTGGCCCATGCAATCTTTGCTGAGCTCATCGAAGTTGATGTGAAAGTAGGTGCATTAACTGCAGAAGGAAGAGAAAGTGTAACACCATTAAAAACAGATGGCTTCGAATAAATTGAATCATTATTGGTTACCACATAAACCAATATACCAAGTGAAGCCCCTGCAGGCAAACCAGAAACTGAAACTGAATTACCGGTGTTGTTATACACACAATGTGCAGCTGTGTCATTTTGATAATATGAACTTGCTACAGAAAAGTTTGGATTGGCAAGATAAAATCGAGAAGAAATACTTGGCGTTCCTTGAGTTATTGTACCGCTTAATTTTACAAAAACCAATGTTTTCATGGTGCTGCTATCAAAATTATAGGGTTTGGTCCAACTGATATTTATGGATGAAACTCCTGTGGCACTTGATGTCAAACCAGTTACTGAATAGGGATTAACAATACCTGTCCCATTCAAATTTTCCCATGAATTTGACATACGAATAGCATCAACAAAAACGGTAGGAGATGATGCTGCATCCACTTGACTTAAAATTATTTTGCTTAATGAATTTGCATCAGCAGTATTACCGCCAATCGCATCAACGGTTGCTTGACTTGGTTCGTTCAATGGCATACCATTAGAAAACATAAATACTTTGGCTGAATCATCGCGATTTCCCGTAGTATTAAATTGATATTTCAATACACACAAATAGTTGCTATTAATGGCAAATGTATCGGTAGAATAAACTGCTGCATCTGTGCCTTTTGAAATGCCTACTTTATAATATCCAGCTGATGACAATTTAATAAACACTTTACCAAAAGCTGTAGAACCAGCAGAAGTACCAAAAGAGAAAAAATAGTTACCCGCAGTTTGAGCTATAGAATCATTTAATAAAAATGATGCGTACAAGGATTTACTGTTGGTAATAGTTGATGACTCTCTATAAACATCTTGCCCTGTAGCATTTATTTGTATAGAACTGCCCACTCCACCCCCATTGTAACCATTATAAACCAAAGCTTTTGAATTAACTGAAAGTATTGGTGTGGTGTTAGATATTTGAGTCCAACTATTACTTGTCAAAGCAGAATTAACAGGATAATTAAATTCCTCATTCAAGAACAATTGAGCTGAAGTATTGGACAAAAAAATGATTGTAAATACTAAGAGGGTGTAGATTTTTTTCATACATTATATTTTTGGTAAACATAACAAATAACATCAATCCTTATTTAGTTTCAGATATTAATTTATGTTAATTACATATTTATTGACATATTCATGACTTTAGTATTAATAGAAAATTAATTCCTAATTGGATTTATGTCTTACATTTGTTATCCATGAAAAATATTTTTATACCTATCATATTTTGCTTATTTATTCTTAGTTCAAGTTGCGACTCTAGCAATGGATATGACGAAAACTCTTCAGATGCTGTATATGTAAAACCGTCCGTTGACTATCGTGGACGCTATAGAAAAGGGCATGTAAGATTTAAAGTAAGTACGAAAAAAGATGCTTTAAAAAGTCAAGCTCGATCAAGGTACTATTATCATACCCGAGGAAAATACAGGAAACATTAACAGCAAACTATATGTTGATTCTTACTATTATTTCACTTTAACAAAATCGTAACTCAAGTAATCTATAAAGTCATTTACTCTAATCGTAATGCCTTTTACTGTTCCATCCTCCACTTTGAAGGGCAACACTTGCACTCCACAAGTTACATCACTGTAGGTACATAAAAAATCGTGGTTATTTAAGTATGATAAACTTCCAATATTATTTGGATGATGGCTTAAGTGCAAGGTCAATTTACCTTTGATTAGTTTCACCTCGGCATCTCCATAAAAGCTATTGTTGTAGACACCCACATAACTTTGTATATCAATGCTAGGTTTATTTTTTGATTGTACTAGTTTTTGCAAACTATCCAATTCTTTTTGCTCTGCCTCTCTGGATTTTTGTGAAGACTTAAAATACATTTCACTCAAATTTCTATAAGGTACATTTAAATAAGATTCCAACACTTGTTTTACCAAAGCATCATAAAGCGAATTGGCATCTGTGTTTGTGTAAACCAAAACACCAAGATTTTCTTCAGGAATAAACTCAGTCTTTGTCACAAAACCATTGGCTCCCCCACTGTGCTCCCAAACCCTTCTACCTTCATAATCATAGCTCTGCCATCCCAAACCATAGGTTGAAAAATGCTTTGTTTTAAAAACCCTCGAATTCACATCATTACTTATCATATTTGATTTTCGGGTTTCAGCCAATACTGAGAAAGGAACAATTTGTTTGCCTTCAAATCTCCCACTATCCAATTGAAACAATAACCAATTGGCCATATCTCGGGCACATGAATTAATACTGGCCGAAGGACCCATATTATCAATATTGGTAAAAGGCATGGTAACTAGTTTACCATTGACAAGTGTATGCGGTATACATGCATTAGCATCATTGGCAATCATTTGATAGGTGCTGCTTGTGTGCTTCATTTGAAGAGGTTCAAAGAAATGATATTTAATAAAATCATCCCAACTGGTATCAGTCACATTGTTGATCAACTCCCCTGCTGTAATAAAGGCCGCGTTACAATACCCATACTTGTATCTGAATGGATAAACAGGTTTGGTCAAAGCCAAATGTTGAATGATTTCTTTCCTTGTTAAATTACTACCCCAATTCAAAAAATCTCCTTGAAAAGTTTGCAGTCCAATGCGATGACAAAGCAAATCTCTTACTGTGCATTGATTTGTATAGGTATCGTCATACAATTTAAAGTCGGGCATGTATTTAGTTACCTTGTCATCCAAAAGCAATCGCTTTTGTTGATTTAATAATGCAATGGAAGTCCCAGTAAAAGCCTTGCTGTTGGAGGCAATTTGAAACAGGGTATTTTCATCCACCTTTTCGGGTTTATGAATGTCCTTTACTCCATAACCTTTGCAATGCACAATTTTTCCATCTTTTACGATGGCAATAGCCAAACCTGGCACTTGCCATCGCTGCATTTCTCTATTAACATAAGCCTCCAAAGAGTCTTTAACAAAAGCGGGCTGTGCCATTGCCAATAGTTGCAGGCATGATAATAGAGAAATAAATATTAAACGCATGGTTATTTTTTTTTGATGAAATAAATAATACGATTTTGTTTTGGATCTACAACTACCTTGAACTCTCTTTTCCTTCGTCTAATTGCTTATCAAAAGGATTGTTCTTAAATGGATAAACCAATTGCTTGGTATATCCTTTAGGAAACTGAGCTTCGTTTAAGCCTGTTCCTTTTGGCCATTCGTTCTCTGGTAAATAATAAGTGCCAAATATTCTATCTATAAAAGGAAAAAACACAGCAAAATTCTTTCCGTATTTATCCTCTTCAACACAATGATGCCAATGATGGTATTGGGGTGTGGTGAAAAGGTATTTTAAAAAGCCAATATTAATGCGAGTATTAGCATGAATAAACACAGCATGTATGGCAATCACAACAATGTAAATATTAAATACCAAAGGAGAAAAACCACAAACATATAAAGGAATGAATGTTATAGAACGAGTAAAGAAAATATCAATGAAATGGGTGCGCGAACCCGCCAACCAATCCATTGTTTTTGTTGAATGGTGAACGGCATGAAAGCGCCATAAATAAAAATTTGAATGAAATATACGATGTGCCCAGTATTGAAAAACATCTGTGATAAAAAAAGCTAGGAATATTTCAACTGCCAATGGCAAACTTTGAATCCAAAGTTGAAATGCTTCTAAATTCATTTTACCAAAAAATACCACTGCTGGTTCTTGTGTAATAACCCCAAAAAACTGAATACAAAGATGACTGATGGCAAAATAAATTAAATCTGTTCTCCATTCAGCATGAAACCGATCTTGCTCGTCTCGCTTCGGAAAAATCATTTCGATAGGAATAAAAATAATTGCCATCAACAATAAATCTAGCAAGAGCCAATCAAGACCCAAATGCCAGTTCACTTTTTCAACTGCTCGTCCTTGCACATCAAATCCACCAATAACGATGGTTACACTAGCTATGAATATACCTAAGATTCCTCTTTTTCTTTCATTACTTAACAACACATTACTTAAACCAAAAAGCAAGGAAGCTATGATGGTTAAAGTAAGCAAGGTTTTCATTGATTTTGCCGTGTAAACCTCTCTAAATTCCGGTGTGGTGAATATTTCAGGAAAGTAAAAACATATAAGACCACCGAGGGCCAATAAACTTAAAAATACGGATATGTATCCGCTTACAATGCCTTTTCCGATGGCATATCTTTTTACAAATGATTGAATTGTACTCATACTCTTATTTTACAATTATAGAATTTATTTTCACAAATTCTAATTCACTAAATTAAATGTATGTGTAGATTGGCAACCTAGATTATTATCTAATCATCTATGCCTAGCATGTCACAGGAGATATTGAAATTGCAATGATTTAGTAATGGCTGCAATAGACGAAGGCTACTTTAATCACTTTAAAGCAGCCTTCTTTTTATGAGTTAGCATAGGTATTGTATGGTCACTTTTAAAGTAATTTAGTTTCTAATTTTGACAGGTTTCAATTTCAATCGGCTTTTGATAATTCCAAAAGTAATACATACTATCGCTATGCTTGTTGCAAAAAATAAAAGTATCATCATTTAATTGATTTGTAATTAACACACAACAAGAAAAAGTCCAATTCTCAAATAACTTAAAATCAAATATTTAAAAATTAGCATGTTGCTAATATTTACCAAAATAGAACTTCAAATTTCATATTGAAACAATTCTTCAAAATGCCACAACTTTTCGCTATATAAAATTTCAAATATTTGAATGTCTCATTTAAATTCGTAATCATTTTCGTAACCAAAAACTTAGGTATTGTTTATATTGCTTCTAGAACATAATTAAAAAACCCAAACCAATCATTATGAAATTTATTCAGGTTAAGTACATTTTGCAACAATTAAATTTTGATTTAATTGGCAAAGACTCGTATCGTGGAATCACCCTAACCTATGCATGGTTGGCCAATCAACTCGGTCACATTGCATTAGGATTTATCCCCACCATATTAATTTACCAAATCCTAAAGCCATACCTCTCAGCTCAGCGGCTAAACCTATACACAGGTATTGGGGTGAGTATTTTTTGGCTCTTTTTTGAAACCTACAATTCACTTGGACCGATACTCAGAAAAACCAATGTCTACGTTTTTAACCCTGATTTATCAAATGTGGCCTTCGACACTGCCACAGATGTGTGCTTCTTTGCTTTAGGTGCATTACTTGCAGCCACAGTCATCCAATTAAGTTCTACTTTGGTGTTACTAAATGTGATGCTACTTGCAGCCATTGCCTATCCATCTTACTATTGGTACACCACCAAAATGTACCAACAAGAAGCCAAACTACCTTTCCAATTCAGACTAAGCCAATGGCAGAATAAATTGGACGAAAACAGCAAGCAAATCATTACCAATTACCTTAACAGCAACCAAAATGGGCAACATTTACTCATTTTTGGCACTTACAAAAAAGGTAAAACCAGTTTGAGTGTAGCCATAGCCAACGAAGAATCCATAAGGCACAAAAAGGCTTTGTACACCTCTGCCACAAAATTGTATAACCAATTTTACGAACCTGATTTGAATGATAATGACATTAAA
>Ga0214921_10011556_pt1 | contig 10706 bp, 3 predicted proteins | sample LL1505_MetaG_FD_177992 | JGI IMG/M metagenome (GOLD analysis project Ga0214921, IMG submission 177992) | Freshwater microbial communities from Lake Lanier, Atlanta, Georgia, United States - LL-1505 | ecosystem: Environmental > Aquatic > Freshwater > Lake | place: USA: Georgia | collected 2015-05-28
TTGGTGCTCACAAATTTTCTGAATTATGTAAAGGTGATGCATGTATTAAAACTTATATCGGTGCATTATTCATTAATTCAGAATGTATTGTGTCTCATACAAAAATATATGAGGGATGTCAAGAGTGTACTGTTCATGATACAGTCAAAAAATTTGATGATTCTTCAGCTCTTTATGATTATGACTGTATAGTTTCTGCAAAAGGTTCTGATATTGTCTTCTGTGAAGATCAATCCACAAAATTACATAGAACAAGGGCTATTAAAAGTTTTCATGATGATTTGATAAAGGAAAATTTAATTTAGTTAGATTATGTCATGTCATAATCAAAAATTGTCAGCTTTGGATAAATACCCACATATGTTTCTGGTGTCAGCTTTAATAAGTGTTCTTTAACATCATCAGCCACATCAAGTTTAGCAATAAAGTTATGATGAATGTCAGAAAGAGTAATTGATATGTCTGATCTTCTGGAAAACTCTTTGGCCAATTCATAGGCTGTCTTACAACCAATCTTTTTTAAATATGTCTGTATACCTTCCATACAAACAACAGCATATTTATTTTGATCATCCTTTATTTTATGTTCATTTGGAATCAATTTATCAATCCCAACACAAATTTCACCAAATGCCACCATGAAATAACCAAATGCTGAACCTAATGATCGCAAAACAGTCGAGTCTGACATGTCCCTCTGATATGTCAAACCCATCAGCACCTCAATAATTCCTGTTAACATATGACTTGCCAATGGAATATTTCCCTTAGCATTTTCAAAATTGATTGGATTGATCTTATGAGGCATTGTACTTGATCCTATTTCTTTTTCAACAGGAACCTGGGCAAAATATTCATCACTGATTAATAACCAAACATAGTTACACATTCTGTATATTTGCTTACCAATCAATATAATTTTATACAAAACATCACACATATTACTATAATCATCAACTTGTGTAGTAAATTGACTTCTTGTAAATCCAAAACTATCAACAAAATGATCAGAAAAACCTAACCAATCAATCTCAGGATGTACATATGTCAGAGCATTCATATTTCCAACAGCTCCACCAAATTTTACTGTTAACTTTTTAACCATATCTTTGAGCTGATTAATATTTTTATCAATACTGACATAATGTACATACAATTCTTTTCCAAGATTACTGGGTACAGCAGGTTGACCATGTGTTTTTGTAATTATTGTAATATGTTGACATTTAGTTATTAGTACTCCCAATTTTGCATTCATTCTAAATAACTTATCAAGCATAATATGTAAACCATTTCTACATCCTATCATGAAACCTAATGAATTTGCATCCTGACTAGTCAATCCATAATGAATATATTCCTCATGACAAAATGAAGGAACATATTTTTTTATCCATGTTCTCATAAATATTTCAATTGCCTTCACATCATGTTTTGTTTCATGTTCAATTTTCTTAAAGTGATCATATTCTTCATCACTTATTTTTTCAAATTTTGAAATGTCATATGGTGCAATTTTAAGAACTGTCAAAAGAGCATTAAGATATTTCAATTCAACCATAATTCTATCCTCAACATATGCCCTTTCTGACATACACTCTGCTAATTGACATGTGTATCTACTATATCGGGAATCAAGGGGTGATAATGTAGCCATTTTGTGATGAGTTAATCATATTTATAAACAATGTCAAACAAAAGAAGATGTCAATTTTTATTGATTGGATTTAGAATAAATTCAATCAATAAAAATTACTGATGATGTACAGAAGATGTCAATTTTTATTGATCAACATTAATGCAATATAAGAAAGTATATGTGTTTACTATCATATAATCAATAAAATAGTTTACAATGTAATAATTATATGATAGTATATGATAGTATATGTATTTACTATCATTCAGTTTATCATTGTCACTTATTTTATTGATTATATAATTATTAGTATCCTATCACATAAACCAATAAAATAAATAAATAAAAAAACAATAAGAACAAATATTAGTTCCTATTTGTTTATCATAATGTTATTTTTTAATGATCTATTTTATTGTTCCATGTGATCGGCATACATGTCTTTTCATCAAAAATCGATAAGACACAACATTTGGGTTATCATAAAATTGTGTTTAACCTTAATAACATTCTTACATTGCAATCATTAATTTTTTTGATTGGATTTTGTTCTAATCAATCAAAATTTGAATTGTTGAATGTCTATGTAACATGCTATTTACATATAGCATCATAAAATGCTTCCTAAAATTTACTTATGTTCAAAAAATATAAGAAAACTGTCAGAATTTCGTAAAGTTATACCATCTATTGTACCTTTTAATAATACAAACTTATTAGATTTTAAACTGGACACAATACAAACATTTATTCCTCGCCATATCATACAACATAAAATGCATCAAATAGCAACATTTACATATCCTCATCATGGTCCAGCAATTTATTTAGTTGAAAATACATCTTTATTTGTTGATTCACTATCTGAATTTCCTGGACCATATTTTAAGGATTTTTTCAATGTTCTTGGTGATTACAAATTTACTGAGTTATGTAAAGGTGATGCAACAATTAAGACACATATTGGTGCATTCTATGTAAATATATATTCACAAGCAAGTCACACAAAAATATATGAGGGCACACAAAAATGTACTATTCATGATATTGTCAAAGAACCTGGTTATTTGAAGGTAACAAATGATTATGATTTAGACTGTATTATTTCTGCAAGAGGATCAAATATTCTATTTTCTAGAGATCCATCAAAAAAATTACACAGACAATTAGCTATTGAAAGTTTTAATGATGATTTGCCAAGACAGAAATCACTTATTTTATTTGAATAGTATACATTGTTTGATTAATATATGCCTCTCATGATAGTTTTCATAAATCCAATATCTGTTTGATATTTTAAAATATGTTTATTGATTGAATTTTGTCTAATAACACAGCATTTATGTTTATCAATTAATTCCTGAATAGTTAAACATCCTGTTTTAGTTTGTGTCAAAATATTTTGTTGATATTTGTCAAATATTAAAGATGACAGCCATCTATATCCATCTGTTGTCATCATTGATGCAATGTATTTTTTTTGATCAATAATAGACAACAATAAGCAAACCATATAGACACATAACATATCATCAACTTCTGATAATGTTCTAATTGATATATAACTGATTTTTATAATGACATGGTTGGCATCAAGTTCTAAATCATTAACTCTAGTTGTGCGATGAATAATAATAAATACAGGTACATTAATATTTGCATCATCATGTACAATAATATAGGACATCATTCTACATAAACCAACAGTAACATCTAATTTTTGATCAATTGATAATGATGATAAATATTTTTGTTTTTGGTCATATGATAACTTATTGATTGTAAGATAATGATCAATATAATTTTGAACATCCGGGGGGAATACAAATGTGTGATGTTTAATGAAACTCTGAATTATTTGATAATGATCAGTCCACATACTCATATTCAGTGAATCAACAACAATAAAATTAGAATCATCTATTCTGTCTATGAATTGTTGGAATAATTTATGACAAAATAAATGATGCTTAACATATGATTCAACAAAATTTAAAATATTATTGTGGCTATTCACAAATGATAACTTAAAAAAATCATCAGAGAACTTTGTTAATTTTTCTAACTTTGTATCATCATCTCTTTTTCTTTTTGACATAATTAGGTAAACAGATAATAACTATGTTTATATTCATTTAAATTATAAAATTATCAACCATAAAACAAAGGAGCTGCCATCCCTGACATAACTCTAAAGATTGTTGTTGTACATCCCCAAATATTGATGCTAGCTGATACATTGTAATTTATTATTTTATCAATAACCTTTTGACTTGGTTGAAACATAATTAATGCATCTTCTATTTGTGAAAAATTGGCTGAACATGATGGTTGTAATAAAAGTGGATATAATGCAAAACTATATACATATTCACCTTCATCAAGTGATCCCATATGTCGACTCCAAGGTGTAACATGTGTATAATATATTTCTTCTTTGTATGTTTCTCTATCTCTACCATTAAATTTTATTTTTATTTTGTTAAATGCTGGATAAATATGTTCTGTTTTTCCAGTTGAATCTGTTGTATAGTATCCATTTCTGGTCCAATTTAATATGTTTCTAGAATATATTTTTGTGGGATCATTGAATTTTACAGTCCACAACAAATATTTTGTTGGATCATTCAGTGCATTGATAGGAATAGGTATTGAAATTCCATAGGGTGATGCAATATCTTGTGCAACCACATCATTAACTTGTAAATTTGCAGTTAAATTACTTTTTAAGATGTCTTTTTTCATAATATTTGTTTGACCAGTGTTAACAAATCTTTCAATTAAATATTCCATTTTTGCATTTGCCATTTTCATTCTTTCATCATCATCAAGATAAACATATTGTGCATATGCTTTACATTTGAATTTTGGTTTTCTGACAAAATGTGATGATTCTTCTGTAAACAATATTTGGTTCAATTCACTCAATTTTATTTTTAAAATTGCTTTTGAATATAACATTGATAAAAGTGGTAATCCTGATCCTGCATGTCTATTAAACCAAAATCTCATTGGTATTATTAATTTTGTTATTGATCGTTGTTCAGTACTTTCTGTATACATTTCTTCTGTATTACCAATTAGTATATTGTATCCTCTATTGTGTTCAACATTATCATATATTTTATGCAATAATGAATAGAGTTCACTTGTATGAGTTTCTATATCTTCACCTCCAATATTAACAGTAACTGATTCCAATATTTTATGTCCTAATTCTTTGGCCCATGCAAAACTTGGTGTGGCATGAGTAATTGTTTTTAATAATGCTGTTTCCAAATCTGTTTTCAAATGTGATACTCCAGTAGATGGTATGTAACCATAAAGATCTGCTGTTGGAAATGTATCCAAATTTGTGACTTTATTAATATCAATATATGAACCTGTGGTGGGATCAATAACAGTGTTCAAAACAGATGTCAAAAACTTATATGCAAAACCTGTTTGTGGAACTATATTTACTTGTTTTGAATATTTATCTGGGCTATATGGTGTTATTTTTAATATTGATGATAAATATTTTTCTGTTCTGCTTGTTAGTGCTGTTTTAAATGATGCAAATGTTGCACTAACAGATATATCAATTGTATCAAGCATGAATGCTAATGGTGTTTTTTTTATTACCTGGTCAGCTATATACAAAAGAACATCCTGATAAGTTAAAAAGCTTTTGTACAATTTAATTATATTTTTATCATTATAGAGCGATGCCGATGTAATAGATCTCATAATTGTACTGTACATTGTATATATTGTATTCATTGGTGTATCTGGATCATCTACATATGTTTCATACCACGCATATAAATTTGGAAATATTGTTTGATCATATGGATTTTCAGTGGCTGTTTCTGTTTTTTTAAAAATATCATCAACACTTCTAATATGTGTATTTGGTATGATCGGATCAGTTCCATCAACTTGTGAAAGTATAACATCATACACACCAACATATTTTGATAATAATGTTGTTTTTGTATCTGAAATAATATTTGCTAAATAAGTTCTGATTGGATTATCGGTGGTGTATAAAGGTGTAACATAAACTGCTTCAGTGTGATATGCAAACCAAGTAACCACATTATTGGCTGTATCATAAAAATAATTCTTTTTCATCTTAATTCCCACACCTGCTGGTGGCACATAGATTTTTATATTGTTGTAATCCTTTCTCATATCCAAAATACCTTTGTATTGTGTGTAATTTTTTTGTATTACAGTATAGTATTTTGATAAATCATCTGCATATGTTATTAATGTTGTATATGATGGAATATCCGGATCAACCGTTTGAATGCGCAATTTATAAAAATCATATCCATCCCCTAAAACAGGAACAAATGATTTTTTATCAGTATTGTAAGAGTCATAATGAGGATTTGTATCAACAGTATAATAAGTATAAACTGTGTTTAATAGTTTAATGGATGCCATTTCAAATCCATAATTTTCTGATTCGGCAATACTAATGTCAAGGTTTCCTGTTGATTCATCTGAAATCTTGCCAAGAGCAGTTATCGCATCATAATTTTCCTTATAAAATTGACTTACAACTGTTTCAATTGTTATAATATTATCTTTTTTTTGTAATATTGCACTTGATATCTGTGTAACCATTTTTGCTGCAAATAGGTTAAGTATTGATCTGCAATATGCTGACATGTAATATCCATAAGTTGTCATTGTTGTGTCTGCATTTGTGTAGTCACTGAATGCATTTTCGTAAATATCATTTGCGATAGAAATTGTGGTGCCGGTAATTGTCATTAATCCATCTGCCATTGCATATGTTCTTAAAAAATTTCTACCAAAGTGTAAGAGATTTATATTTTGTGTTGTAATCTTAATTTGTAAACTTGTTATATCATCTCTTTGTTGGGCAAAAAATTGATTGACCATGTAAACAATTTGATTTGGACTTGATGTACTTGGTGATAATATGAGCAATGATTTGAATTTTTCTTTGTACATTATTGTCAATGCCGATAAATATTGCCAAATCATAATTTCATATTGTGTTGTTGCTTCACTGGGTAAACTCAGTTGTGTTGTTAACAGTTCACCAATACGGGAATTTAAAACTGCTGTCCCCGCAACTTGTAGAAATGTGCTACCTATTGTATCAAAATTTACTTTTACAGTTGGTTCTGATGGGTCGGCAATAAAAATTTTGGCCATATTCACAAATTGTGTCTGCACTTTTGTATAAATTTGTGTCATCATTGTTCCTAGTGATGTTTCATAATATTGTCTTGATAATAATATGTCATTAATGGTTGAATTGTAAAGTTGAATATAAGTTCTTTGAACTTGATTCCAAATTGTTGACATTGCATCACAATATACAACAGTACCATTTGAAAATCCTGATAATCCATTGTCTATATTGTACAATGTGTAATCATTATTTGCATATATATTGTATGACGGAAGATCATACCGATTGAAACTCTTGACAACATTATTCATAACATCCTTAAGTGCCGCAATATATGTTAGCTGTAATTCACTACCAACATCAGAAAAATTATCGGTTACAAATGTTTCTATCTTATTCTCAAATCGTGTGATATATGTATTGCAAATCCATTCTATTGGCAAATATGACGTATCTCCCTCATCCTCAATTTCATATTCCAAACTATCATTAATTATAATATTGCTTCTGTATGGAAATAACCCATCGGGTCTAAACATGACAGTTGTCAAATAATCTTCTGCGTTTGGTGCATATACAGTTCTCATTTTTTTGAAATAAACATGATCATTCACTGTGGCTGTGCCGGCATTGACAATAAACATAATGGATTCTGCAATTGTCTTGTATAAATATAACTTTAATAGCTTATCCTCATCTGGACCTTCAAATACAGAACTTTCATTTTCATCTCCATCAACCATATTGAAATACTTAATAAATCTGTCATACAGAGAATCAGATATATTGTCCTTTGGGATAAATGAAAATGTTGTTGTTTTTAATACATCCCTCAACATCAATGGTATGTCTCTGACTGCTAAATAAGGTACATAGTTTAATAATGCAATTTTTGCATAATCAGTTGTGAATACAGAATATTCAGGAGTTTGACCAGTAATGGTAGGATTTGTTTGTGCTAATCTTTTTGCCAATACACTGCCAGATCTTGTATTGATCAATAAATTTTTCCATAATGCAAAATTATTAAGATATGATGTATATTGTGTCAATTGTAAAACCTTTTGACAATCTGGAACAAATCTACGCATTGTGGCAACAACTGTATCCTTAAAGAAATTAGTAACACCATCTGGTACATTTGCAATACTGGATGAAATAAGTGGAGCCAAAAGATTATCACTTAAATCGGCATATATGCTTTCGGCAATGGTTGAAAAAATATTACTTGTTGCAGTGAATATATTTGATGCCTGTGTATATTTTTTAAACAATCCTATCCTATAATGTGAGTCATCACCATACACTCCTGATCTTAACACTCCCAATATTTTTTTCACCTGGTCAAAATTCAATAAATTATTCCAGTGAATATTATCTATCAATTGCAAACTGACACCATATATATTATTTGATGACGTAACTGTTGTCAAAAGGGGGTCCAATATGTTGATATATTTTTTATAAGTAATATATGCATCTGTTGATGAATATGCATTATTTGAATTGTTCTGACGCAAAGATAATAATTCTGCATTAATATAATTGGTATATGCACTTTGTATTAATTTTTCCATGAATAATTGTGTAGATGATCCATATTGATCTTGTTGAATGGAATAATCGCTTTTATCAATAATATGATATACGGTCAGATTTTCTTTTACAGATGTGTAAAGTGGATCAAATACATTGTCTGTTGTTCCTGGTTGTGTTTCTAAGAATTTGGGATTGGGATAAACATAATCGGTGATTAATCCGGTTTTATCAAATGTTTGTATAGTATTTGCATCAACATAGTTTTTAAGAATATGATCTAGATAATAGTTATAAATTGCTATTCTTATGAAATCCCCATTTTTAAGTGATAAACTGGATTGATCAAATGTTGTGTTTGTATCATTATACAATGCAATTATTCCATTGTAAATTATTTCATAGGCATGATTGTCTGCAAGACTTGCAAAGAAAGTATTATCTGCAAAAATAGTATTATTAATTAATGTGGGTAAATCTGTATCTGTTGGATCCAAAAAATTATCTGTAAAACTATTCATTTTTAATAATGCTGAAAATAATGTTGGTGTTATATTGCGTCCTGTTGTAATAGGTAATTCATTCATTGATGTATTTGCAAGTGCCTTTGTTACTAAATCATTTAGTGCAGAATTAGATAGTGTATTTAAACTATTTTCTGCAATCCCAAGTATTATAGTTCTTTGTTTATCAAAATGTAATTCATGTAGTTCATTTATAGTGTCGGTCTCTGCATTAAAAAATTCGTCAACTGTTGCCAAAGTTGGTATTGTTGTGTCAATATATATATCAAATGTGGCAACCAATTCATCCAAAAATATACCTATGTAATTGTTGAATGATTTGTCATCATTTAGATTATCAAGAACATATTGACTGACACTATACACCTTATTATTTGTGACATAGGCATTTAAGTATGCAATACTGTGGAATCTGATTAAATCAAATATTTGTCTCTCCTGATACACAATGCTTGTATACAAATTTTGCATCAATGTTATATCAATTCTTTGTTCATCAATAAATAGTGATAATGTAACATTATTCTCAATATTTTCCAAATCTGAATTATCAGTTACAAAATTTGTTACATTATTCACATCTGGGATTGTTATTGAATGCAATGTCAAATAGGCATCGAATAATGTCTTCACAGTTGTTAAATATTGTTTTACAGTAAATGGATAATATGTTAACGTACTAGAAATTGATTCTGTATATTCTAGGGGTGTTAATTCCATATCATCAATACATGAAGTTAAAAATGTTATGGCTATTTTCCTAAATTCAATTCGATTATTTAACATTATCATAGCCATAATATATGTTTGATCAGTTATGATTTCATTTTGCAGTCCGATAATAATAACATCACGTGATGATATATATGTATTAACAGAATCAATTGTCGCAGTATTTGGCCGAAGATAACCAACATAATTTAGTGTCAATTCTAACAAATAATCTCTTAAATTTAACTTCATTCCCGAATTAGTTATGTCAAGTGCCAATAACCATGTGTCAATGACAGCAAGATATGTACCAGTAATTGCAGTATCAATATTTACATTTTGATCAACATACCAAAGCAAATATTCTTTAGTCAAATTATTTAGTGATATTAATTTGTATTTCAACAAATAAGTATTATACAATGATCGTAAGTTGGTCAAATATGGATAAATGAAACTAATGATTTGTTCAATAATAATGCTATTTGTTTCCATATATGATGTCACTGTTTCAATTGTATCTCCATACAGAATTTCTTGTTGATATTGATATAAAAATGAACTATTTTCTTTATCTAGTTTTTTTTGTTGATATTGATACAAAATTGAACTATTATCACCACTATACAATCCATAATTATCAAGTAAGTGGTATATATTTGTTGATTCTGGTGCGTAATAAAGTGCATAATATTGTGCAACAAGCCATCTAATATCAATTGTTTTATCATTTATTTGATTTGAAAACTGTGTGATAAATCTAATTGTTAGTATCCTTAAAAATAACTCAACTGTTCCAACCAAATTACTAAAATATGTCTTAACATATATGGATATATTTGTGTCTAAATTATCATTAATTAAATGTGTCAATACATTACCGCTTGAGTTTATTAAAATTTGATTCATTATCACATTTATTGTACTTGGTGAACTATTAAAGAATGTATTAACATATGGTATTTTTTGATTAATATCTAATGGGTGAAATTCAACATATGCTGCAAAAACCATAATAACCGTTTCCAAATATTCTGCAACAATATCTTTAATTGTGTGATCATTGAGTAAATCAATATAACTTGCCAAATCGGTATATGTTGCAGGATTTGCATGATCAGCAGTCGGAAATTTTGTG
>Ga0214921_10011557_pt1 | contig 10705 bp, 2 predicted proteins | sample LL1505_MetaG_FD_177992 | JGI IMG/M metagenome (GOLD analysis project Ga0214921, IMG submission 177992) | Freshwater microbial communities from Lake Lanier, Atlanta, Georgia, United States - LL-1505 | ecosystem: Environmental > Aquatic > Freshwater > Lake | place: USA: Georgia | collected 2015-05-28
TCTCGATGGCTCGGTCACGGGCAAGGGCGGGACGGCCTATGCGAAGCAGGCTGCCATCTGCCTGGAGACGCAGAAGTATCCCGACAGCATCCACCATGCCGGCCAGGCCGACTGGCCGGCCGTCCGGCTCGATCCTGGGCAGACCTATCGCCACACCATGGTCCACCGCTTCAGCCGCTGAGTCTACGAAAAACAAGGCGTCCTGCCTTTGTTTCTTGGCGACCGCAGGTCGCCGGTGCTGAGCTTCGCATCGTGCGAAGCGATCCGCACAACGTGTTCGAATCACCCTCTTGCTCAACTATCCATGGTCTTTCCCGTAGGTGACGACAACTCCGACCGCACGATCTTCCCGTATGTGACGATCGCGCTGTTGCTGGCGAACGTGTTCGTGTTCGTGGTGCTCCAGCAGATGGGAGCCAACGACAACGTCACCCTCGCCTATTGCCAGGTGCCGGCCGAAATCATCTCGGGGCAAGACGTCATCACCGAGCCGTCGGTGAGAATGATCCAGACGCCCGAGGGCGTGATCCAGGTGCCGGATCCCGGCCTCAAGGCCACGCCGATTCCGCCCTGGATGACACTGCTGACGGCAATCTTCATGCACGGGAGCATCATGCACTTGGCCGGCAATATGTGGTTTCTGTGGATCTTCGGCGACAACGTCGAGGATGACATGGGGCACGTCAAATACCTGCTCTTCTATCTGGCCACGGGCATCATCGCGTCGCTGGCCTTCGTGGCGCTCAACAGCTCCGGCGAGGCGGCGCTCACGCCCTGCCTGGGTGCCTCCGGCGCGATCTCCGGCGTGCTGGGGGCCTATCTCGTGCTCCATCCGCACCGCCGCGTGAGCGTGATCCTGCTGCGGATGATGGTTGACGTGCCGGGCTACGTGGCCGTCGGCATCTGGTTTCTGTTCCAACTCGTGAGCGGATTCCTCGATCAGGGTGGCGGCGGTGGCGTGGCCTACTCGGCCCACGTCGCGGGCTTCGTGGCGGGCATGATCCTCGCCAAGCCGATGAGCCACCGGGATGTTCGTGCGGAGGCCGATCCGCTGCTCGTGCTCAGACGGCGCGTGCCGTAAATACGAACAACATGGCATCGTGATCGGTACGCTCCATGTTGCCGTCCGCAGATCCCTCGCTTGCGCCACTCCTATGCAAGCCCGACGCGCGAGCGAGGGAATTCGCGATGCGTCACGGCTGGCGGCCTGGATTCCCTTGCTTGCGCTGCGGGCTTGGATGACACCCAACTCCCGTGCGTTGTCGGGACCACCTCTTGTGGAGTTCGATTGCCGGGAGGATCGTGGCGGCCAGAGGCACCAGCACGAGCCAGTCGCGGCCGCTCACCGATGCGGTGCCGAGGAGCGCCTGTGCGGGCGGCCAGTGCATCGCCAGCACGTGAACGGCGAGTGCCGTGAGCGTGCCTGCGAGCAAGAGCGGGCTCCGCCAGAGCGGGATGGCGAAGGCCGACCGGGTCTCCGAGCGGCAGTTGGCCAGGTGCGCATTCTCGAAGAGCACCATCAACAGGAGCGTGGCATTGCGGGCACCGGCGACCGCGGCCGCATGATTCCCCGCGGCCGCCGTCGACTGCCCTAGCCAGATGCGAAACACGACGAACGACGCCACGCCCATCACCAACGCCGAGATCACGATCCGTTGCAGCATCACCCGATCGAAGACCGACTCGTCGGGTGGCCGGGGGGGGCGGTCGAGCTCGTCGCCCTGCCCGGGCTCGAACGCCAGCGCCACGTCCTGGATGCCGTTGGTCACCAGGTTCAGCCAGAGGAGCTGCGCCGCCGTGAGCGGTAGCGGTGATCCTGTGGCCACTGCCAACGTCACGAGCACCATCTCGGCCGCGCCGGTGCTCACCAGCAGGAAGATCACCTTGCGGACATTGTCGTAGGCGATTCGGCCCTCCTCGATGCCAGCGACGATGGTGGCGAAGTTGTCATCGCTGATCACGAGCCCGGCGGCTTCACGAGCCACGTCGGTGCCCCCCTTGCCCATCGCCACGCCGAGGTTGGCGGCGCGAAGGGCAGGGGCGTCGTTGACGCCGTCGCCGGTGACGGCGACGAAGTGCCCCGCGGCACGGGCGGCCTCGACGATCTGCAGCTTCTGTCGCGGCGTGACGCGGGCGAAGACCCTCGCGGTGGCGACCCGCGCAGCGAACTGCTCGGGCGAGAGGTCGGCCAGTTCACGGCCTGTGATCACATCGGTGTCGTCGTGAGCCAGTTCCAACTGTCGGGCGATGGCCAGACTCGTCAGGCGGTGATCGCCGGTGATCATCACCACCCGGATGCCGGCGTTGCCGCACCGCCGTACCGCCTCCCGCGCGGCCGGCCGAAGCGGGTCGGTGAGCCCGATGAATCCCAGGAAGTCGAGGTCTGCGAGTATCGGATGAGGGGGTGGGACCGAGCCTGTGGCGGGCATCTGGCCGTGAGCCAGTGCGAGCACCCGCAGTCCTTCGGCTGCCAGTGCGGCTGCCTGCTCATGCCAGGCGGTCATCAGGGCCAGATCACCACGGCACATCGGCAGCACGGCCTCCGGTGCACCCTTGACGCAGGCCAGTTGCCCGCCCGGCACCATGTGAAACGTCGCCGCAAAACGGTGCTCCGATTCGAACGGCAGGGCGTCGCACTGCGGCAACTCCGCCAGCAGCGACTCGCGTTCGAGGCCAAGCTTTACGCCCAGTGACAAGAGCGCGACATCGACCGCGTCGCCCCGCCAGGTCCAGGTACCGTCGCGATGATGAAGGGCGGCCTCGTTGCAGAGGACGCCGCATGTGACGACGGAACGGAGCCGTGGCTCCGTCGCGGCGGACGGAGGCGACTGGTGCAGCCTGACGGGAAGCCCGTCGCGAAGCACGGCACCCGTTGGTGCGAACCCCTGCCCGCTGACGACGAGGCGTTCGGCCGGGCTTGCGTCAGCCGCCACGGCTGGCAAGGCAACGACCGTGGCGGTGAGTTCATTGCAGGTGAGCGTTCCCGTCTTGTCGGTGGCGATCAGCGTGCAACTGCCGAGCCCCTCGACCGCTGGCAGCCGCCGCACGATCGCTCCGCGGGCTGCCATCCGGCCGGTGGCAATGGCCAGCGCGATCGTCAGCGACACGGGCAGCCCCTCCGGAATTGCCGACACCGCCAGCACCACCGCGAAGAGAAACATCTCCTGCGGCCGATGGCCGACCGCCACGCCGAGCAGTCCTATGAGGGCAGCGGCAGCGACGACCGCCACCGCGATGGAGCGGGTGAACCGTTCCATGCGGGCCACCAGTGGCGGCTTGCCGGCGGGTCGCATGGCCACGTCGATCGCCAGCTCTCCGACGCTCGTCTGCAGTCCGGTGGCGACGACGACCGCCGAAGCACGCCCGCGGGTGACGATCGATCCGGCATGCACCATGTCGAGGCGGTCGGCCAGCGACGCGGCGGGCGGACCGGTCCAGGCGGCATCTTTCCGCACGGGCAGCGACTCACCAGTGAGCAGCGATTCGTCGACCTCGAGCCCATACGCGGCAACCAGCCGGGCGTCGGCCGGCACACGGTTGCCCGACTCGATCCAGAGGAGATCGCCTGGCACGACCTCTTCGGCTGGGATTTCGCAGACCGTGCCGCCGCGGCTGACGACCGCACGGATCTGGAGGAGTTTCTCGAGCGCCCGGCTGGAACGGTTCGCCTTGGCCTCCTGCCACGTGCCGAGACAGGCATCGATCGCGATCACGACGGCGATGATGGCGGCATCCTTCACGTCGCCGATGGCGAGCGACACCATCGCCGCTGCGAGCAGCAAGAGCATGAGCGGATTCGCCAGCTGACCGATGGCAAGTCGCCACACCGCTGGCGGCGGCTTGCGGGGCAGCGCATTGCGGCCGTATGACGTGAGGCGGCGGGCCGCCTCGGCGGACGAGAGGCCCTCACGGCCGCTGCCCATGCGGTGCAGCACATCGTCGACGGCGAGCGAATGCCAGGGCTTGTCGGGAAGAGGCGAGCGTCGTTCCCCAAGGGATGCGGCCGTTGGCGTCATGCCAATTCGATCTCGATCACGTGTTCGTGGCGGTCATCAACGAGCGGGATTGCATGGTCGGCCTGTGGAATGCCATCGACCACCATGGTACGGATCGGTCCTGGTTCGCGGACGCCGTGCCCCGGATGGTGGACTGTGATCCGGTAGGTCGTGTCGTAGTAGCGATAGCGGATGGTATAGCTGGGCCAGTCGCGGGGTGGGTGGGGCGACAGTCTGAGCACCGTGCCCTCCTTTTCGATGCCCAGCAGCGATTCGACGAGCAGCCGATACATCCAGCTGGCCGAGCCTGTGTACCAGGTCCAGCCGCCGCGGCCGGTGTGCGGCGCGACGGCATAGACGTCGGCCGCGACCACGTAGGGTTCGACGCGGTAGGTGGCGATCGCCTCCGGTGTGTCGCCGTGGCTCACGGGGTTGATGAGCCGAAACAGGTCCCACGCGCGGGCGTGGTCTCCCAGAGCCGCGAAGGCCATCGCCGTCCAGGCCGCGGCATGCGTGTATTGGCCACCGTTCTCGCGGACACCGGGCGGATAGCCCTTGATGTAGCCAGGCTCGAGCGGCGCGGTGTCGAAGGGGGGCGTGAGGAGCTTCACGAGCCGATCAGACCGCGACACGAGCAACGCATCGACGCTGGCCATCGCTTCTGCGGCCCGCGCCTGGGGGGCCGCGGCCGAGAGCACCGCCCAACTCTGTGAGACAGAGTCGATCCGGCACTCGGCCGAGCTGATCGACCCGAGCGGCAGTCCGTCGTCGAACGTGCCGCGGCGATACCATGACCCGTCCCAGGCCGTGTCGTCCACATTGCCCCGCAGACGGCCCGCCTCGATGGAGCAGCGATCCGCCATGACGACGTCGCCGTGCCGTTCGGCAACGTCGGCGAAGCGGCTCAGCACGTCGTAGAGGAAGAACGCCAGCCAGACGCTCTCGCCGCGGCCCTTATGGCCGACGAGGTTCATGCCGTCGTTCCAGTCGCCGCCGCCGAAGAGCGGCAGTCCGTGGGCGCCAAACTGAAGACCGTGCTCGATGGCCCGAACGCAGTGGTCGTAGAGCGGGGCGGTGGCAGGGCCCGACTGTGGCAGTTCGTAGAACGATTCCTCGTCGGCCCGGGGCAGCCGGCCATTCAGGAACGGCACCGGTTCGTCGAGCACGCCCGTGTCGCCGGTCGCCTGCACGTAGCGGCACACCGCCGCCGGCAGCCAGAGGAAGTCGTCGGAACAGTGGGTGCGAACACCGCGGCCCGCGGGAGGATGCCACCAGTGCTGCACGTCGCCCTCTTCAAACTGCCGGCCCGCCGCGCGGAGCAGGTGGTCGCGGAGCAGTTCGGGCGAGGCGTGTACCAGGGCCATCGCATCCTGCAACTGGTCGCGGAAACCATAGGCTCCCGACGACTGGTAGAGCGATGTACGGCCCCAGAGCCGGCACGAGACGACCTGATACAACAGCCAGTGGTTGACGAGCGCATCGACTGCCGGATCCGGCGACTCGATCTGCACCGCCGAGAGCCGACGCTGCCATCCCGCCCGCATGGCCGCGAATTCCCGTTCCGCCGCCAGTTCCCCGCGGAACTGCTGCACAAGACGCTGTGCCTCGGCCACACCCTGTGCCGCGCCGAGTGTGAAGACGACCGTGCGCCGTTCACCGTCGTCGAGCAGCACCTGCACCTGCATGGCCGCGCAGGGATCGAATCCAGCCCCCACGCGACCAGAGAGCCGCATCCGTTCGAGCGCCGCCGGCGCCGCGAGCGAGCCGTTGCGGCCGATGAATTCCGTGCGATCGCCCGTCACGGTGCGGGCCACCTCGCTCGCATCGACGAAGGCGACCATTTCGGCGAACTCACTCGTGAACGCGTTGCGGGCGAACAGGGCCCCGGTGAGATGGTCGACCTCGGTAACGACATGCATCAGCGACCGGGTGCGGAGCTCGCCGAGCACCCACTCCCAATAGCCCGTGATCGACAGGGCCCGCGGCCGGCCAGAGGTGTTGGTGATCGTGAGTTGTACGAACTTCACCGGTTCGTGCTCGGCGACGAAGAGCGTGAGCTCGGAGGCGAGCCCATCGTCGGCATGTTCGAAGACGGTGCTGCCGATGCCGTGCCGCACGGTAGAGGTGCCGGGGCCGCGGGCCGGCTGTGGAGTGGGCGACCAGAAACGGCCGGTGTCCTCGTCGCGAATATAGATCGCCTCGCCGCCCAGGTCGGCGACCGGGTCGTTGGTCCACGGCGTGAGCCGGAACTCGTGGCTGTTGTCGACCCACGTGCAGGCGTTGCCCGATTCGGAGACGACCGTGCCGATGCGGGGATTGGCCAGACAATTGACCCACGGTGCGGGTGTGCACACGCCCGGGCGGAGATGGATCACGTATTCGCTGCCGTCGGCCGTGAAGCCGCCGATGCCGTTGTAGGCGTGGAGTTCGGCCGGTGACGGATCGGGCTCGCGTTCGGTGGCGGATGTCGTCGATACAGGCGGCGCGAGCCGGCGACGCGGCTTGAGTGGCGGGATCGTGATCTCGGATCGGCCACGCCTCTCCACCTGCTCGACCAGCGTGCCGGCTTCGTCGGTGAGCATGACGCGGGCGGAGGCTTGCAGCAGCACCCGGTCCTCCTCGGAGAGCTGTTCGCCGCGTCGCACGAAGATGCCGCCAGGGCGGTCGATGAGCCCTGCCTCCGGACTGGCGGAGACGAGGTCGAGGATCGACTCGTGCAGGACCTGCCGATAGACGGAGTCGTCTTCGTTCCAGATGACGAGGTCGACGTCGAGGCCGTGCATCCGCCACCAGCCATGGGCCCGAATGGCCTGCTGGACGAGTTCGAGCTGGTGGCGATCACGGATGCGAACCAGCACGATTGGCAGGTCGCCCGAGATGCCGTGCCCCCACAGGCCCGACTGGCCACGCCGGTTTCGGGCGATCACCGCCGGGCTCGTCCGGCGCATGCGGGATGCGTGAACGAGCGACCCGGCGAGCCGGCCGTAGGCCTGCGCCTCCTGCTCCGAGATCGCGAGCTGCTGCAGCATGATCGCGCCCCGCGTCCAGGCCAGTTCGATAATGCGGTCAGCCAGGCAGGGATCGGAGTATTTGACCGCGATCTCCACAGCCTGCTCGCGTGATTCGGCGATCCCGGTCACGATGTCGAGCCGCACCGTCTCGCCCGGCTCGAGCACGACCGTGCGGCGGATGCTCACCACGGGATCGAGCGTGGCGCCGGTGGTGCCGGAGAGCGTTTTCCTGTGCTGCGATTCGCTCGTGCAGGCGTCTGGGTCACGGGCCGTGCGACCGCGGCCGAGGAAGACCCTGCGATCGGTCTCGAACGACGGCGTGCCGACGGCGTGTGCGCAGTCTTCCGTCGGGCAGCTGCCGGTCATCACGTGTAGCAGCCATGGTGGCCGTTCCTCCGGGCTGCGCGGCCGGCGGGTGGCGAGCAGCGCGGACCGGCCGGCAAGGATTTCGGTTTCGACAAAGAGGTTGGAGAAGGTGGGGTGGGACTCGTCCTGCCCCTGCGGGGACAAGGCCACCTCCGCGTAGGTGGTGACCTCGATCGAACGGCGGCGTTCGGAGCGGTTGGTGAGGGAGAGCCGGCGGAGTTCCACGTCGTCTTCGGTCGACACGCTGACGAGCGTGTGCGCCTCGATCTGCTCGTCGACACGGCGGAACTCCACCCGCGACTGCATGAAAACCGCCTCACCGCGTTGGCCTCCGCGGGTCGTGGGCTGCCAGGTGTTGGACCAGACGACGCCGCTGTCGAGATCCCGCAGGTAGCAGAACTGCCCCCAATGGTCGCGGGTGGCATCTTCGCGCCATCGCGTGACGGCGAGGCCTCGCCAGCGGCTCCAGCCACCCCCGGCGGCGGAGATGGCGACGTGGTAACGGCCGTTCGAGAGGAGGTGCACCTCCGGGGCTGAGCCGTCGAAGTCGGTCACCACGCGAATCGCATTTGCCTGTGCAGCTGGGATCCCCCGGGCCGCAGTCGCCTCCCCGGTATGCGGGAAGACGGTGACCGTGAGTTTGGGAATCCGCTCCTGCAGGAGCAGCGTCGCCGATTTGAGCGATGGATCAGCCATGAATCGCCGCTGCATGGGGCTGTCGAGCAGCACGGAGGCGAAGGCTAGCAGACTCATGCCCTGATGGTGCGCCATGAACTGCCGCACGGGCACGCCTCCTGCGAAACCTCCAGAGCCGCCAACTCCGGTTTCGGTCTCGGTCGTGTCGGCCCGCGTGTTGCCTGTGCTGGCGGGCACGCGGCGGGAAGGTGTGTAGTCGATCGCCTCGATGAAGCCGCACGTGCCGAGGCCACCATCGGCGGCGATTCGCTGGAGGTTGCCGCATGCGGCTCGCGGCGCGACGAGGAGCGCCAGAGCGCTGGCGTAGGGAGCGATCACGATGTCGTCGGCCAGTCCGCGTTTCAGGCCGAGGCCCGGCACGCCGAAGGCCCGGTACTGGTAGTTCATCTGCACGTCGCGGGCGTTATAACCCGATTCTGAGATGCCCCACGGCACCCCTCGCTGCGCCGCGTAGCCGATCTGGCGGTGCACCGCCGCGCGGCAGGAATGATCGAGGAGCGTGCCGCTCCAAGATGGCATCACGAGCATCGGCATCAGGTATTCGAACATCGAGCCGCTCCACGAGAGCAGCGTCGGTGCGCCGTCGGCGGTCGTCAGGAGCCGGCCGAGCGCAAACCAATGATCCTGATCGAGCTGGCGGCGGGCGACGAGCACGTAGCTGGCCAGGCGGGCCTCCGATGCCAACAGGTCGTAGTAGCCCGCGTCGAGCCGATGCTCGGTGGCATTGAAGCCGATGGCGAAGAGCCGTCGCGACGGATCGTAGAGAAAGCGGAAGTCGATGTCGGTGAGCGCCCGAGAGGCGGCCGCGAGCTGGCCGAGTTCGTCGCGACGCTCACTGGCGTGAAGCGCCCCGGCCTCGAGCGATGCATGCAGCAGCCGCAGCCATCGGGAGCAGGCAGGGGCATCGGGTGAATGGTTGGTGTCGTTGGCCGTTGCCACCTCCTCGACAAGCGGCAGCACCGTCTCGGGCAGACTGACGATCTCGCGCAGGGTGGGGCTGCCATTGAGGTGGTCCAGCATCCCGCGGAGACGGGCCGCCCGCGGGTGCGATTGGGCAGCGACCCGCTGCCAGAAATGCTCGGGCGGCGGGGGCAACGTGGTCCACGGCGCGAGATGATGGAGGTCGGCGAGTTGGTCGGCGGCGGCGTGGATCACGGCCTCCGTCCACCAGCGGCATTCGGCGTCGGCGTCGGCGAGGTGGCCGCGGGCTGCCGCCCCGGCCGCCATCAGGCGGGGCAGCGCTGCGGCGGCGCGGGCGACCGTGACAGGCTCTCGCAGGAGCCCATCGGGAAGGCCGGGCCAGCATGCCGCCGCAGCGGCATGCCGACCGCGGCCGGCGGTCGATCCGTGGTGGGATTCGGCGAGAACGCGCAGCGTGTCCTCGAGGCCGGCAAAGAGCCGTGGCGGTAGGACAGCCGCATCCCGCAACTCGTCGAGGCCCCCGGCGAGCACAAGGAGGCTGCCGACAAAGTTGCCGCTGTCGACCGTGGAGACATACCGCGGGGGAAGCGGCGCGAGGGTGTGGATGTCGTACCAGTTGAGCAGATGACCGCGGTGCCGCTCCAGGCTGCCCAGCGTGTCGAACGTGTGACCGATGCGGCCGACGAGCCGCGACACGGAGCACCAGCCAAAGTCGCAGGCAGCCAGATCGGAGAGCAACGCCATCGCGATGTTCGTGGGGCTGGTGCGGGCAGCGACAACCAGCTCGCCGTTCATCTGCACGTTGTCGGGTGGGAGCCAGTTGGTATGGGCCGTCACGTATTCCTCGAAGTAGCGCCAGGTGCGTCGTCCCGCGGTGGCCAGGAACTGCTGCTCCGGGGCGGAGAGCCGAGCGGTCCGTGGCGGCAGTGGCAGGCTGATCCACCAGGCGACGAGCGGTGCGAGGAGCCATGCGAGAAGCCACGGGGACGCAGCCACGAGCATGTCGGGCCGGCCGGACGCGATGAGGAACGCTGCCAGGAACGCTGCCGTCAGCGGGCTCACGCCAACCGCGCGGATGAAACCAGGCAGATCATTCGCCGCGGTGCGCTCGGTGTCGGCTGCGGTTCGCCATTCCAGCAGGCGGCGATGCGTGAACAACATTCGCACGAGAGTGCGTGCGATGGCATCGATCGCGAGGCCCGCCTCGTAGGGCAGCATGCCGAGCTGGAGCAGCCCCTGCATCAGTGGCCTCGTGGCCGACCGCGCGGCTTCGAGCAGGTGTGTCGTGAGCGGCACGTCATGAGGCTTCCGCAGAAAGTCGAGCAGACAGGCCAGCAAGGGCGGCAGGAACGCCGTCAGAACGACCAGCCCGGCAGCGGCTATGGCCAGCCGGACCGAGCCCGACAGCCAGGCTCCGACGAGCAGGCCGAGCATTGCCGGAGGCACCAGGCTCCTCCGGAGGTTGTCGAGAATTTTCCACTGGGAAAGCGATGACAACGGGTTCTTCACCGACGCCACGCCATGATTCGGGACGCGTGGCAGCAGCCACCAGAGGATCTGCCAGTCGCCGCGAATCCAACGGTGCCGGCGGCGTGCGTCGGCGAGATAGCTCGAGGGATGATCCTCGTGCAGCACCACGTCGCTCTCCAATCCCGAGCGGCAGTGGCAGCCTTCGAGCAGATCGTGGCTGAGGATCGTGTGCTCGGGGAACACGCC
>Ga0214921_10011558_pt1 | contig 10704 bp, 8 predicted proteins | sample LL1505_MetaG_FD_177992 | JGI IMG/M metagenome (GOLD analysis project Ga0214921, IMG submission 177992) | Freshwater microbial communities from Lake Lanier, Atlanta, Georgia, United States - LL-1505 | ecosystem: Environmental > Aquatic > Freshwater > Lake | place: USA: Georgia | collected 2015-05-28
GCTTGTTTTCAACAATAAAAGTACCTTTGAGTGAATCCGTCATTTTTTCGGCCAACATACGGGCAATGATGTCAGTACCACCTCCAGCGCCTGCGCCAACCATTAGTTTTACGGGTTTAGTGGGGTAGGTGGTCTGCGCACTCGTAACCGTAGTGAAAGTTAACAAAGCAGCAAGTGAGTAAATAATTCTTTTCATAATTAAATCCTGTTTAAGCTATTTGGGTTGATGATTTGTGTTGGTTGTGGTGTAGGCCCATTCGACATGCCAATTCAAAAGCATTGATCATGGCTTGTGGGTTGGCGATTTCTTTACCTACGATGTCATAAGCTGTTCCATGCGCTGGAGTAGTGATTGGTATTGGTAGACCACCATGCACTGTGACTCCTTTTTCGAACCCCATTAGTTTCATGGCGATTTGACCTTGATCGTGGTACATGGTTACTACGCCGTCATATCCATTTCCATCTTTGCGAATCGCTCTTACAAATGCTGTGTCAGCAGGGAACGGACCATCAGTAGGAAATCCCAAGGTCTTAGCCAATTCAATACCCGGTGCAATGATTTTTATCTCTTCATCGCCATAGTTGCCGTTATCACCGTTGTGGGGGTTAAGCCCACAAACGGCAATCCTTGGGTCAGGTTTACCTGAGGAATGAAGAGCTTTTGCAATCATTTCAATTGCATCCGCAACCTTTTGTGCAGTTAAGAGGCTACTAACTTCTTTAAGTGGAACATGTGATGTAACACGTGCAGTCCATAAGTCCTCGAGTACGTTTAACTCTCCACAAACACCTTCATATTGAAGAAGATCTTCAAACCAGCGCAATTCGTCCTCTTGCTGCATACCACCAAGCCTTAAAGCGCTTTTGTTCAAAGGTGCGAAACAAAACGCATCTGCCAGACCTTCGCTGACTAATTTCACGCCTTCAGTTAAACCAGCAAGCATGTATGCGCCATTCTTTGGGCTGATCTCACTTGGATTGAATTTGGGGGAGTTCAATCCTGACCATGAGTGCCAAGTGACCTTTTTATTTGTCTTAATCAGGTTTTTTTGACTGATCAAAATAATTTCAACATCATTTGTCTTCTCAAGATGGTGCAATAACTTTTGGGTTAGCTCTGGACCAATTCCAGCAGGATCTCCAGAAAATAGAGCAATTGTTAGTTTGGACATTTATATTTCCATAATCCGTAATTACAGATTACAGTATGGTGCTAATTGGCTTAATCCCCTATTAGCTTTTACCCTTGGATACAAATGAATAAAAAAGACCCAATTTCGAGAACCTCTTTACATGCTGAGGTAACCGAACGCGTGCGCCAATTGATTGTGGAGTCGAAAATTCAGCCAGGACAACGAGTTCCAGAGTTAGAGCTCAGTCAGGACTTGGGCGTTTCTCGAACTCCAATTAGAGAGGCGCTAAAGGTGCTTGCCGCAGAGGGATTAGTGGAGCTTTTGCCACTTAGGGGCGCCATAGTTAAGAAGTTCAGCGCTAAAGATGCTGCTGACATGCTTGAAGTTATGTCATTGATAGAGGCTTTTGCAGCTCAAAAGGCATGCAAGGCAGATCAGGCTGAAATTGATCATATTTTGTCCTTGCATGAAAAGATGAAATCTCTTTACGAAAAAGGAAAAAGACCAGCTTACTTCGATTTAAATCAAAAGATACACGATGGCATAGTGAATATGGCAAATAACGAAACACTATCTCTCGTTCACGCCACACTCAGCAAACGTATGAGAAGCCTCAGATACAGTGGGAACAATATGCCTGAGAATTGGAGCGATGCATTGGCTGAGCACGAGGATGTCGCTCAAGCTTTAAAGCTACGAGACAGTAAGAGAATCACCAAAGCGATTCAGCTCCACTTTGCAAACACCATCAAACGAGTTGCTCTGTAGTCAAGAAACAGCCCCAGCAGTAAAAACTGTTGGGGCTTTTTTACGCCTCTTAAATTAGCACTTTACTAATGACTTCGACTTTCTGTTCGAGCGTGTATCCAACGCTTCCATAAACAGCAAAGTCAGATTGAACGCGCCCGTGCCCAGTGATGCTCTCTGCCAGGGGCAGGGGAATGTCATTACAAGCCTTCAATCTATCTACAAAGGCATGTCTGAACATATGGCTTCTAAATCCAAAAGGCTTCATAGATTTGTTGAGCGTAGCGGAGCAAGTAGTGCCGCCAATTTCACTCGCATATTGGGGAATTAACCATTCACTGTTAACTCTTTTGGCACGAGTGTGAAGTTCCTTGGCCGCTTCTAACGAATCCCCCAGCAAAGGTACCGCTCGGATACTAGCCCTTGTCTTGCGATCAGTGATTGAGTTCTTTCGCACCCAAAGGTGTGGAATGTCATGGTCAAGTACCAAATCATCGAACCTGGCCATGCTAGGTTCCGAGATACGCATGCCGGTATTGAGCTGAATGAGTCCCACCATTTTGGCTGGCGTCGGCCAAGCCAGTAAATGAGCCTTTACCTGAAGAAGTAACTCACGTGTGATGTCTGGAATAGGGCGAGTGTTTTCTCCCTCACCACGAATGCTCAAACTTCTAAACGGGCTCAAACGATCAATATCTAGATGCTTAAAGGCCATATTGAGCATGGCATTCAAGATGTTGTTGTGTTTACGAACACTATTGGGATGCAAGCCCTTCGCTAGCAAATGGTCGCGGTACTGGGTAATGTGCCAATGTCGCAGTTCATCAAGATACAAATCTCCGAAGATCTTTGTAAAGGTGTTGAAGTACTGATTGGCATTAGTCTGGAACTTGCGTCTGTGAGAAGAAGTGTTTTCGCGCATGTAGATCTCAAATGCAGTGCTTAGCGTTGGGCGGGCATGCTTTTGAAAGTCGCGCATATGCTTACTGACTAACTCGCTCAGAAAGTCTTCGTCAAACTCAATCCCGCACAACGGGATTCGTCGTTTAACTTTGGTGCTCAGAAAAGTGTTGGGTGCAATTTGTATTTCGTGTGTCATGTAAATCTTCAAAAGCCGCAAGCCTAAGCAAATGCAGCTAGTAGTTGAACTTCACACAAATTTAGTTTCGGTTGCGCTGGCTGGGCAACCTATTAGGAAAGAGCCCCGATATAGTGGACGGGTTCTTCTAGGATTGAGAAATCGTAAAAGTTAGCAAACCCGAAATCTTAATTTTTGGGCTTTGCAACCAAGTTAGTAGGGCGGAGTAAAAGTTACGTAGACTTTTTCAAAAGTTGAATTGGCGACTGAAGAGTTACATTATGTAACTTTCCACATTATGAGAAACCTACGCATTATTCGTGTAATAACCGTGTAATTGAAACTTTAGGTTAAATATGCCTCATAAGCCATTGAATTTAAACGACTTTTTTACGGAAATTTTGGGGGTTTGACTACTGCCGCGGAGTTAACAGTCCGGCGCTCTACCGACTGAGCTATCGAGGAATATTCGGTTTGTTAGCAGAAAAGTACACAGAAATTCAGAGTCTTTAGGATTTAGAGCGACTGTGAAATTCGCCAAGCCTCGCATTGTAGCAAAAAAAATGCAGCTTTTCGAGGGCTCTAGGGTTTTGTTGGCGCAGGGTTGTTAATGGGTGGTTTCACTCGGGAAACATGCCTCAGGGGATCGATTTGCTTTGATCATTTAACTAGCAAAAAACAATGCAACTAGTACGAAGCAGAGCGTCCAGACTCTGGACGCTTAATGTGCTCTGGACGGTTAGAGGGTGTCCAGAGCTGGACGCTCAAGGTGCTCTGGACAGGTAAGGGGTGTCCAGTGTCTGGACGGGTTGGGGGTGTCCAGAGTAAGTGCAAGTTTGAATGTAAAGATTAGTTTGAGTACTGTTGGGCCCACCAAATTGAAAAGCCCCTGATTTTTGAAGTTAGTGGCTTTTTTCATGTCTTTTAGGTGCTGTCAGGTGGATTTAAAAGCAGTTCTCTTTAGTGAAATTGGTCTTCCACCAGTTTATTCCTACTCAGTGTTTGTGAATTGACAATATCAAGTCGCAGTATCCAAACAGCTAATGCATACGATGACAAGTACTAATGACAAAGCAGTTGTGCTGGCGTATAAAAGATACATGCAAGAATTTTGTGATCTTTCAAGTACTTCGGCTGCTTCCAAGTTGCCGGTATCGGTCTTGTCTAACCTGCTGAAAGTTAGCGCTCAAACTACTAGCCAACCTATTTTGGACGCTATCAATCAGATCAGCGAAGTTGATTACGTCTCTCTGGTTGAGTACACCTCTTTAGGTCAAAACCCAGTTCAAGTCGGCCATGCGGCCAAAGAAAGACAAGATCATCGGGATGTCACAAAAGAATGTTTTGAGCGCTATCGCAGTTTTTACTTCAAACGTGATCCTGTCATACGCCTCTTGAATCAAATGCAAACAAAGGATCAAAGGTGCACTCCCGTTTCAGCCCTGCACATGGCGCGAGAAGACATACCCGACAATGCTTGGAAGCGAGACATTTACGAAAGAGAAAATTTGACGGATCGGTTGTCATTTCTGTTTTCACCCAAGCCTGAAGGGCTAATGGCAGTGAACCTTTACCGCAACGCGCAGCGGGGCCCCTTTACAGCAGGTGAGCTCGAGGTCTTGCTTCCAATTGCCCCATTGATTGCACAGGTTTACAAATCTTCTATTGCTTTTCAAAATGTAACTAGCAACGAGAAAAGTATCTGTGAGTTGGAAGAAACTCTGCAAGTTCGCGCTCATGAGCTGTCCGCCCGTGAACGCGCTGTATGCGCTCGCGTTGCGACAGGAATGAGTGTCGATGGCATTGCGGTCGATCTTGATGTCGCGCCCTCCACAGTGATGACACTGCGCAAACGTGCCTACGCCAAGCTGCGGGCACAAGGTGGGCCAAGCGATCGTTTGCGCTTGGTCCGCTGGCTCATGGCTAACTAAAGCTTTAGACCCAAAGTCGCAAATCACTTAATGTGTGTCACTCTCAAAGGGGACAGACATCTTGATTGCATGCCTCTAAACTGAATTAATTGACATGGGTCAATTTTTGGCAAAGAGGCTTGAAGATGTGGATTAAAAATTGCTGGTATGTGATTGCTTGGGAGCATGAAGTGCCTCCAGCAGAATCAGCAGATATTTTTCAGAGAAAGGTTCTTAATGAACCTATCGTTGTCTATCGCACGCAAGCTGGAAAGCTGGTTGCTCTTGAAGACCGCTGCTGTCATCGTCACGCGCCGCTTTCAGCGGGTCGCCGCGAAGGTGACAGCATTCGCTGTGGCTATCACGGTCTTAAGTTCAATGAACAAGGCCGTTGCACAGAAATACCGGGTACAGACAAAGTGCCATCCAAGGCCTGTGTACGGGCTTACCCGGTAGTCTCCAAAAATAATTGGGTGTTTGTCTGGATGGGTGACCCAGACAAAGCCAATGCAACCCTTTTGCCTGACAACTTTTCTTGCAGTGACCCTGCTTGGAAAAACATTCCTGGTTATCTGCATTACGACACGCCCTATCTTCTAATCTGTGACAACTTATTGGACTTTTCCCATTTGAGTTATGTCCATGAAAAAACACTGGGTGGCTCAACAGCCATTGCACAGGCCAAGCCAAGCATCGAAAAAGTCAGTCAACCAGGTCAGCGAGGAATACGAGTTGTTCGCCATATCCCCGACGTACCGTCACCACCTTTTTATCAGCGCTTCAGGACCTTCACGACCCATCTTGACCGATGGTTTGATTACGAGTTTTTGCTACCCGCCACCCTGTTAATGCACTCCGGTGGTAAACCGGTTGGAAGCGCATCTGATGACATGAGTGAAGCCGTCAGATTACACAGTTGTCAGACGCTCACGCCAGAAACAGAAAACAGCACCCATTACTTCTTTCAGCAGTCCCATCAAAGCGATCTAGGTGATGAAACGGTGACTCAAAGCATCTACAACTCTTTGGTTCAGGCCTTCGAGGAAGATCGGAACATGATTACAGCGCAGCATCTAAACATGCAAACAACTGCGCAAAAACCCATGCTGCCTTTGCACTTCGATGCTGCCTTAGTTCAGTTTCGAAAAATGGTATCGGACGAAAAAATCGCCGAAGACGCTGCTAACTAGGCATTCAAAATTTTTATACACAAGGAGACACCATGAAATACCTTTTCAAGCCCTTTGCTCTTGGACTTTTGGCGGCTGTGTTGTGCCTCCCAGGGCATGCACAGACATACCCAACCAAAACTATCCGGCTAGTCGTGCCTTACCCAGCCGGAGGTGCCACCGATTACGTTGCACGGCTATTTGGTGAAAGACTGTCGAAAGCACTTGGTCAGTCTGTCATGGTGGACAACAAAGCTGGCGCTGCTGGCAACATTGGTGTCGCTGAGGTCGCCAAGGCTGAAGGTGACGGCCACACCTTGTTGCTATCCATCAACGACCCGCTGATTAACAATGTGGCCTTGTTTAAAACTCTTCCTTTTGATCCTCAAAAAGACCTGGTCTTTATTGGACAAATATTACGCAGTCCGGCCCTGATATCAAGCAGCACATCCAGTGGCATTAAAAATTTTGCAGACCTCAAGCGCATGGCAACTCCTAATGCCAAATACAGTTATGGTTCATGGGGTATTGGTGGATTGGGCCATCTGGCTGGTGAGTCTCTCAACCGAGAGCTCAAGGCTGAAATGGTGCATGTACCCCAGCGCGGTGAAGGCCCTGTGGTGACCGACCTGTTAAGTCAAACCCTTACCTTGGGTTTGTCCTCGGTTGCTACCGCCCGGCAGCACGTAGCTTCAGGAAAGATTGTGCCGATTGCAATGATGGGCTCTGAGCGCTCACAAGCATTGCCTCAAGTTCCTACGCTCAAAGAGTTGGGACTGACCGATCCACTTTATCTCAATAGTGTGTGGATGGCGATACTTGCTCCAGCCAAAACACCACCTGCAATTGTTCAGCGACTAGGGCAGGAAATGCGCGCCATTGCAAATTCACCAGAGGTTAGGAATTTGTTGGTAGAAAGAGGATTTGAAATGATGGTGACTACGCCCGAACAGGCTCAAGCTAATTACAAGAGTGAATTTGAAGTCATTACCCGCCGCATCAAGGAACTGGGAATTGAAGCGCAGTAATAGCCACCTTATTGGTCGAAATCAAATAGCTAAGTTGAGAAGCAAATTTATCCTCTAAAGAGCAGTAATGGTTGAGGTTTATAGGGATAAATTGTGCTTCCACATTTGCTTTCACACTGCTGTAGAACGCTTTTAACCTTTTGGTTTGTAATAGGTTTTATTTCCGACTGAGCTATCGAGGAATTTATTCGGTTTTTCTAGCAAGAAACGTGCTCTAGGGGTATCACCTCTACGGGCTACACTAGGCAGTTGCTAGCTGGATATTGTAGCAAAAAAATAGTGGTTAACTTGGACTTTTCAGTCTGAGAGGGGGAAAAGTCGCAAAAAAACTAGTTGGCTTTTTTGGGCAAAATTAGCTTATCGCCAGATAATCTTACAAGCGAAACATCATTTTTCAACCGACGAATTAAGGTTCATTCAAATAAATTTTGACTGATGAGCAATCAAAATGAAAACTCTGAACTGAAAGCGGAAAACACCCGCTTGATTTCGTTGCTGGAGCAGCATCGAATTGAATGGAGGCTTCCCAGTACTAAGCCCCCAAGAAATGAAGCTGTTAAGAAAAATAGCCTTTCAACACAAGAGAAAATCAAAATCTTTCGTGGCTTATTTCGTGGTCGAACAGATGTATATCCCATACGCTGGGAAAGTAGAACATCTGGCAAATCTGGTTATTCGCCCGCATGTGCCAACGAATGGCTTGCAGGTGTTTGTGAAAAACCGCGAATCAAATGTGGCGATTGTGGAAACCGTTTATTGGTTCCATTAACGGATTCAGTGATCTATGAGCACCTGGCCGGAGAGCACACTATTGGAATTTATCCATTGATGGATGATGACGGTTGTTATTTTTTGGCCGTAGATTTTGATGATGAAAATTGGCAAGAGGATGCTAAAGCTTTTTCTAAATCATGTGCATCTTTAGGCGTTCCCTGTGCGCTTGAGATCTCGCGCTCAGGTCAAGGAGCGCATGCTTGGATTTTCTTTAAAGAGCGTGTTTCTGCCCGCGATGCACGCAGACTTGGGACAGCTCTTATCAGTCATACCTGCACAAGTACCAGGCAGTTGAAGTTGGCTTCGTACGATAGGCTTTTTCCTAATCAAGATTCTATGCCGAAGGGTGGCTTTGGCAATCTAATTGCCCTTCCTTTGCAAAAAGGGCCACGTGAAAATGGTAGGAGTATTTTTGTAAACGCTGATCTAGAGCCATTTCATGATCAGTGGACATTTTTATCAGCAATAAAGCCCATGTCGGCTCAAGACATAGATCCAACGGTTTTGCAAGCTACTGGCAAGACGCACCCTTTAGACGTGACTTTTATTGATGACGAAGATTTAGATACGCCTTGGAAAAGCTTAACGAATTCGAATAAAAAATTGAGCGTTCCTTTGCCTAAGTCTTTAAAAATTACTCTATCAAATCTGATTTACTTTGAGAAATCTGAATTGCCACAGCAGTTGGCCAATAGATTGATCCGGTTAGCAGCTTTTCAGAATCCTGAGTTTTATAAAGCTCAGGCCATGCGCATGTCTGTTTGGGATACGCCTCGTGTTATTGGCTGTGCAGAAAATTTTCCGAAGCATATTGCTATACCTCGCGGATGCTTAGAGGCCGCACGATCTTTGTTGATGGACAACGACATCTATTGCCAGTTGATGGATGAAAGAATTTCTGGTGAACCGCTTGATGTAATTTTTACTGGGCAATTGCGACCAGATCAAGAACTCGCTGTTAATCAAATGCTCACGCACGACACGGGTGTTCTGTGTGCCCCAACTGCATTCGGTAAAACTGTCGCTGCTGCTTCAATCATTTCACGCCGTGGAGTCAGTACATTAATCCTTGTACACAGAACCGAATTGCTAAAGCAATGGCAGGAGCGCCTTAATGGTTTTTTAGATGTTGGCAAAGGCATGATTGGAACAATTGGAGGTGGCAAGTCCAAGCCATCTGGCAGGATCGACATTGCGGTAATGCAGTCTGTTTCTCGTCAGGGTGAGGTTAATCCGCTAGTTGAAAAATACGGTCAAATTATTGTTGATGAGTGTCACCATGTTGGTGCAACATCGTTTGATGCAATTTTAAAGAAGACTAAAGCTAAATTTGTGTTGGGCCTTACAGCTACCCCGATTCGGCGTGATGGACTGCAACCAATTATCTTTATGCAGTGTGGACCTATTCGGCACAAGGCGAGCCGATCGGCCAGTGCCCCGAATGATCTTGAGGTGAGGCCGGTATCTCGGAACGAGCGTATTGAATTAGGCCCGGAAGCTGGTATTCAGGATGTATTTCGTTATTTGGCAAATGACGTGCTGCGAACTGAATCGATCGCTTTGCAAATCAAGACTGCTTTTGAGTCAGGCAGGAAAGTTTTGGTATTGACAGAACGTACCGAACATTTGGATGCCATTCGTGTTGTTCTCAAAGAAAAAGAACTAACGCCCTTTGTCTTACACGGAAGAATGTCCAAAAATCAACGAGCTAACCTGCTTGTTGAACTTAATGCCTTGGAACCCGAAGTTCCTCGCATCTTGTTGGCTACTGGCAAGTTGGTTGGAGAAGGGTTCGATCACCCGCCACTGGACACATTAGTACTGGCGATGCCTGTGTCTTGGAGAGGTACTTTGCAGCAGTATGCTGGTAGGTTACATCGCGAACACGCCAGCAAGACTGATGTACGAATTATTGACTTTGTCGACACTGGCCACCCTGCACTTTTGCGAATGTGGGCTAAACGTCAAAATGGTTACAAAGTTATGGGTTATCGAATTGCAATAGAGGATGATCTGTGGGCTGATGCACAAGAAGCTGTAAAAATACCGGGGTTAGCAAACCCAAAATCTTAGTTTTTGGACTTTGCAACCAGGTTAGTAGGGCGGAGTAAAAATGACTTCCACTTTGTCAAAAGTTGAATTTCCGTCGGAAAAGTTACATTATGTAACTTATCATAATGTGAGAGACCTCCGCATTATTCGTGTAATAACCGTGTAATTGATACTTTAGGTTAAATGTGACTTATAAGTCGTTAAATTTAAACGACTTTTTTATAGAAATTTTGGAGGTTTACCTATTACCGCGGACTTAACAGTCCGGCGCTCTACCGACTGAGCTATCGAGGAATATTCGGTTTGTTAGCTTAAAAGTACACAGAAGTTCAGAGTCTTTAGGACTTAGAGCGACTGTGAAATCCACTAAGCCTTGCATTGTAGCAAAAAAAATGCAGCTTTTCGAGGGCTGCTGGGTTTTGTTAGCCAAGGGTTATTTAGGCTTGATTTCACTCGGGAAACATGCCTCGTGGGATGTATTTGCTTTGATCATTTAACAAGTTAAAACACAACGCAATTAGAACCAAGCAGGGCGTCCAGAATCTGGACAGTCTAGTTGCTCTGGCCGGTATCAAAGCGTCCAGACTCTGGACGCTTGGTTTGCTCTGGACGGTTAGGGGGTGTCCAGAGCTGGACGCTTAGGGTGCTCTGGACGCTTGCTGCACTCTGGCCGATATCAGAGCGTCCAGAGTCTGGACGCTTGGTGTGCTCTGGACGGGTAGGGGTTGTCCAGAGCGAATTATTCTGATCGCTGCGCATGAGACGCAGAGGGTAAGACGCTATTCCAGGAAATTAGTAAATTTTGATCCA
>Ga0214921_10011559_pt1 | contig 10704 bp, 3 predicted proteins | sample LL1505_MetaG_FD_177992 | JGI IMG/M metagenome (GOLD analysis project Ga0214921, IMG submission 177992) | Freshwater microbial communities from Lake Lanier, Atlanta, Georgia, United States - LL-1505 | ecosystem: Environmental > Aquatic > Freshwater > Lake | place: USA: Georgia | collected 2015-05-28
TTTAAATTGGCTATTATATAATGATAATGGTTACACTCTTGAAAATCGTGGAAAAGAATGGCATATTGACCATGTAATACCTCTTTCAAAATTTAATCTAGAAGATGAAGAACAGCAAAAAATAGCTGCTTTTAATTGGAGAAATACGATGCCTTTATCTGCAAAAGAAAATTTGTCAAAAAATAATAAAATTTTGAAATATCAAATTGAACAACATTTATCAAGATTATTAGATTATCATAAAAAAAATAATATAGAAATGCCCCAAGAATTTATAAATTTATTTGCGAAACACCTTGATGCGGGAAGTCCCTTAGAGCCTTCACTACCACTCACTACAGGAAACGTCTGTGAGGAACTCGGTTAATAGCCGAATCCAAAGGTAATAATGTGAAGGATTGGGTAATCCGCAGTGCTACTGTCTAAGTCCGTTATGGTAGGATATGACAGGCACTCAGAGACTGCTGAGGTGTTGGTGAACAATGAAGGATTAGCCATCCCGAGTTTGCTTAAGGTACAGTCCTTCCCCTTTGGAAACTTAGGGGGTGTAGTATAGTTAGCCTGGAAAAATAAAAATAAAATAATTACAATAAACCCAGACCATTTATGCTGCAAAAGTTTGACGGAGATGAAATGAATTTGCACATGGCCCAGGACCCAGAGTCCGAGGCCGAATTAAGAAACTTAGCAGCAGTTCCTTTTCAAATAATTAGTCCGGCCAATAATTCATCTATTATTGGCATTTATCAAGACTCAATGCTTGGATGTTATCAATTCACAAGAAAAGACGTGAGTTTTACACCAAGAGAAGCAATGAATATCTTGATGATGTTTGACGGAATTAATGAAAATGAACTGATTGCTGCTTTTGACAAACAGAATAAAATATCAAGTTTCAATATTTTAACACAGATTACACCACCACTATCTTTGAAATTCAAGACAAAAGGTTTTGTTGAAGACAAAGACGATTACAACACAACCAAGACAGGAGTTTTGGAAATCATTGATGGCGAATATATTCGTGGTCAAATGACCAAAGATGTTCTTGCAGCAGGTTCAAAAGGTCTATTGCACAGAATCTGCAATGATTTTGGAAATATGGCCTCTGCAAAATACATTGATGATTTACAAAATGTCATTACAGAATACATGAAAAGTAGTGGTTTTAGTGTAGGAATAAGTGATTTAATATCCGATAAAAAAACAAATGACGAAATTATTGACGTCATCACAAAAAAGAAAACCGACGTCAAGAATCTAATTGACCAAACACAAATAGGAATTTTTGAAAATAATACAGGTAAAACAAATGAAGAGGAGTTTGAAACTCAAGTAAATAATATTTTAAATCAAGCAACATCTGAATCGGGTAAAATTGGTTTAAAAAGTCTTGGTGCAAACAACCGTTTCGTAACAATGGTAAAAGCAGGTTCAAAAGGTTCAGATCTGAATATCTCGTTTATGATTTCATGTCTAGGTCAACAAAACGTAGATGGTAAACGCATACCATATGGTTTTGAACATAGAACACTACCACATTTCTCCAAATTTGATGACTCTCCAAGCGCTCGCGGTTTCGTAGAAAGTTCTTATATCAATGGTCTATCACCACAAGAACTCTTCTTCCACGCTATGGGTGGTCGCGTTGGTTTAATTGATACAGCTGTTAAAACTTCTACAACTGGTTATATTCAAAGAAGATTAATCAAGGGCCTAGAGGATTTGATGGTTCATTATGACATGACAATTAGAACAAACAAAAATAAAATTGTCCAATTTGCATATGGTGACGATGGTATTGACACAACAAAAGTAGAGAATCAATTTATTCCTATTGTTACAATGAGCACACAAGATATTTATGCTCACTTCAATATCCCAGATGAAAATGCAAAATCCAAAGCCCTATCTAATATCTTTTTGAAAAATACTTTGACTCGTTTCAAGAAACAATCCGAAAAGATGAATGACATATGTTTAAAATATTCAAACATGATGATTGAGATGCGATCCGAAATAATTCAAAACGTTTTCAAGAAGAAATCAGATAGTATTGTAAACTGCCCTGTTGGATTTCAATACATTATCAGTAACATCCAAGGTCAGTTTAATATTAATAGCACTTCTCTAGTAGATATTACAATGGTAGAAGCATTTGAACTAATTGAACAAACATATCAAAATTTGGAGAAAATTCATTACGTAGCCCCAACAGTATTATTCAAAACTTTGTATTACTATTACTTATCACCAAAAGATTTGCTCATTGTAAAGCGTTTCAATAAAGACGCGCTTATGCTATTATTGAGCACAATTGTATTGACTTATAAGAGAGCCATTGTTGCACCAGGTGAAATGGTTGGCATGATAGCTGGTCAGAGTATTGGCGAAGTTTCAACTCAGATGTCGGTTCTTAGTAACACACAACACAAAATTATTTGTAAGAATAAGGTAACGAATGAAATTTCAATGAAATCTATTGTTGTTGGTGAATTTTGTGATGAGATTATTCTTAATAACCCAAACATGACATTCAATACAGGACATGAAAATAGTGTTGAAACTTTATTAGAACAAATGGAAAATGACTATTATATTGTTGGCGTATCCAAAGATGAAAAGACTACTTGGAATAAAATTTCACACATTAGCAGACATCCAGTAAATGGTCAAATGATGAAAGTAACTACAAAAAGTGGTAGAACTGTTGAAACCACAACAAGTCATTCCCACTTAATTCGTGAAAATCATCAAGTATTTCCAATTGTAGGAGCAGACATGAAAGAAGGAATGAGAATTCCAGTTTGCAAACATATTGATAATAGTTTTGTAAAAGATACAATTGAAATTAACAATAAATCTTACAAACTGGACCACTTATTCGGATGGTTTGTAGGCGGTTATTTAGCAGAAGGTAATTTGAATTACAATGAAATCGCAATAACCAATATTTCAGAACATTATATTGAAAATACTAAAAAATTTGCGCGACGTTTCAATAAGGACTGTCGTATAAGTGAAAAACAAGGAGAATACGGTGTATCTATTACAACAAAATTTAATTGTTCTGAACTAGCCAAATTATTACTAACTACATGTGGTAATGGAAGTTTTGTAAAACAAGTTCCAGATTTTGCTTTCAGTGCACCTAATGAATTTAAAGCAGGTTTATACCAAGGATATTTTGACGGTGATGGTAACTTTCAATGCGATGAGAAACATCATCAAATTCGTTGTTGCAGTAGAAGTGAACAATTAATCAAGGATTTAGGACTTATTTTGAATTATTTTGATATTTTTGGAAATATGAAAACCGAAAACAAAAATAATAAACCTCTTTATCATTTAAATATTAGTCCAAAATATGCTAAAATTTATAGAGAAAAAATTGGAAGTGTTTTACATGAAGAAAAATTAAATAATTTAGTTGAATATATTGAAAGAAATGATGCAGTGTTTGTATCAGAACAAATTGACAAAATCAACGGTATGGCAGATGTAGTTGCATATTGCGGAAAAACATTACAACTTCCAGGACAAAGTAGAATTTATGGTCATTACAAAAGAAAGAATATAGAAAGTATTGGTCGTAGAACCTTAGAGAAATATTATGAAACATTTAAGACACATGAAAAATCACATTTAATTCAAAATGAACTCAAAATTATTGAGCAAAGTATTAATGCTAATGTTATTTGGGACGAAATCATTAAAATTGAAATATACACACCTGATCAACATAATTTCGTCTATGATTTTACAGTGCCAGGAAACCAAACTTTTATGACTGATTATGGTATCATTGTTCACAATACCTTGAATACATTTCATTTTGCCGGAGTGGCATCAAAATCCAACGTGACTCGTGGTGTGCCAAGAATTGAAGAAATTCTATCACTCTCATCTGAACCAAAAAATCCATCACTAACCATTTACTTGAAAGAAGAAGAAGAAACTCAAAAAGAAAAAGCACAAACCATTATGTATATGATTGAACACACTAAATTAGTAGAAATAGTAAAATCCATAGAAATCTGTTTTGACCCAGATGATTTGAACACTTTGATTTCAGAAGACAAAGATACAATTCAACAATACAGGGCATTTGAGAGCATGGTTGCAGGATGCGCAGAAGTAAATTTAACAAATGATGAAAATGAAAAATCCAAGTGGATTATCCGTATGGAAATGGATCCAGAAATTATGCTTGAAAAGAACATTACTATGGACGACGTTAATTTCACACTAAACAATTGTTATGAAAACCAAATTAATTGTGTTTATTCAGATTATAATGCGGACAAATTAGTATTTAGAATTAGAATGAATGAAGTAATAAAAAATAATTCCGGTAAATCGGGAGCTGCAAAAACAAAACTACCACTTGATCAATCAGACCAAATTTATATTTTAAAGAATTTCCAAGATCAATTATTACAAAACGTTGTGCTTCGTGGAATTAAAGGTATAAACAAGGTTATTCTCCGCAAGATAAAAGATAACGTTGTGGAGAAGAATGGTTTATACAAACGAGAAGACATATGGGTTCTAGATACAATGGGAACCAATTTATTAGAAATTCTAGGCATTGATTATATTGATAATACGAGAACATTTAGTAATGATATAGTTGAGATCTACAATGTGCTCGGAATTGAAGCAGCACGTCAAGCAATTTACAATGAATTGGTAGATGTTATTGAATTTGATGGTGCATATGTTAACTATCACAATTATAGTGTTCTAGTAGATAGAATGACTTTTACAAGTAAAATGATATCTATATTCAGACACGGTATTAATAATGATAATATTGGACCAATTGCCAAAGCATCATTTGAAGAAACTCCTGAGATGTTTTTGAAAGCAGCTAGACATGCAGAACTTGATACTCTGAAAGGAATATCTGCGAATGTAATGTGTGGTCAAGAAGGTTTCTTCGGCACAAGTGCATTCCAAGTAGTATTAGACATAGACGAAATGATTAAGATGGAAGCGGCTGCGGAATATAAAAATGTGGACGTAGTTGAAGAGATAGATAAATTCTTTGGTAATATAGATAATCCAAATGATACTTGTTCAGTGAATAAAATCAGTATTCAAAACAATGCAATTAGTATAAAACCAAAAGATATGGGTGAAGATGACGATTACAATCCAGGGTTTTAGATTAGATTAGTTTTACATTTTAGAAAAAATATGATTAAAATAATTTATATTATATTTTTTATTCAATTAATGTCATACCCGAGAATTCTTTTAAATAACGTTTACTGCATGTTTCTACTAAAAGTCCATTAGCGTAAATTCCATAATTCATATAATAATCATTATTATCCAAAGCAATATGCCAAATATTAAAGAGACCTTTTTCCAAATACGGTGTCGCCCTTTCATCCAAAAAAGCCATAATTCTGAATTTATTGTCTGTTATCATTATGCGGCCTACTAGTTCTAATGTTCCCTCTTTTTGTTTTTCAGTAATATTATCTTCCAAAATAGAATGACGTCCCGTAATTATCAAATCTTCTGTTAATTCTGGATATTTATCTACAGAACACACATATAATTTATTTTTCCCTCTTAGCGTGTCACCGGAATTATATAATTTAGTTGTTCCAATTATATTTACTGGAACATAACCATGGTTCAGTGTTTTGACTAAATCACCTTTTCTAATATCTTGAACCTTTATATACACTTCGTTGCCTTCTTTGAAACATAAAATTTTGGAATCATCTTTGAAACAAGCGACGCCCGGAGTATATTTATTAACAACTGAATAAAACACAACAGCGCCATTGGTAATAGTATGTGGCAAACTATCTGGGTAATTATTTTGAGCAATTATAATATTATTTCCATCGTTATAACTTGATAATGCAACGTAAGTATTTCCATTCCCAGCCACTAATACAGCAATATCAGCATGTGTAGGGTAAAATGTATTTAATTGACAGTTACCAGAAACAGAAGAAACCGCATAAACAAAGTCTCCATACGAATTAGTTGATAAAGTTGCAAAAGGTCCTGATACACTAAACATATTCATGTTATTCCAGGTAACACCTGAATCTGTGCTTACAATAATATTTTGTTGAATAGTGTTACTATTTAATGCTGCGTATAGAACTGTTCCGTCTGCGTTACTTGCAACTAGCGTTGGAGTGAGAGGATTAGTGTTGTATCCTGGAGGAACATATAAGAATGACCAAGTTGAACCTCCGTCGGTAGATTGATAAATAGAAGCAGCCGCATTGGTCGTCATAATTAACTTGGAACCAGTTGAATCGGAAGCAATTTGATATATATTTGTTAATTCATAACCTGGAAAAACTCCGCCGGCTGGACTTTCTGGATTTGCTGAACCTCCTGGTAATGTGTTATTTGGAGAAAAAGTAACTTGATTCCAGGTAGATCCTGAATTAGTTGATTTATAAAGAGCACTTCCTAAACTTACGGCATAAGCGATAATTCCATCAGAACTGCATGCAACTGAAGTAATTCCAGCAGAAAGAACACTATTCCATGTAGAACCGCTATTGATAGATTGTATAACACCTACTCCATTGATAGATACATAGATAATTGAACCATTAGCACTTGATGCGATCCCTGACATGGAAGTATAATTCCCACTATCATACGTAGAAAAATCTCTTGCAGATGTAGGTATAATTGACGTCATTATATATTATATCAATATAAATTTATATTAAATAGATTATTGTTAATATAAATAAAAAATAATATGCACACATTTCATTTAATAAGTAAAAAAATAATAGGTTTTGAAAATTATCATGAAAATAATAGACATATTTTCAGCACTATACACACAATTAGTTTTTTTATTTTTACTCAAAAAACATACTCTATTCAAAATAAATTCACTTTTTTGAATGAAACAATTGAAAATATTTTTTATACGGATGAGATGAAAGAATGTTTTTTAGATAATTTCAATAAAATACAAAAGACATATAACGCTTTTTCAAGGCTTGCTTTTTTGTACAAGTATAAAAAAGCAAAAATTATGGTTAATACAGATTTAATTATGAATGAAATAAAAGAAAATGAAAAATATGTTTATTGTTTATTTCAAAATAATTACAAGTATCTTTTCAATATTCATGAGTTAGTTAAAATAACACATAATTCAATAGCAAATTCATATCATTTTTTTAGTAACCCGATGCCAATAAAAAATCCGTATAATAATATTGCGTTAAATAAATCAACATTATACAATATTTATTTTTTTATAAAAAGCAAAACATCGTTACATCCAGAATTATTTTATTATTTTTTTAAAACAAATTTTGATTTGAACAAATTTGTAAAAAAATATCAATATTTACTGAGAAATTTTTCAATAAAAAATTATTTAACAAACTCTACTAAAAATAGTATTTGCGATGATATTGATTCTATGATAGAAAACTACAATTCAGACGTTTACTTTAGAAAATGTCAAATAATTATTGATGAAACATTTCCAAAAGATTTATTAATAAAAATAATGCAGCCTTATCTAGAATTATACATAACATCACAATATTCTTTATTATACACAGATAGAATCCAGTGTAAAAAAGTATTGAAAAAAAAATTGACTGCTTTTAATAGATTCAATCCTTTATTCGGTAGAAAAATATACAAAAAAACTGTAGACTTTTTTGATTTTTTTAGTAATAGTTCAAATACAACAGAAAGTTTTGAGTATAACAGTAAACACATACATTTCTTTGAAACTGAAATTAGTAAAGAGAAGAAATGTTTTTTGGAGGATCATGCATACAATCTAATTGGAGATTATCATGTAAATGATGAAGATAACGAAGAAGAAACAGATGAAGATAATGAAGAAGAAACAGATGAAGATAATGATAGTGATGACAATAACAATAGTAACAATACTAACAACAGTGATAATGATGAACTAACAATAGTTGAAAATATTGTTACTCTTCATAGAACATAAAATAATAAATAATTTATTCTCTATTACTTCATTCATCTTCTTCGTCTACGATATCACCTTCAATTTCTATTTTACTATTCAATGGTATACCCTTGATTTTTTTAGGCTTCTCTATTTTAACAAAATCCTTTATGTAATTTTGTATATTGATTTTATTATCAAATGCAAATTGTAATTCGTTACTACAATTCTGCTTTATTTCTTTTAATGATATAAATATATCATTTTTATCGTTTGTTATAAGTTTGAAAATAGGAACACTTTCAGGTTTCAACGCGGGGACAAGTATAAAACAAAATTTATCGTTTTCATTACCATACCCTAAAAATATATTTTTTTCGTAATTAGTTTGTAATAGTTTTTTTGTTGAAATAAAAAAAGTAGGTATTTTGTATTTATTAACTAACAACCACATATCTAAAACTGTTAAAAAATAATTATCTGAATATATTAAATTTAAAAATGATAACACGTTAGATTTCACCTGATCGCCAAGATTTTTCTTCCCCTCACTAATTAAAATATCTACTATTTTTTCACGATAATTTGAAATATAGTATTTGTATTCTTCATATAAAATATTTTTTATTTGATTCATTTCTATTTTTTCATTTTTTGTTTTTTCAATTATATCTATTATGATTTCAAATGTGCAGGTAAACTTCTTTGCATATTCTATTTCCTTGTATTTTTCAGGAAAGCACTTTTTCCAAATACCGGATGATATTTTATTATTTATTTCTTTATTACAAGATTCTAAAAGATTATTATTATTATTTTGATCACTGTCTCTAACTTTATTATCATAAATTTGACTTATAATTGGTTCAGTTTCATCATGTGAATTAAATTTCACATATTTATTAATAATAGCAGGTTCAAGTGATTCAAAATAATCATTTGTCAATAGTGATTGTAACATTATAATTTCATTGTCTCGTAAATTATAACCAATATTTCCGAAAGATAAAAACGATTGTGGTTGTAACATGAATGATTGAATTCTACTATATCTTATCAATTCATCAGATATTTTTCCAAAATATAGTTCTTCGTTTTCTTTACCAGTAAGTAAATTTTTTTTTGGCAAAATCAAATTGCATGAGTTTGTTTCTGTAAACATACACAAAGTAGGTGATTTACTGCAAGAATCTTTATTTTTTACTATACAGGTAGTAAATTCATCAATCAATTTGTAGTAATTTTCATCTCCAATGAATTGTATCTGATTATCAACTAATTCCCGCAACAACTTATTAATTTTTACCAATTTTTGAGAATAAATAATATAGTCCTTCAATATTTCATTTTCAATTTGTTCTCTAAGTTTAATTTTACTATAATCGTTCAATAAAATACGAATTGTATTTCTAAAAATATTATAAAAATTGGTTTCATAAGTTATTTTTTTCATATAATCAACCCTTTCAGAATCTACTTTATTTGTAGTAGTTATTATAGAATCACTTGCAATAAAATCCTTTTCCTTGTTTGTATTAACAACGTAATTTGCATTTTTTAAAGTAGGCAAGTTCTGTTCGCTTTTAATATCAATTTCTGGTATTGGTTCAGATATTTGAATAAATTGATTTGTTTCAGTAATTATACCAACAACCAATTCATCCTCAACCACCTTCAATATTGGTTTACAGTTTAGATCTGAAGTAGCATCATTTTTTCGTTTAATACTTTTATTATAAAGTTTTGTTAAAAATTCAAATGTTTCTTCATAACTTTTCCATAATGATAGATCATTCATAAAAACAAAACCAATGTTATTTTTAATATTTTCATCAAACGATGACGGATAACATGGAACAAAACATGATGATTTTGATGTATTAGGGCTTTCTGCTATTACACCAATAATTTTATTATTAAAATTCATTACAAGTTTCAAAACATTATAATCATATTTATCTAATTTTTGTATAAGACTCATTAATAATGGTGCCCGTTTAGCCTTGTAAACATTTGGCATACTATCAAGTGGTTTACAAAATTTTGATACGAAAGGCCTAATAAGATCTTTGAAAATGTTACGCACGGATAAAGATAAACGGGGATCGTATTCGTTGAACATTTTCACAACATTGTATTTTTTATTTGTAACAGTATACGAATAAATCGGTTCATAATATTTATCTTCTTTGATTATGAATACAGTAGGTTTTCTAGTTTCATAAAATTCATTAGAATAATGATTACTAGGGCATAATAATTCAACGTTATTAGTAATATCATCATTTGGTATTTTAAAAATAATTAGATTAAGACCTTTTACAAATAACTTAGGATTTGGTTTTGACATAATATCCCATAAATATGTGTGATCAATAATTGCGTCATCATCGTTTAAATAATTAATAAAATTTTCCAATGCACTTGCAACTTTTTTAAAATATAGAACCTCTTCATCATTGTTTTTATCAATTTTTGAATATAATTTTGATGACGAATAATTTTCAATATTAATATTATCCATTTTGTCACTTTTAAAATCATTAACTAGATTTCCATTTTGATATGTGATAAAATTATCAATGTTAATGGATTCTATAATTTTTTCCTTCATTATTTTTATAGTTTGCAGTGTGGAATTTTCATTATTAATACCATATGTTAAAATATCTCCCATGCAAGATACAAATGATTGTTTATCATTTATTTCTACGCCATGACGTAATAAACAAGGATGATCTGTTTTTAAATTAGTA
>Ga0214921_10011560_pt1 | contig 10703 bp, 24 predicted proteins | sample LL1505_MetaG_FD_177992 | JGI IMG/M metagenome (GOLD analysis project Ga0214921, IMG submission 177992) | Freshwater microbial communities from Lake Lanier, Atlanta, Georgia, United States - LL-1505 | ecosystem: Environmental > Aquatic > Freshwater > Lake | place: USA: Georgia | collected...
CTTTCCCTTCTTACCATTCTGGTTGCCTGTAGGTGCGCCACCTTTATTAGTTGGCTCAACTTGTAGATTATTGTTTTCTGTAGAGTTTTCCATTCCATTCCCTATGGGTTGATGGTTGATGATGTTGTTATTCTACAACACTTTAAAATATTTGTATTTTCCTATTGCTTTTTATGTAGCGTTTCATTACATTAATACTTAATCGCTGATTTATTTACTAATTGCCTAGCGATTCATAAATGGGGCTAAACAGTTAAGGAGCATTACAAATGAAGAAAACTACTCAACGCTATATCCCAGAAGGCTACGAATTATCTTGGGATGACCAAGAATTAGGTATTCAAATCTACTACAAAGAATCACCAACAATAGGCGGTTTATGCTTTGTAGGTCGTGCAGTTAATCCTACATGGCATTATCGGTTTAAAAATGCAGAACAACGCCTAGCAGAAGTAACCAAGACATTTACCAATGTTAGAGCTTGGGCAGAACGCAAAGCAGAACGCAAAGTTAAAGCCAAAGAAGCATCTGCTAATCATGGTGTTAAAGTTGGTGATGTATTTCGTAGTTCTTGGGGTTACGACCAAACCAATGTAGATTACTACCAAGTGTTGTCTGTAAGCAATAAAACTGCTACTTTTTGCAAAATTGCTCAATTATCTGAAAGTGATGGTTATTTACAAGGTAATTGTGTACCAGCAACTAACCAGTTTATTGGCAAACCATTTAAGAAACTAATTCAAAAAAGTTCTACAGAATCTAGTGCTTATATCAAAATCTACAGTTTTGCTAATGCTTACAAGATTGAGCCTGTTGCAGTAGTTAGCAACAAACCAATCTATGAATCATCACATTGGACTGCTTACGCATGAATATTAACTTACTAAAAAACAGCCTGCATTGGCAGCAGGTTGTTTTAAATCAAAGTCGTAACCCAGTTCAAATTGCTAGAGTTAAAAAAAGAATTATTGAACTGGATAAACAAATTTCAAAACTATTGGGAGAATCTAAATGAAACCATTTCTATATCGTACTGACTGCATTTATTCCTGTGTCCGCAGGGGTTTTAGTGAACAAGATACATGGAGAGAAGCATTAGGTCTTTATGAGCCTTTACTGGCTTATGCTGATAAATTGCCTACTCTCGATGCTCCTGAGCATTTGCCCGATGGACATACTACAAAACGCTACATTGACTTTGTGTCTAGGGGGTAACATGACTTTTGATTTAAAACAATGGCGCATAAGACTAGGAATCACCCAAGAGAAAGCTGCTGAACTCTTAGGGGTTCATAGGATTAGCTACATAAACTGGGAAACTGGTAATGTTCCTATTTGTAAATCTGTAGAACTTGCTTCTTATGCTTGTGAGCTTGCATATATTGCAGCAGATCAATACGCAGAAAAGCATCCATCTACATTAAACAACATAGGATCTAAAAACCAAGTAGAAACATTAGGAAAGAAAAAGATTATTGATAGTTTTTTAAACGATAAACAAAATGTTATGAATAACTATTTATCAATAACTTTCTTGCCTCAATCTTTCATCCAGCGTATCAAGCAATCCTGACTGTCTTGGTGTAGCACCGAAATCTGCATAGGTTGGAGTTCCAAATTCATCTGGCTTTCTAACCATGTAGATTCGGTCTACATCTTGTTTTGATATACCAGTTTCAAACTTTACATCCGGCACAATTTCTTTGATCTTTTTAATCAATTGTGGAACTTTGCCTGGTTCATCATCAAAACCCATAACCAATGCTTTGTTACCAGGTCTTGCTGCTATTACCATTTCGTTAGTTAAACCAGCTTCTCCTAGTTTTTTTAACTGTTCTGGAGTTACATTTTTAATAATTGCAGCGTTTGATCGAATTGTGTCATTCAATAAAAACGGAACAAATCTTGCTACAGCATTAGCATCTTGAGTTAAATTTTCAGATGTTTGGGCTATATATTTCATATAGTCCTGGTCTTTTACCCTTCCTTTGCTTGTAGCTAATTCCTGCATAAATACTGGATTTGCTTCGAATCCTTGTGTTCCTTGCCATGCTCCCTGTGATGCTGACATTGGTGCATTGGCATATTGACTGCCGGTTGCTTGTCTAGCAGCATTGAGTCTTTCTCTAGACAATGCCATTCCTACAGGGTTATTTAAATCTACATTTTGCAATAATGCTGGATTAGTAACAGCTACCTCTGTGTTAAATACAGGGTTTGCAAACTGTCTACGAACTTGCTCATATTGCCTATTAATTGCCGGAGTAACGCTTTCTATTCCTTGTTGTGCTGCTCTTACAGCACTTGGAGTTATAGGAATTAATCCTCCAGATATTGCTTCTGTAGATTGCCCTAAAAGACTTTGTGATGGTCTTGGCAATAAACCTCTTTGTGTTAAATACTCTGTAGATCCAACTACATTTTTTGGTTCTAATAAACCAGACATAGTAAATGGCAACGATGCTAAATCTACAAATCCTGTAACTGCCTGTGGCGCACCTCTGGCAATAGAGTTTACGATGTCCATTAATGGATTTCGTTTGTCTATTAAAGATGCCATATCTATCCTTTATTTATTACCACTTAACTTTGTCCGACCAAAAGGCGGCTGACATTTTTCCCTTGGCTATGTTCTTAGCGTGTCTTGCCTTAAATGACTTTCTTCTTGCCTTGTCTGCTTGCGACTCACCTTCTCTTGGTGGGCTACCTGTCATTCCTTGCTGACCAAAACGGATGGTCTTTATCTTATCTCCCTCTTTTGCCACGACTACATGGCTTTTAGTAGGGTGGCTAGGTGTTCTTTTGGGTTTATTAAATCCAGCTACACCAATCCGTTCTAGGACTCCTGCAGCCTCTCTTATCTTCACTTTTTGTATCGAGCAGACTTACCAGCTTCTGACATAGCAATTGCAATCGCCTGGCGAGGGTTCTTAACGACCTTACCGCCCTTGCCAGAATGTAGCTTGCCTGCCTTGTATTCTGACATGACTTTGCCAATCTTCTTCTGTGCTTTGGTCATCTTCATTTTTTAGCCTTTAGTGGTTTAGCTGTCTTTGCTGCTTGCTTGAAAGCCTTTGCTGTTGGTGCGCCTTTTGTGCCAGGCTTACGCATCTTCTCGCCTGATCCTTCAGCAATGCGTTTTCTCTTTGCTGCGATATTGCTGTAGAGACCCTGTTTCATTCTTCCTCCTCGTATTCTTCTTCTTCTGCACCCATAGGCTCAAAAGCCATACAGCCTCGTTCACCTTTGCAGACAAAATCAAATATAGCACAATGACCCATATCTTTGGGAACACCGCATTTAGTCATTTCTTCGCCTGTTTCGTAGTATTCACAGGCTTTGCACTTGCCTTCGCCATCCTTACGATCACCATATTCGGCTGTTAGGACTGCTTTTTTCATGTTGCCTTTATTAATATCGGCATCCATTGTAGAGAGTGGGCAAGATTCGGTATCCGACTCCAATAGACCGCCCTCGGACTTTTCAGCCATCTTAGGCTCTTTGCCAAGGAGTCCAATCATTATTGACATACCTTTTTTTTCCATATTTCACCCGAAAAAAAAGCCCTATTGCTAGGGCTATAAAGAAGAATCACTAAATTCTGGGTGCAATTACCCAAGAAAATTATACAAGTATTTTTTGGTTATTACAAGGAAAAATGTTTTTTGATCTTAACGACTTGGTTACTTAATCGTTGTGGAAAACTATCCTGTAATTGTTTAACTCGATCATGCAATGTAGAAATAGCTAATAAGGCAGATTCAATCTCATCTTGCGATTCTGCCCAAAACTTTCCAAGTTCTGCATTTTGTAGCTCTGGTAGTGGTTTTTGTAGAAGGTATGGCAAGCATCCGCAGAGTGCAGCATCTAGGTTTGTGGCTGTATGTGCATCGTAAGAAAATAGTATTTTTGTCTTTTTTAATACATTTGCTAGTTCTTCCTTTGTTTCTGGATAGGATCTAGTTATCTCAAAACAATCTAGCTTAGGACAATCTCCGTACAAATAACCTTTACCAATGTAAAACGCATTTTGTGTTCTTTCTTGGTTGTCGTTGTAAAAAGTAGATAAGTCGCTATTTGGATAAAACAAGGTTTCGCAATCATTTCTGTAAACTGTAGAAAACGAAAGAGGATAGTCTTTCTCTCCCCACTCAATCATTCTTTTTTGTAGATACCCTTCTTTGTTTAGCAAATAACGGACTACATACTTTGCTTGTAGAGGATTATTGATAATAATCTCAGGGTAAACCACTACTGAGTTCTGAATATGCCCTACTGGTGTATTGAAATTAGGGTTAGTAATCTGTTCTTTTTCATAGATAAATACTGTAGAAGTGTGTCCAATCTTATTTAGTTGATCGCACAGAAAATGTAGAACCCATGATCCACCACTTTTTTCGTTGTAATTCGGTGCAAAGATTGTAAAGTTCATTTAAACCATTGTTGATGTAACTCCGGCATATTTTCTTTGATCCATTGCTCTGCCTCTCGATGGTTCTTGCCATGATCCATTCCGATAGTTTGGCTGCCGACATGGTGGACATAAGACCGACTGACATAGTTTTTGTATCCGTTTGCCCTTATTTCTAGGCATTGGATGTCATCCGAGAACCAGTTGATAGGCTTGTAGTCTACCCACTTATCTTTGTGAATATAACCAAATAGAGGAGAAATAATTTCTGTGGGAATTATTTTTCTTTCTTCTACATATCGGATGCCTTCTCTTTCTTTGAAGGCTCGGATGTTTTGGTATCCACGAACATAATCAGACTTAGCCGATACCCATCCTGTGTCATCTGGCAGTAGTTCTACATCTGCTAGTAAAAGTTCGTAGGAACTAGGGGTTAATACTATGTCATCGTTTGCTACGATTACATCATCAAACATAGAGTAGGCAGCATGAACGATTTTATTGTATGAATCCCCAAAATTATTGCCTTCATTCCGCATATTTATAGTCCTATGCCTAGGAAGCCTTAGATCGCTTCCAGAGACGAAAACAGTAACATCTTGTGGCACATACTGGTCTATGCTTGCTAACAGCACAGGAAGGCATTTAGCAGTCTTAGTGGCTATTGCGATTGGTACATTTCTCACAGACAAATCTTTCATTCATTCCGTTGTTGTATATCTCGAATAGTCCATTCTCGGTTGTCTTTCTCTCCTGACACCTTGAGCAAATCCGCATAGTCTTTAACTTTGGTTTTCTTGTCGAGTTGATCTTGAAGTCGCTTTTTAGCATTGTGTAGGTCTGTCTCAAATCGTTTTGTAGATATTCTTAGATGATGGGCTAGTTGATTCTGACTAGCATATGGATGGCTCACATAACGAGCTTTTAATACTTTTCTAAGTTCTTGGGGTAAACCCTTAATTGCTTGTTCTATTATTTCTCCATCTTGATTGTCTGGCTCGTAGTGTGGTTCTTCTGGTGCGTATAGGTTGCCTAATTCGGGAATATAGTTCTTTTCAAATGATCGACAAGTAGAGTCTGGCTGTGGAATAACTGATCCAGAAACATACCAAGCCCAGTTTCGTAAGCGGTCATCTAGTGTCATTCACATTCCTGTATTTAATGGACTGTATAATTGTAATCAAAATTTCTGTATTATTTCAATATCTTAAAGAGAATATATGAAAAATCAGTTTGGGTTTTACCTAACAGACCAACAGTTTGCAGATAAATGGCAAGAATTTCCTAGTCCAATGTTAATGGCTAAAGAAATTAAAATGACCCCTAGAGCCGTACAGAATAGAAGAAGATCTGTAGAAATAAAATTAGGGATTAAATTAGAAACTTCAATCAATCTTAGAGACGAACACAATAAAAAACAAAAAGAAGAACGATTAGCCAGGTTAAAAGAAGAAAGCGAAAACCGAATAGAGCAAGCACCAATCTCAGTTAGAAGGGGGACAGCACTTGATAAAGGTCGTATTATTGTTTTTAGCGATGCCCATTTTTATCCTGATGATACTACTACAGCTTATAAGGCTTTGCTTAAATTTATTGAACACTTTAAGCCGAACATTATTGTTAATAATGGGGATTCCTTTGATGGTGGTTCTATTAGTCGTTTTCCTCGTATTGGTTGGGATAAGAAACCTACTGTTCAAGAAGAACTGGAAGCAAACAAGTTCTACTTAGGAGAGATAGAAAAAATAAGACCAGCAGGGTGTAGGCTTATTTGGTGTCTCGGTAATCACGATGCTAGATTTGAGACTATGCTTGCTGCACAAGCCTCTGCTTACGAGGGTGTACAAGGGTTCTCGCTAAAAGACCATTTTCCTTTATGGGAAAATTGTTGGAGTTTCTGGGTAAACGATGACACAGTTATTAAGCATCGATTTAAAGGTGGGCGATACGCAGGCTATAACAACGCTGTAGCAGCCCAAACAAACATTATTACAGGGCATACCCATGTTTTAGCTTGTCAGCCTATTACAGGCTATTCTAAGACGATTTGGGGGGTACAAACAGGCACACTAGCCGAGCCTAATAATATGCAATTTGCAGATTATACTGAGGACGCGCCAAAGGACTGGCGTTCTGGACTAGTAATGCTTTCTTGGGATCGAGGTCGTATGCTAATGCCGGAGATGATTCAAGTCTGCGGAGAGGATGAGGTAGAGTTCAGAGGAGAGATTCTAAAGGTATGAAACTAACCTCCACTATCCTAAAGAATATCTACAATATGCTTGTGGTGTGTGAACCTTTCGATAAATGGCATATGCCACTAGCTGCTCAGATTAAATTTATAGTTAATGCAGATCCCGATGTGATGGGAACTTATATGTATGATGATGGAGAGAAGTGGGAACACATCATTACCATTTCTACTGCCAGGTGCGGATTCCTAGATACAGTTATTAGAACTATGGCACATGAAATGATCCACATGAGCTTTTATCGTAGGAAAGGTAATAAGTGGTCGCAACATGGCAAAGAGTTTCGCGCTAGATGCCATATGGTAGGAAAAGAACTTGGTCTAGACCCATTAGAGCTTTGAATTAACTACAACAAGTCCTCGTTCAAAAAGTTCACCAATGGTAGATCGGTGCGCTTGTTCCCACATCTCAATCCTTGCGACTTTTGTAAGTGTGCTAGATGTATCGGCTTCCGCATGGCAGCGAAAACAGAGGCTGGCAATGCGAAAATCGGATGACTTAAGTCCACGACCTTTGCCATCTCGTAACTGGTTGGAATGTGCAGCCACGACAGTTCCATCTTCTATTCCACAATGCTGACATGGTAGTAGTCTAGCAACTTCTAGCAGTTTTTTGTTTCTATACATTTACTGCTTTGGTATAGGCTTGAATGCGTTTAGATACTACGACCAGTTCTTCTGATGCTAGTAAAGCCTGTTTTACATCTTTCTTTAGCATAGAGTCGTGGTATTCCTTCTCTAATGTCTTTAGTCTTAATACGAGTTCTGCATAGTCAATCATTAATGGTTTCCTTCTAGTCCTGTTTTTTTATCTAATTCTGCTCTGAGCATAGCATTTTCTTCTCTAGTTTTCTTTAGCAACTGAGATAAATGGTGTGCTGTCTTTAGCATCTCTTTATACCTATTTAGGTATAAATTGTAGTTTGTAGAGTCCACTATTTTGTACCAATCTTTATAGAAATGTATACTATGAGAAACACAATTAATGCCCAGATGTAGACAAAGTCGCTATCGAGCATGATTATCTACAGATCGATTGGTAGCCTCTAAACTGCGCCATATCTCAACTTTTAGTTGTGCAGCAGTCAGCATCCATTTGATCTTTTCCTCGCACTCCACAGCTTCTTTTAAGCCCTCTAGCAAGCCAATATACTCTGGGTCTGCATACGCATCTACCTCGGCTGCTGCGACAGACTTAGCAGATGACTTAGACATAAGAATACTACGCTTAGACTTTAGGAAGTTCTCCAAGTAAATTCTATTTGCCTTGGCTTTAGCAAAATCTCCTGAATACTTCATTATGTACTCTACTGCTTTGGTTGGTTCTATATCCATTTTCCCCATTCTCCCTTATTACCTTTTTGCCATTGGTCTGCAAATAGATTTAGTAATTTGCTATCGATTTGGTATTTCGATAAATATTCTCTAAACTTCTGTAAACCCCAAACTGCTCTCCATTTACAGAGTTGCCGTACTGCCGATCTTTGCCGAAAGTCTGGATCTGAATTGGGCAAAAGATTCTCCTGCATATGGGTTTAATCCTAACTCTCTGCCCTTGGCTAAAGTAAGTTCATCGCTTGCATACCAAGGTAAAGGTGGTCGCTTATTCTCTTTCTGCTCGATTACAAGTTCATCCTCAAACCTCTCTTGATTTAACCAAGTAGAGGCATGAGGGATAAACTCCCAATCAGTTCCCTTTGCTACCCAGTATTTTCGATGCTCTACTATTGCCTCTAGTGCCTTTTGTTGATTTTCCTGACTTAACTTTTCCCACGATCTTCTTGCTGTTAGCTTTCCTACTTTTCTTGGGTACTGCGCCCAAAACAGATTGAACTCCATTTCTTTTCCCTTTCATGTTTTCTATTGCTTTCACCAACATACTTTCTAAACCATGCTGCAACAACATTTTATGACCCTGACTATCAAACACTACCTCTACATTAGCAGAGCCATCTATGTTTTCTCTAATCCGTTTGATCTGTATCAGCATCCATCCATACCTTTATGTTTTGGTTAAAGTCTGCTTTCATAAGAACTGGCTTATTTAAGCAATTTAACATTCTATACAAAGTCTCTTTTACTTCTTCTTTATTTTCTCCCATTACACCAACACCTCTTGCTGTATACATATAAGGCTCATGATTCTTATCGTAAAAGACCTCGCACACTTCGACCCAAGGTTCTCCATCGTTCTCGTCTGAAAAGTCTACCACTCTATGATTCCAATGCATTATTTACTCGCCAAAATAAAAAGCCCTATATTGCTGAATCCATAGCCGCCATATACCACCGCCATAGGCATATTACCCTTTAGTCCTTGCTCTACAGCTATGTAGGCATAAATCAGACCTGTAACGATAATTAACCACGCACTCATTTTGCAAGCATATTCTCAACATAGTCAAACTCTTGTTTGTACTTTGCTTCTAGCTCTTTTATTCGCGCATCTTGTTGGCGCAACATATTGGATGCTAAAGACCTAACTTCCCATCTTTCTTCTTTACCAAGACAGTCGGTTAATTTTTCTGCTAGTTCATTTGCTGTCATTTTGTACCTTTCTCAACTCTATATGCTTTTGTAAAATATACCAAAACTTTGATTTGATAATCATTTTTTCCCCTTTGTGCATGAAACTTTAATAATCTTATACCACTTCTACAAATTAATCCTAGGTGTTTTCCCTAATCCACTTACTTCTGTAGATTTGGAGAGCTTCTGTATATCCGTTAATTTGATTAATATCATGGGTAGCTTTGGTAAAGTGGGTCATTATTCTGTATCCATCTTTTATACAAAAATTGCTAAGTCCTTTAGCTGCCATCTGTCGGCAAATATCCTGATCGTAAAAGTGATAGCCTGGTATAGACTCATCAAACCGCACATCTTGGCAAGTAGCCAGCATTAATCCATCTAGGTGCAAGCAGAATTCTTTACCATCGCTAAAGTACAGTATTCCGCTACGAGGGTCTATTACGCTACCAACGCATTGTCCTTCCCACCAAGGAGACGCTTCTGTCTGGCTGCCGATAACTCCTACCATGCCTATATCCTTGACACAGTACGCTAGTAGATTCATCCTAAGTAGGTGAGGATTAGTAACAATGATGTCGTGGTGAATAAAGCACTTTATCTTGTGTTTAGCTCTGTCTATGCCTGTGTTATACCCTTGTGCGATAGACTGTGGTTTTTCTACCACTACAATCTCATCATCCTCTTGTAGAAGTAATGACTTAAGTAAACATCTCTCTAGGATAGAAAGATTATGGGTACAAACAATGTAACTTATAGATTCCATAAACAACCTTTAGGTAATGTTTATATAACAATATACAACTTGTATATAAATGTTAGTTTTCTATACATTTTGTTACAACATATATATATTTTGTATATATTTAGACAATACTCCACTAAAGGGTGATAGGCATTTATTCTGCCACCCTGACCCATCTGTTACCAGACTAGTCCTTCCTAAGATAATGTTCTACTCAATTGCAGATTAGCTCACCCATTTATCTACAATTTTGTGCAGTACCCATTTAAGTCTGCGAGGCTTGCCATCGGGTAATGAGCCTATCTTTTCTTCCACGCTGCCGATATAAGCACTTAATTTCGCTTGGAGTGCGAGCAGAAATAGAAAAACCCCATAAGGTAGCTCTAAGTTGATACCACTTAACAAAAGAATCCACGACTTTTGCTAAATGCTCAAAGCTACCCTATAGGGTCTTGTGGATTACTACAAACAGGTATCAATCTGCTAATGTAATTATAAACCAAAAATTTATATCCCGATCAGTTCATTCTGTTTAAAAAGTAGGCAAATTAGCCAATAATTTCCCGATCAGAACTCAAACTCTTTGTAATCATACCTCCCATTTTCTTTTTTGTACCAGCCGAAAACCAAGACACGCCAATTTGACCTTAAAACTTCTGGCAACATAGGCGATTCGCTTATTTTTTTTATCCGAGTAGACATATTGCTTTTGGAAGTAAGTTGGATGGCTACAGTCTCTCCGTTTCCAATAGCCAATATGTCGAATA
>Ga0214921_10011563_pt1 | contig 10700 bp, 7 predicted proteins | sample LL1505_MetaG_FD_177992 | JGI IMG/M metagenome (GOLD analysis project Ga0214921, IMG submission 177992) | Freshwater microbial communities from Lake Lanier, Atlanta, Georgia, United States - LL-1505 | ecosystem: Environmental > Aquatic > Freshwater > Lake | place: USA: Georgia | collected 2015-05-28
AGCACAAGGACCGCGCCAATGCCGCCCAAGGCCAGCTCCATCGTATGTTCGGAAATGCCACCGAAATAGGGCAGGAGGGCCGGCTCAGACGCGATGAGTTCGCCCGCCACAAAGCCGAGCAATGCGCCACCGACCCACACGAGCCACGGAAACTTCTCGATCATCGTGATGACGAGCTGCGCACCGAAGACGATGAGCGGGATCGAAATGCCCAAGCCGATGATGACGAGGAGGTTTGAATCCTTCGCCACAGCAGCAATGGCCAGCACGTTGTCGAGCGACATGACCATGTCGGCAATCGCCACAATGCGAACCGCCTGCCAGACATTGCCGGCTTCAGCCACATTGGATTCATCATTTTCGTCAGTGAGCAGCTTTACCGCGATCCAGAGCAACAAGAGCGAACCGCCCAAGCGCAGCCACGGAATCGCCAGCAGAGAGACCACGAGCAGGGTGAAGATGATGCGCAAGACAATGGCCACGCCCGCGCCGGCGATGATGCCAATGGTGCGGCTCTTGGGCGGCAGGCCACGGCAGGCCAGCGCAATCACGACGGCATTGTCGCCGGAGAGCAGAATGTTGATCCAGATGATCTGCAAAAGCTGGATCATGAATGTGCTGACTTCAGCGTCCATTTTCGTTTCTTCCTGTTCGGGCTTCGCTAGGCAGAATAAACCTGCCGATCACAAATGCGAAACCACCGATTTCCCATCTGGAGGTTGTTATTTTTGAACAAGCTCCCGATGCCAGAATGTCGCGCTCAAGTCTAGGCGAGAACCCGATCACGGCCCCGTGATCGGCTGTTTTTCCTCAATCAAGCGGCCATAGCGCTGGGCCAGCCAGGCGCAGACAGTCTTTCTTTAATGATTTACCCGCTCTCACTATGAATGCGTGACCGCCACCTTTAATCAGAATTCCGGCGAGACAATATGGCGGATCACGCCTTGGGGCGTGACGCTCTCTTTCGAATAGGTCGCAATCATCGCGGCCATGCGCTCGGCATTTTCCGGTGGCGTATATTCATGACGAAGAGTGAGAAGCCAACTCGCCACGCGCGCCAATGATGTTCGCACGCGGTAAGAGCCTCCGTCGCGGGCGCGACGGCGCAAAGCTTCATTGACGCCAAAGGCCAGAAGAAAACCCGCTGCATAATCCAGCGGCGATGTCGGCAGTAGTTTTGCGTTGCCCTCGCCATGCACAAGCGCCATGCCGCTGGCGGCTTGCACAGCACTGTCAAAGCCGCGCCGTCCCGCGAAAACAGTGCCCTCATCATAGGCCGAGAGAGAGGCATGGATGAGACTGGGCCGCGTGGCGCAAAGCGCCTCGGCTGAGAGACCAAGCTGCTCCGCCACACCCGGACGATAGGCCTGCAAAAAGACATCAGCTTTGCTGATGAGCGCGAAAAGCTCTGCGCGTTGCTCTGGCGCGCGCAGATCGAGCGTCACTTCTTTCTTGTCGCGATTGGCATCCAGCCGATAGGAGACAAGATCGGGATAAAGCGGATTCTCGATGCGCGTCACATCCGCGCCGAGTTCTGCCAGCAGGCGTCCGCAGGTCGGGCCCGCCAGCACGCGCGTGAAATCAAGCACGCGCGGCGCTTCCGAGGACTGCGGTGCGCTGTCTCCGATTTTCTCAATGCTGACCAACGGCAGATCACGGCTGAGATCGCGCCATTCTTGTGGCATCAGCACGGGCGCAGATATGGCGCCAGCTGCCATCAAGCCAGCATCGAGCACAGGCATCCGCCATTCACTGATCGCCTGTTGCAGCGACTCGCGTGTGGGCTCAGCTCGCAAAAGTGCCAGCGCGCGGGCGCGATGGTGGGGAAAGTTCACATGCAGGAAAATCTGGCGCCCGTCGCCGGTCTCATAAAAGCCGGTGAGGGGATCGCGCGGGGCAGCCACGCTCTGTCCATTCAGCAAGACATGCCGATAGCCCTCGCTGATCAGCGAGGCATGGTCGAGATCAAGCGTGAGGGTGCGCTCAGGATGCGCAGCGAGAATCGCTGCGGCCAAGGCTACGCCTGTGGCATGTCCTGATTGGAAGGGGCCTGAATAAAGGTCGTCCGCGCCCGAAAATGTCACCGCCGCCGGATCAAGCCCCTGCGCGCCGCTCTCTGAAAGGAGCCGGGCGAGGCTGCGGCTAGCGGTTTCAGTCATGTGGTCAAGATGCCAGTTCCACAGATGGGCGGCAAGATCGGTTGCTTATTGTCGCGGCTCTTGCCAATCTCGCCTGACGAGCTGATCCGCCAGAGATCGGCCATCAGGGGAGGGGATATCATGGGCAGCCTCAATCGGCTTCTGCTGGGCTTTGCCGCCAGCACATTCGTCTTGGCTCAGGCGCAGGCGCAAACACCCGCTGTATCCTCCGCGCCGAAGTGGAGCACGATCACCGAAGACATGCTGCGCAAGCCTTCCGCTAATGATTGGCTGATGTGGCGCGGCAATTATGCGAGCTGGGGCTATAGCCCGCTTGCCCAGATCAACAAGGGTAATGTCAAAAATCTGCGCGTCGCCTGGACATGGTCGCTGAATTCCGGCGTCACCGAGAGCGAGCCGCTGGTGCATGACGGCATTCTCTTTGTCACCAATTCGGGCGACAAGATTCAGGCACTCAATGCTGCCACCGGCGATCTGATCTGGGAATATCGCCGCGATCTCGCGCCGCAGCTCATTCAGCAAGGCGGCAATTCACTCGCCAAGCGCAATATGGCGCTGTTTGGCGACAATCTTTACATCACCACATCCGATGCCCATGTCGTCGCACTCGATGCGCGCACGGGTAAAGTTGTTTTCGATCATGAAACGGCGGATTGGAAAAAAGGTTATCGCTATTCCAGCGGTCCCTTCATGGCCAATGGCGTTCTCGTTGCATCCATGAGCGGCTGCAATGCGGCGCAGCCAGGTGGTTGCTTCATCACCGGACATGACCCGAAGACGGGCGCTGAAAAATGGCGCGTGCATACGGTCGCCCAAGATGGCGATCCGAATGCCAAAACATGGAACGGCCTGCCTCTGTCCGAGCGTTTTGGTGGCTCTGCCTGGATCGCGGGTTCTTATGATCCTGAGACCGACACAATCTACCACGGTGTCGGCCAGCCCTATCCGTGGATCGCGGAAATGCGCGGCACGACACCTAAGAAAGAGGGTTTCGACAATAGCTCGCTCTATACCGATGCGACGCTCGCCATCGAGCCCAAGACCGGCAAGATGAAATGGCATTTCCAGCATCTGGAAAATGACACGCTCGATCTCGATTATGCCTATGAGCGCATTCTTGTTGATCTGCCTGTTGCAGGCAAAACGCGTAAGACCGTGGTGACGGCAGGCAAGCTCGCCATCGTCGAAGTGCTGGATCGCACCAACGGCCAGTTCCTTTGGGCGAAAGAAACTGTCTTCCAGAATGTCGTCAAATCGATTGACCCCAAGACTGGCGCCAAGACGATCAATGAAGCGGCTATGCCGCACATCGGCAAGACGACGTTCAATTGCCCCGCTGATCCGGGGGCTCGCGGTTGGCCGACAACGGGCTATAGCCCGAAGACGCAAATGCTCTACATGCCGATGACCGAATATTGCTCGAATACGACGCCCACGCCGCTTGAGGCGGGCGAGAAATATACGGGTGGCGGTCGTGCGGTTTATGCGCGTGTGCCGATCCCCAATAGCGATGGAAAATTTGGTCGTTTGGAAGCAGTCAATCTGACCAATCAGAAGTCGGCTTGGGTGCAACGCCAGCGTGCGGCCATGTCAAGCGGTGTCATGCCGACGGCTGGCGGCGTTGTCTTTGCTGGCACGCTGGATCGCTATTTCCGCGCTTATGATGACAAGAATGGCAAAGTGCTTTGGGAAACCCGCTTGAACAATGCACTGAATGCGCCGCCAATCTCCTTCGCGGTGAATGGCAAGCAATATGTGGCGATTGCAGTGGGCAATGGCTCCTCGCAAGTGCGTTCGCTGAACACGCTGACACCCGATATTAAAAATCCTGATGGCGGCGCGACTCTTTGGGTCTTTGCGGTTCAATGAGACTTGTTGCGCTGACATTCACGCTTCTCTGCGCCGCCGTCTCCACGGCTGCGGCGCAGGCCCCCGTTTTTTCTGCTGAGCAAGTGGCGCGGGGAAAAGATTCTTACATCCAGCGTTGCGGCATCTGCCATGGCGAAAATCTGGATGATGGCGATTTTGGCGGCGCGCCTTTGCGCGGCTCGTGGTTTCGCGATCATTGGGGCTCGGGCTCCGTCGCCTCGCTTTTCTCTTATGTGAAAACCACCATGCCGCCGGATAATCCCGGCGGTCTGAACGATACGACTTACGCGGATATTCTTTCCTATATTCTGCAACGCAATGGTTATGCGGCAGGTGCGGACGAATTGAAGCCGGATGAACAAGCCATGGAGGCCATGAGCCTCAAAAAATAACGGCTGCAGGGGAGGGGAATATGCGCAAGCTTGCCCAAGTCATTCTGTTTGGTGCGGTGATGGCCGCCTCAACCCATGCGGCGCGTGCCGATGCGGTCGAAGATTATTTCAAGGGCAAGAGCATTACAATCATGATCGGCTATGGCGCTGGCGGATCGGATGATCTGTGGGCGCGATTGCTCGGCCGTCACATGAACCGCTTCATGCCGGGCAGCCCGACAATTGTGCCGCAAAATGTTCCCGGTGCTGGTTCGCTGGTGGCTGCCAATCAAGCTTTCAAAACCGCGCCCAAGGATGGCACGGTGATGGCGCTGATCAATCGCGGTGTGCCCTTCGAGCCCTTGCTTGGCAATAAGTCAGCGCAATTTGATCCACGCCAGTTCAATTACATTGGTTCGCCAGACCGCGACACAATCGTCGCTTTCGTGCGCACCGATGGCCCTGTGCAAAAACTCTCCGAATTGCGCAGCAAGGAATTGATTGTCGCGGCCACAGGATCAGGCGCAGACAGTCTCACCTATCCGGTGATGTTGCGCGATCTTTTCCATCTGAAATTGCGCATCGTGCAGGGCTATCCGGGTTCGCGCGATATGAATTTGGCCGTCGAGCGCGGTGAAGCGCATGGCACATTCATCTCTTATGATACGGCTTTGCGTGAGCCGGGGCTCAAAGACGGCTCGCGCCGTCTGCTCGTGCAGGGGCGCTTGACGCTAGATCCGCGCATCAAAGATGTCCCCGGTTTGAACGATCTTGATCTCACACCTGCTGAGCGCAAGGCAGCAGAATTTTTCCTGCTGCGCGCCGATATGGGCCGTCCCTTTGTCGCGCCACCCGGCGTGCCGGCTGATCGCTTGGCAGCCTTGCGCAAAGCATTTCGCGACACGCTTCTCGATGCGGCAACGCAAGATGATGCCGTTCGCCAAGGTCTCAATGTCTCGCTCGTTTCGCCTGACGAGCTGATGAAGACGCTGGATGCCGCCTATCGCTTCGATGAAAAAACCATCGATCTGGTGCGCACGACCATGCAGGAAGCTGAGAAGAAGAAATAGCAGAAGTTAAAAAGCATAATGTGCGAGTGTAGGATGGAAGCGCGCACCGGGTGACGTGCCAGCCTGCTATCCTCAAGAGATAGCCCCGCAATACTGATGGATTTGAATGAGCTAAATCAGAGCTGGTTTCGTGATACTAACTTAAACGGCAATGTGGCTTTGGTCCAAATGTGCGTTCTAGAAACTGAACGAATATTGGTTGTTGAGCAGCAATGACCTTACAATCGTAAGGCTCTTGTTTGATTGTCCCGACAAGATAGATCGTGCCGGCAATGGCGAAAAACTCCCGCGCATTTTCAAGGAAATGCGATTTCTCGACTTTTTCTGAGTAAAGTCGCTCGCTCTTCGCCCTGTTATAGGCGCCCACAACAACTTGGTTTTTAAAATTCCAGAAGTTTGCGTCATAGGCGTGAAGCATTTCGTGCAACAAAACAGGCTTCGCCGGATCAATGGGGGTTAAATCGACGACGACCTCACCCTTCGGATCATCTTTTGTCCGCCTGTAAATTGCACTCGTTGTTGTTCTCACAAAGGTGGGATCAACGATGATCGGGACGGTTTTGAAAAACTCCAGCATCTCGGTTGGTAGATTTGCCGCTTCAATAATTCTAATTTGCTCGAGATAGGAAGGCGTCAGTTTTTGCTTTTGCTGCGGTGTCAGGCGCGTCATGTCCATTTGGAAGCCGCGAAAATCGACGCTTTGTGCACTCGCTGGCAATGCCATCAAGAGAAGAGTGAATAAAGCAGCGAGGCTGGATGTTTTCATGTTCTTCTTCATGGAATGAACTCACCTATGTCTTGTAGCTCTGCGGCGACTTATTCTCAGGGATCTTCTTTCGCTAATGCGATGATCTGTCTGATGCCTGGGAATTGATTGGCGCGGGGCCCGTTAATGGCGGGGTTGGCAGCCAAGACCTCCTTGATGGATTCCTTTGCCTTTTCCTTCTCGCCCAGATGAAAAAGCGTGCCCGCTAGACGGAGCTGATGCACTGGCTCGCTCTTGTCGAGTTCGACCGCGCGTGCACTAAGCATTCTGGCTTCGCGCAAGTCCCTCAGCTCGGTCGCCACATAAGCAGCGTGAGAATAGGCCCAGATGGCTTGCGGGTTCGCTTTGATAGCGAGCGTGAATTCACCATAGGCCTGCCGAAGGGCTTCTCTCGTTGCAGGCTTCCCATCCACCGCACGCATATATTCCAGCCCGAGCCAGATGTGGCAGCCTGGCGTGAGTTTTGGAAGCGCGCAGGCTTTTTTGAATTCCTCGACCCCAGCCGCTCGGTTTCCCGAACTCCTGAGTGCAACGCCTTTGGCGTTAAAGCCAAGCGGACTGTTCGGATTAACTGCAATTGCCCTTTCGGCAAAGGCTATGGCTTCAGAATAGCGCCGTTGGCTGGTCTCAAATTCCGACATTGCAACGAGCGCCGGAAAAAAATGAGGATCAATCGCGAGCGATTCATTCAAAAACTGATCGCGATCATTGCCACCCGCTACGCTGGCGCGCAGCCACAAGGCGACCTTTCTTTGCTCAGGTTCCCCAGATGTTACAATCGGGCGCAGTACATCCAGTGCAAGGTCTCTTTTTCCCAGCCGTTCTGCCGCCAAGGCAGCTCGCAAGGGATCGAAGTGAGCGAACAAGTCAAACGCCAGTGACTTGATCACCTCGCTGACATCATCGGATTTGGCGTCGCGTGTTCGATTGGAAACGCCGTCACTCAAAATCCGAAGCCGACCCTCGAAAGCGGTTCCATCTTTTTCGGTGCGAAGAATTTCACCGGATACGACCACGGGATTTTTTTGCAGCACATGGCGCACAGCCTGTTCAATCGAGCTGAGCGATACCCCGCCAACATTAGCTTCAATGCGGGTTTCTTTGTCGCCTGACAGGCTGCTGAAGAAAGCATTTTCTGGCCCATCGACACCGCCTTTGGGGTTGGTCGCAGCCAATGTTTTAAATGTGCTCAATTCATCAAGAAGACGCTTGACGACGATGTCGCTTTTAAAGCCCCTCTCTTCAAGGGAGGCTGGAATTTCGATGCGATCCAGGACAACCGGCGTAGCGCGCCAGAAAGATTGCGATACAAAGCCCAACCCAAAGACTGCGCAAAGGCTCATCGTAAAAGATGTAATAGTCTTTGAGAAGGTCTGGATTACCTCCAGTCTATCAGTCAGAGCCAATGCATCTTCTTTCTATCGAGGTTTGTATGGTTATCGTTCTATTTGAAAAAGTAGAGAAATCTTGATCAATTTCTCACGGAATTCATATCAAAAAATATAAAATGAATTTTTTATATTTTTACTTCGGACACTTGTTGAAGTGCCACAAATATGTCGTGTGGCGGCTATCTAGCCGCTGAAGGAAACACGTCTACAGCTGTCTTCTCGCTCTCATCTGCGGCGGGACCATATGGATGCGTCGTTATTGTGCGTGTCGTTTGGCTTGCCCCCTGTGGTGGATCGAAGCTGCAAGATTATAAATTCTGTCTATTGCGCCAGTTTTGAGGAGGATTAATCGGGGGCTTTAAAGGCGCTTCCTCGTTATCTTCGCGCAGTAGAGGGCTGCAAAGGTCCAAGATCGGGTCGAGATAGATTGTGGGAACAGGCGTGAAACAGCCGGCCGCTTGCGCGCAAGTGTTTGATTTTAAAGGTTTTAAAAGAAGATCTGGCGGAGACGGTGGGATTCGAACCCACGATAGAGTTTCCCCTATGACGATTTAGCAAACCGTTGCCTTCAGCCTCTCGGCCACGTCTCCGCAGGCCCTGAGGGGCCGCGCGTTTCTATGCCCGAGGCGGGCGGGATTGGCAAGCTTTTGGCCCTCTCAGGAGCCAATCGTCGCGATGAAAGCGCAGATCCGCTCGATTGTGGGCTGATCCAAGAGCAAAGGCGCATGGCCTTGGCCTGGGACCGTCAAGGCTTGCGCGCGTGGGTGGCGGGCGAGCATTTCTTGGAAGACGGCGGGTGACAGAAGGTCAGATGTTTCGCCACGAATCGCCAACAGCGGAAAAGGCTTCAGCGCCTCATATTGCGCCCAGAGATCCGGCATAGGTTGTATGGGATCATAAGCATCCAGCGCGCGTGCCAGCGCTGGGTCATAGCGCGCGACGAGCTGGCCCTCTTTCTCTTCCAGCGTCAGGTGCGCATAGGCGTGCCAATCTGCATCGCTTAAGGCCGGAAATTGCCCATCCGAAACCTGTTTGAACATGCGGACTGCTTCATCCCAATTCTGCGGGCTCGGCAATTTGCCGACATAGCCTTTGATGCGGATGATACCTGCTGGTTCCAACACGGGGCCGATGTCATTGAGAATGACGCCCGCAAGAAGTTCTGGCTTAAATGCTGCGAAGAGCATGGTGTGGATGCCCCCGCGCGACGTGCCCAGAAAAATTGCCTTTGTAATGCCCTCAGCCGCCAACATCATTTGAATGTCGACACTCTCGACAGCTAGATCGTATTTTTTCGGATCAGTGTCGCGGTCAGACAATCCGCGCCCGCGATAATCAATCGCCACCACGCGACGTGGAGCGCTGTATGTGCCACTCACCAAGGCGCGGGCAACAGCATCAAAATCATCGGCTGTGCGGGCCAGGCCCGGCAAGCAGACAACGGGCAGGGCGCTGGTCTCTTGCGCAACATAGTCACGCAGATGCAGCCGCAGACCATCAGCGGATGTGTGGAACCGTGAGGTGATGATGTTTGCGCTCATGGGATGAGTTTAAAGCCGTCTGTCATCTGTGCGCAATTCCGCGCGTAAAGTGGCGCTATCGTCTTTTTCGATCAGGCGTGCATAGACATCCAGATTTTCCATGACCCGCTGCACATAATTGCGCGTCTCGGAAAAGGGGATGCGCTCCACCCAATCAATCGGATCAATGGCGGGATCACGCGGGTCGCCATAGGCGGCGATCCATTCGCGTGCACGGCGGGGCCCCGCATTGTAGGCCACAAAAGTCAGAATATGGGAGCCTTTGAAATCGGCGAGCAATTGTCCTAAGTGTGCCGCACCCAATTGCGCATTATAGGCGGGCTCATCAAGCAATTTACTTTTTTCAAAGGGCACACCGATTTGTTTGGCGGTTCGCTGAGCGGTGGAATCAATCATCTGCATCAGGCCCTTTGCGCCTGCCGGCGACAAAGCACGCGGATGAAAAGCGCTTTCTTGCCGTGCAATCGCGTGGACCACGGGCATGGGTGCTGAGAGATTGGCAGGTTCAAAGGCCGGAATCCCGCTCAAGGGAAAGGCAGTCTCATCTAACGGGAGCCCTCTTTGCAGCGCTTGCTTGCCAATGGCCAAGCTCGCGCGCGCATCCTTGTTGCGCTGTGTGATGAGAGCGAGCGCTGCCAGTTGCGCCTCATCGCTGATGGCGCGCCCCGCATCGCTGGCTAAAGATGTAGCTTGTTCTGTTTCGCCAACAGCATAGAGAAATTCAGTGACGCGCACCGCGGGCAGTCGTGCATCGCCAAGGGCTGCGGGTTTCGCGCGGCGCAAGGGTGGAGCTGGGAGCCCCAATTTTTCGCGCGCGATTTGGCCGTAATAGACCGTCGGCTCTTGTGCGGCGCGCATGTAGAATTGACGTGCTTCATCACGTTTGTTTTGAGCTTGTGACACGCGTCCTTGCCAATAGGCAGCGCGTGCTCGCGAGATGGGTGTTTCGGCGCGTTGAGCGGCGCGGGTGAAATGCGGCATGGCTTTGGCTGGATCATTTAAAAAGCGCAGCGCTATCCAGCCTGCATGGAATTCGGCTTCAATATATTGTTCGCGGCCTTGCGCGCTGTGATCGGCGCCAAGTGCATAAGCAAGGTCGGGCTTTTTATCATCGAGCAATTTGCGCGCAAGCAGGCGCCGCTCGGTCCACCAATCGTCAGGCTCGACAAGAGCAACGCGATCGCGCGGTGCGCTCTGGATTAGTTTGAATGCGGCTTCCAACTCGCCCTTGCGGCGCAGGCGCTGGGCTTCGCTCAACAGATAGAGCGGATTTTTGCGCAACACCTCTGGCACGGCTTGCATCAATTTGTCGGAAGCCTCTTCATTGGTAACGGCGAGACGCGCTTTGATCAGAGCCGTCACGTCATCGCCGGCCAGAGCTGCCGTACGAAGAGCTCCCGATTTTCCAGGATAAGCCAAACGCAGCGCGCGGGCTTGATGGTCGGCCGGCGTGAGCCAATCTGGAAATTCTTTCAGAATTTGTGTCTCAACAGCTTGCGACACATCCTCATTGCGCCAGACTTGTGCGACACG
>Ga0214921_10011564_pt1 | contig 10700 bp, 7 predicted proteins | sample LL1505_MetaG_FD_177992 | JGI IMG/M metagenome (GOLD analysis project Ga0214921, IMG submission 177992) | Freshwater microbial communities from Lake Lanier, Atlanta, Georgia, United States - LL-1505 | ecosystem: Environmental > Aquatic > Freshwater > Lake | place: USA: Georgia | collected 2015-05-28
TCATCAACACCGCTTCAGGCGCTGGGATCACGGTCAATCCAGGCTTTAGCTCCTATTCTATGACAAAGCATGGCGTCGTGGCCCTTTCCGAAGCCCTCTATCTTGATCTTGGCGCAGAGCAGATCGACACGATCGGCGTGACCATCGTCATGCCCGGCGTGGTCCAATCCCAGATCATGTTCCCCGAAAAGACCGGGCCAGATACCCTTCAAACAGAACTTCAAGGACGACTGAAAAACCCGACCCTTAACGCCTTGGAACAGTTCATGCGTCAATCGGTAGACGCCGGACTACCCGCATCGACCCTTTCTGATATGGTGTTTGAGTCCATAGCCAAGCGCGACCTCTATGTCCTACCCAACTTTACCGATGAGGCCTCACAGGCTCAGGCCCAAGCCATCGCCCTGGGCCGCTGCACCGCGACCAACCCCTACAATCCCAAAAAGATCGGATAAAGCACCAACCGAGCAAATTGCGCTTACCTTGGGCTTAGCTCATCTCACCGATATAAAAATCGGATTTGAGTAGAACCAAAGATCGGTCCAAGGGTCTTCATCTTTGGGATCTGGCTGCGGCTCTAGTTCGGCGGTGTTGGTCCCACGGACGCGAACATACTCATTCTTGGTCACATTTCGGATGCGGTAAGTGATGACCGTATGATCGCCAACTTGGGACCAATTGGTTGATGTAAACCGCGCTTCAACACGTGTTGTTGGATTTCGGTCCACCGCCTTGTCTGCAACAGCGCCTGTGACCTCACCCCTGATCAAATCGACCCGTGCAACAGGTGGATTGACGGTTTTGCCGTCTTGGCCCTTGTCGGCCAAAAAGCGAATAGACACTTCAACATCATCACCGATTTTGGCTGATAAGGACTCGCCCATCGATGCCCGAGCCCGCGCACCAACCGCTTTAACCGAGACATCAAGCTCCGAGATCAAGTCGCCCGTGGTAACAAAAATCTTGCCCGCGCGCAGGCTTGAGATAATCGAATCCGGTGTTTTGTCCGCGAGTACATATGTCTTTGAATATTCGCCGGGCCAAAAATCGGTACCGCCCTCGCTATAATGCACGTGGGAATCGGAGGTGGCCGTGATCCACCATCGACGCCCCTCACCCAACAGGGAATCCCAAAGGCCGCCCACTTGGGCCGTCATCTGGTCAAACCCGCCCAAGGTTGGGGATCTGTTGTAACTGCCGCGAGCATTTTCCCTTGGTGCGGTGCCTGGCGCTGGAGCCAAACCAAGCTTTGAACGAGTCAAACTTCCAGCCTGATGGCCTGGCGCGCCTTCCATTCCAATTGCAACCTGGGGCGCGACATCGTTCCAGCTGCGAAACTCTTGGGGTGTCGTTAGTCCATACTGCCCCATTCCAGTCGCCGATCGTGAAGGATGGTGTGCGAACAGAACAGGCTTAGGGGTCTGCCCGTTCATAAACTCAAGTGCTGCAATCATGGCAGCTTCTTGATTGCGCGCTTCTGAGTTTGGAAATAGTTCGCGCGAATCGAAATTGAACTCGATAGCGCGCAGGCGTTCGGCCTCGTCGGCCCCGAAAGGGATAATCACGCTGCTATGGTCAGCGGCAGGAGAGTTTAGCTCCATCCCAAAAAACTGAATGACCTCGGGCACCGCAGCGCGCGATTGAAGTAGCTCTGGGTAGGCAAAGTCGTGACTAATCTTGCTATGATTGGGCCCGCCATGGTCTGTGGCGACCATCCAACTGAGGCCAAAGCGCCGCGCCATCGCAGCGTTGGTTGTGATCGGATAGACCGCATCGCTGCCCAAAACCGGGGTCGGCGGGGTCGTTTTCATATCTAAGCCCACACTGTAGCGACTGTGGATATGGTGGTCGCCTGCGAGCCATCTCGGACCCGTTCGAGTGTCTTGTTTAGGTGCCGGTGTTTGAACCGCGTTTGGCTTGGGCGCTGGGTGGCGTCCATGTCCACTGGCCGTTCCTGAAATGCCGAAACTCAATAGCGCGCCGATCAACGCAACTCGGCACAGATTTCCCATGGGTGACGTGGCCGCAGGAAAATCATCCTCCAACCTCGTCGTGCTCAAATCGCGCATTGCTACAGCTCCGGTTTCTTTGCGCCCAAGCTAGCCGCAAGGTGCGTTAATCTTGTGACAGTGGGAACGGGTGCCAAGGGTCCTTGACGATAGATCATGAATGGGTCGCAATAGGGCAAAGAGAACAAGCCGCGAGGGAGGCTAACCATGGCCTATGTCGAAGGACAGACCATTCACGACGCTGACAGCCACATTATGGAGCTGCCGGGCGCGCTCAACAGCTTCATCGACCCGAACTATCGTGCGGCCTTTATCGAAAAGACCGGCGCGGAACGTAAGCTCTTCGACTATTTCGCCAATGCCGCCGCCCAGCATGATGATCCAGAATTTCGGGCTGGCGCAGAGGCCAACCTCCTCCTGCGCAAGAACCATGCAGCGCTTGGGTCCTTTCGCAGCCAAGATCGGGTCGCCGCGCTCGATCATCTGGGCTTTGCCTCGCAACTGGTCTTTACGACGGCTTGTCTGAGTAATTTTGGCCTCGAACAGATGGGCGAGATTGAGCTGTCGATCGAGGCGGCGCGGGCTCACAACCGCATGATGACCGAATTTTGCTCGGTCGATCGCCGCCTTCTGGCCACCGGCTATGTGCCGCTGATTGACCGGATCCGCGCACCTCAAATTGCGCTTGAAGCCCTACGCCTTGGGGCCAAGGCCTTAATGATCCCCTCTCGCCATCCCCCCGGCTTTTCACCCAGCCACCGCGAGCTTGACGCCCTGTGGGCTGTCGCACAGGAGGCGGGCGTGCCGATCCTTTTCCACGTCGGCGGCGAGGAAAAGATGCAGAACGCCTATCTGGAAAATGGCCTGCCCTACGTCAAAGACTTCCATGGCGGCGATGAGAACTTCACTTCTCTAAGCTTTATGTCCATTCCCCTCAGCGTCTGGCAGACCCTATCGGCCCTTGTCATTGATGGCGTGTTTGACCGCTTTCCGCGCCTCAAGTTCGGGGCCATTGAACTGGGGGCCTCATGGCTTCCGAGCCTGATGAAGTTCCTCGATTCTGGCGTCGCAGCCTTTGGTAAGGAAGAGCGGCTCAAGACCCTGTCAGGTAAGCCGAGCGAGATCTTGCGTCGCCAACTGCGCGTCACACCCTATCCGCACGAAGACACCCGTTGGATCATCGGAAATTCAGGCGAAGAGATGATCCTCTTCTCATCAGATTTTCCCCATGTCGAAGGCGGCAGAAACCCTTTAAAGCGGTTTAACGATAGTCTTGCGGGCGTGGACGAGCGCGTCAAAAGGCGGTTCTATCGAGACAATTTCATCGACATGATGGGCTCTGGCCTAGACCCCGCCCTTCATGATTTGCCCGGGCTGGTCGCCGCCTAAAATTTCGATTTTGTCGTGTAATCGGTTGAGGATGAACCGATCAACCGGTGCTATAGGGGCGGTTGCACTTAATACCATCGGGATAAGAACCAAACCATGACCACGCCCTCCCCGCTGATCGATCGTCTCAATTGGCGTTATGCCACCAAGAAAATGGATCCTTCTAAAACCGTGTCGCAAGACAAGGTCGAGCGCATCCTCGAAGCAGCCCGCTTGGCCCCTACCTCTAGCGGCCTGCAGCCCTATGAGATTATCGTGGTCACCAGCGCCGAAGTGCGCGCCCGTATCCAACCCATAGCTTGGAACCAGGCTCAGGTGACTGAGGGCTCGCACCTGCTCGTCTTCGCCGCGTGGGACAACTACACGCCCGAGCGCATCAACCACATGTTTGACCTGACCAACGATATTCGAGGCTTTAAGAATGAAGGCTGGGAAAACTATCGCCAGATGCTGTTGGCGACCTATCCGACCCGGACCGCCGAAGCCAATTTCCAACATGCCGCCCGCCAAGCCTATATCGGCCTATCCGCCTCTATGATCGCAGCGGCTTTCGAAGAGGTTGATAGCACCCCGATGGAAGGCTTCGACGGCAACGCCCTTGATGAGATCTTGGGCCTAGGCGCTCGCGGCCTGCGCAGCGTCGTGATTTTGCCGCTCGGCTATCGCCAAGTCGAAGGCGACTGGTTGGTCAATCTTGAAAAGGTCCGGCGCCCACGCGACCAATTCATCACTGAGATCGCCTAATCCTCAAGAGCCAATAGACACTGTCGCCCGCATCCTATTCAAATGCGGGCGACAGCCTAAGGCCCTAGTAATCTATGGGTCAGTACGCCCGAATAGGGCGTCACAGTTCACTTCGCTGGCGGCTTATATCCCGCTGGCGTATGACCAACGAAAAGTTTCACATTATGACGAACATGAAATAGCTCTGCGGGGGTGACCTTACCAAGGTATTTGGCACCCCGCGCACGCCAGTCCATACAATTGATCTGGGTGGTAATAGCGACGCTGCTCTTCTCGGCCTGGTAGGACTTGATAGCCACTTCCCAGGCAAATCCCTTGCCGTTTGTCGTCATCGGCACGCACAGCAAAAGATCGGACTTGTTGAAGGCCTTCGAGGAAAGAACGATCCCGGGACGCTCACCATCCTGTTCATGGCCCTCTACCGGACCAAAATTCATGAGTATGATGTGCCCTTCGTCCGGCAAGTAGGCGTCGGAACTATCGGTCACAAAAGTTCCTTACCCTTGGCCGGACTTTTCAGAAGGTCCTTGTTCGCATTCCCAGGTGTAAAGTCAGCCAGCATCATTTCGACCATGGCGCTCTCGTCAGAAGCGTTATCGATAACATCGGGCAGAGCTTCGATGATGATTTTACCGGCCCGGTACTCCATTGAGAACCGCGCCGAGATATCCAGATTATGCGCCGTAGCAAATGCCTTGGGCACATGAAAGGCCCGGCTGTTACCCGACTTCTTCAAATGTGTGACGACGCCCATAACCGACCCCTCATGTAATACAATGTGGTCACGATACGCGCAATGAATGGGGTTATCAAGCCAGACTGAATTTGGCGCTCTTCGGTCTCGTTGCAACGAAAGTTTGAGTGTTTGTTGAGGGTTCAGTTCCACAGTGAATTCACCGACCCATCACCTCCGATTAAATTTGATCTCCCCCGCAAATTTCGCGCAAAATGAGATTAAGACACGGCCAACGCAGATGTATTCGCCGCGTGCAATAATGAGGGACCAACCTAAATGTCACGCCTGTTGAACCGATCCAGCCTCGCCTTGGTCACCGCTCTGGCCCTCATGTGCTCCGCCGCAGCACCGGTTCCTTCCCGCACCATCGCCATCATGGGTGCCAGCGTGTTTGATGGCACTGGAGCGGCACCCTTCAAGGCCAATGTGATCATCACCGACGGCAAGATCGCAGCCGTTGGACCCGATATCAAGGCACCGCGCGGAGCCGACATTATCAAGGCCGAGGGCGAGGCCCTTTTGCCCGGATTTATTGATCTTCACACCCACTGGACACCGTCGGGCATGCCGTCCACGACACCCCAAATCGCTGAGGCCTATCTCGCGTCGGGGGTTACTACGGTCGATGATTTCAACGCGGCACCAGAATCCTACGCACCGCGTAGAGCTTGGCTCGCGTCAATAACGTCCCCACATGTCAACTTTGCCGCGCGGATATCAACACCCGGCGGGCACGGTGCCGATTGGGCCGACACGGCGACAACCAAATGGGTCAACACGCCTGACGCAGCAAGAATGGCCGTTGAGAGCCTGATCCCCTATCGCCCAGACCTGATCAAGACCTTTACCGATGGTTGGCGTTATGGCGTGGCACCCGACAATACCAGCATGGATGTCTCGACCCTGTCGGCGGTCGTTGAAACAGCCCATAACTATAACCTCAAGGTCTTGACCCATACGGTGACGGTTGATCGCGGTGTTGTTGCCGCTAAGGCCAAGGTGGACGTCATTACCCACGCCCTACAGGACCGTCTCTTAGACCCAGCCTCGGTCGCTGCGATCAAGGCTGGGGGAACCAGTATCACCCCAACCTTGGCCGTCTATGAGCCGACCAAATTGGGTCAATCGGCAAAGGACGCGAATGATCCACGCTATGCGCAGGCCTTCAAAAAATTTGATATTGCGCTGGCTAACGTCAAGATTTTGCACGATGCGGGCGTGACGATCGGTCTTGGCACGGATGCGGGCATGCCGGGCACGCCTCATGGCGTTTCAACCCTTCGCGAGATGGAACTGTTGGTCCGCGCAGGGCTGACCCCAACCGAAGCCTTAGTGGCAGGCACATCCGCCAGTGCCCGCCTGATTGGCCAAGCCGCTGATCGCGGCGTTATTGCGCCGGGAATGCGCGCCGATATGGTGCTGATCAAAGGCGAGCCTTGGAAAGTCATTTCGGATGTTCGCAAGATCGACCGCGTGTTTCTCGACGGGCGGTTGGTCTTTGGCACCGGGGCACCGCCCATGGTCGCCAATGTGGCAAAGTCTCTCGCCTCGCTAAAACTCAACACGCCTCTGATCGATGATTTTGAGCGCCAAGATGGCCGCACCCAGTTGGATACCTTGCGCACAGACGAATTTGACGGCGGTATGGACCGCAGCGTTGAGGTGAGCCAGGTCTTTGCCCGTCCTGATGGAGGCCATGGTCTAAGCGTCTCCGCAAGAATGTCGGTTAAATCTGCCCCCGTAGCAGGCATCACCTTGCCCCTTTCACGGGGCGGTATTCAACCGATGGATATTCGCGGCTTCACCGGCGTGCAAATCGATGTTCGCGGTCAGGGGGCCTATAATATCGAGTTTGATGGGACAGGCGGCAGTTGGAACCAAGCGATCACCGCCAACGACCAGTGGCGCACCATCAAGGTGCCCTTTACAGGCCTCAAGGGTCGGACCCCATGGACCGGTGACGACATAACCGCCCTTCAGATCACTGCGACACGGCCCGCCGGTCAAAAGGTCTGGTTCGAGTTGGATAATGTGACCCTCTATTGATCTAGAGGCCCGTTTCGCTATTTTATGGTCGCATAAGGACGATTGCGGGTGCCGAGGGGGCATATCGCCGTCTAACAGATTTTGTTTTTTGGGGAACTCCATGACCTATAACCGAGGCGCAAAGTTGCGCACGCTGATTTTTGCGACGACGGCCATCTGCACGGGTTGGAGCCATTCGGCCCTGGCGCAAGCCGCAAAGGCAGCCCCGATCGACGAAATCATTGTGGTCGGCTCGCGCATCGAAGGTGCCAAGCTGACGGCAGCCTTGCCTGTGTCGGTTGTTGGTGACGACCAGATCAAGGCCATTGCGGCCATTTCGGGCGATGAACTGTTCCGCTCGATCCCGCAGATGGGCGACGTGAACTACAACTCATCCTACCTGCCCGGCAGCAGCAACTCTGCGCGCGGCGATATTGGCTCGGTCAATCTGCGCAACCTGGGCTCAGGCAATACCCTGGTCCTGCTCAATGGACGCCGCGTCGTCAACCACCCCACCAGCCAAGCCGACGGTCTTAGCCTGGTTCCAACCTTGACCTACAACACTAACGCCATCCCCACGACGGGCCTGAAGCGCCTAGAGGTGCTGCGTGACGGCGCCGCTGCCATCTATGGCGCGGATGCTGTGGCAGGTGTGGTCAATACGGTGCTGAAGTCCAATTTCGAAGGCCTGCAGATCGAGGCTCAATATGGTTCGGCCGAGGGCACCGACCTATCAGAGACAGGCGTCAACGGTCTTTGGGGTCACAACTTTGCGCGAGGCAATCTAACCGCCTTCTTCAATTATGATAAGCGCACCGCGCTAAACTCGACCAACCAAGATTTTACGACCTCTTCTGATCGCCGCGCCCTCTTTGCCGGAACCCGCTTTGATGGCGCAACCGCCGTCGATGGCCGGGCGACCACCACGCCTTGGGGCAGCTTTACAGCCGCATCTGCGGTGCGCGTGGGCACCAGCCTCATCACCACCACGGGCGGGGCCTTCCACATTCAGCCCACGACCAATCCGGGCTGCTTGGTCGGTCTGGGCAATGGCATCTGCCTTCAGAGCGGAGCGCCTGCAACGTCTGCTGAGGACCGCAATCTGCGCTTTGACAATTCGGCACTTGGCCTGTCGGTCATGCCAGAAGTTAAGCGGATCAATGTCTTCCTGACCGGTAACTATCAGGTCACGGACCAGATCACAGCCTTTACCGAGGTCGGCTTCTACAATGCCAAAACCACCTCTTTGCAGGCCCCTGTCGCAACGACCTCCGCGCAGGTGATCACAGCGCCGGTGACCAGCTATTATAACCCGTTCGGTCCAACCACCCTTAATGGGGCGGCCAATCCAAATCGTATCGCGGGCACCACAGCGCCCGTCGGCGGCCTCGCCGTCACGCTGACCAGCTACGCCTTTGCAGATGCGGGTCCGTCACGCGTCGATGTTGAAAACAACCAAAACCGGTTCTTGGTCGGTCTGAAGGGCGAGCGTTTTGGCTTCAAGTGGGAAAGCGCGGCCTTCTATTCCGAAGCCAAGGCCAAGGATATTTCTGACGGTATCAGCGCCACAGCGCTGCAACAGCAGATCGGTCTGTCGACCGCTGATGCCTACAACCCCTTCAATGGCGGCAATGTTGCTCAGCCTAGCCTTGGGGATGGTGCGGTCAGCAACAAGACCGCCCTTGATGCCATTCGCGTCCGCACCACCCGCGAAAGCACCAGCACCTTAGGCTCCGCCGATTTCCGCGTCTCTAAGTCAGACCTGTTCGCCCTTCCCGGCGGTTCGGTCGGTGTTGCGGCTGGCATCGAATATCGCCGCGAAACCCAAAAGGATAATCGCGACGCCCGCGTTGATGGCACGATCACCTACACCAACTCGGTCACCAAGGTGGCCTATGGCAGTGACCTGGTCGGCACCAGCCCATCACCTGACACCAAGGGCCAACGCAAGGTCTCTTCCGCCTATGTCGAGTTTGCGGTGCCGGTAATCTCGCCAGAAATGGGTGTTCCGCTGGCGCGCAATGTCGAGCTTCAGATTGCTGGTCGCTATGAAGACTATAGCGACCTTGGCAATGTGGCTAAGCCCAAGGTCGCGATGGCGTGGGACCTGTTTGACGGTGTTCGGATGCGCGGATCTTGGGCCCAAGGCTTCAAGGCGCCAAACCTTGAACAGATCAATGCCTCCGTGATCACGCGGGCCAACACCCGCACCGACTGGGTGCGGTGTGAAGCCGACCTGCGCGCCAAGCGCATTGCAAGCTTCAGCAACTGCTCACGCTCCTTGAGCGTTTCGGCCCAACGGGCAGGCAATCCCGACCTGCAGCCCGAAGATTCCGAAACCTACGGCTATGGCTTGGTGTTAGAGCCCAAATTCATTCCGTCGGAGTTTGGCCGCTTCACCGTCACAGCCGACTATTGGGATGTGAAGCAAGAAGGGATTGTGGGCCTGTTCGGCGAAGGCAATGCGCTGATCGCTGACTATCAGGCGCGCCTAACCGGTGGCACCAACCCTAATGTGGTCCGCGCCAATCCAACCGCCGATGACATCACCGCCTTTGCCGGAACCGGCCTCACGCCGGTCGGCACCGTGCTCTATGTCAAGGATCAGTATGTCAACCTGTTGCCACAAGAGGCACGCGGCGTTGACTACGCCGTAAACTGGAGCCTACGCGGCACCCGCTATGGCGATTTCAGCGTTCAGGTCACCGCGGCCAATCTGCTGAAATTCTATCAAAGCCCCTCGCCGCCTATCGCCGCCCTTTTGGCAGCGCGGGCAGCAGGTCAGATCAATGCTGGTACGACCATCACAGGCGGCGGCAATCTGGTGCGCCAAAATGGTAAGCCCGAGTGGAAGCTCAGCTCATCTTTGACCTGGAGCCTGAACCAGTTCACGGTCGGGGCCTTCACCCAGTATATCTCGCCGGTTGATGATACCGGTCTTTTGGACTCGGTTGGCTCACCCTGGGTGATCGACTCGCAAATGACCGCCAATCTCTATGGACAGGTCGAGTTCGATAAGGGCCTTCTGGCCAATAGCAGCCTCAAGATCGGCGTGCGCAACCTGACTGATGAGAAGCCGCCCCTATCGTCCAACGGCTATCTGGGCTCGGTCTACCAGCCGTACTCACGCTATTGGTATATGAGCGTGCGTAAGTCCTTCTAAACCGGCTTGGCCGCCAACCGGATAACGGTTGGCGGCCAACGCATTCGCGGCGGTCACGAAGGACGGACTTTTCAGCTAAATATGAGGAAATGGTGCCGGTTGCAGGAATCGAACCCGCGACATCCAGTTTACAAAACTGGCGCTCTACCAACTGAGCTAAACCGGCGCTGGCCTGCTTATGCCGCAAAGTGGGGGTTGCCGTCACCCTGAAATTTTACAATTTCCCGTACGAATAGCCCCCCCAAACGTCGATCGAAACCTTGGGATAGAGTCTATCGACGATAATCGGTAGACGTCTCAGCTAGCGCTTTTCCTCTCAATCGTGTGACTGGCAGGCCCATGCCCCTTTCAAAAGATCAGATTTTTGACCTGCTGAAATCCAGCTCCGTGTTTTGCGATATTCCCGAAGACGAGATCTCTCGACTCTCCGCCTTGGCCCGTCAGGACTATTTCCCAGACCGCACCCTTCTCATTTCAGCCGACACCCATCCTGAGCAGATCTGGTACGTCCTAGATGGCAGCATCCAAACCGGCATTTTCAGCCAAAGCGGAAAACTCGCATCTCTGCCGCCGATCGCCAGTGGTCAATGGACGCCTTGGATGGGCTGTTTTCTCGACACCCCCCTACCCCATG
>Ga0214921_10011565_pt1 | contig 10699 bp, 13 predicted proteins | sample LL1505_MetaG_FD_177992 | JGI IMG/M metagenome (GOLD analysis project Ga0214921, IMG submission 177992) | Freshwater microbial communities from Lake Lanier, Atlanta, Georgia, United States - LL-1505 | ecosystem: Environmental > Aquatic > Freshwater > Lake | place: USA: Georgia | collected...
TTGTCGTTGCCGCCGTTCACGTTGGTGGGTGCGACCACGCGTGCGGGGTTGCTGACCTCGCCGTTGCGCGATCGTTTCGGCATCGTGCAAAGACTCGAGTTCTACGACGTCGACGATCTGACTCTCATCGTGCAGCGCTCGGCCGGCATACTCGGAGCGCCGCTCGCCGGCTTTGGTGCGCGACGCATCGCCGAGCGCGCGCGCGGTACGCCGCGCATCGCCAACCGCTTGCTGCGGCGCGTGCGCGATTACGCGCAAGTGCGCGGTGACGGCACCATCGACGATGCGCTGGCGGTGGCGGCGCTCGATCTGCTCGAGGTCGACCCGGTCGGGTTCGACAATCTCGATCGCAAATTCCTCGGCACCATCATCGAGAAATTCGACGGTGGTCCGGTCGGCATCGAAAGTCTCGCCGCGGCGATCGGCGAAGAGCGGGGCACGCTCGAAGACGTCATCGAACCGTTCCTGATCCAGCAGGGGTTTTTGATGCGCACCGCACGCGGCCGCGTGGTCACGCCGGCGGCGTATCGCCACTTCGGGCTCGCCGCGCCCGCACGCGCGGGCACGGGTGCTTTGTTCGAGGGTGAATCGTGAGCGTGCCGTACGTGTGGCGCACGCGCGTCTATTGGGAGGACACCGACGGTGGTGGTGTCGTCTATTACGCCAATTATCTGAAGTTCCTCGAGCGCGCGCGCACCGAGTGGCTGCGCGAGCGCGGCTATTCGCAAGCGGCGCTGGCGGCCGACCCCGGCATCCTCTTCATGGTGCTCGGCGTGAACGTCGAGTACCGCGCGCCCGCGCGACTCGACGATCTGCTCGCGGTGAGCGTGCAATACGTGCTCGATGGTCGTACCGCTGCGATTTTCTCGCAGCAGATCCATCGCGACGGCATCGAGCCGCAGTTGTTGGTCGATGCGCAGGTGCGCGTCGTCTGTGTCGATTCGAAGACGCTGCGTCCGCGGCGTATCGCGGAGTATCTGCAATGAACGATCTTTCCATCATCCGACTTGTCAGCGAGGCGACCCTCGTCGTGCAGTTGGTGATGCTCGGCTTGCTGTGCGCATCGGTCTATTCGTGGACCATCATCTTCGGCAAGCGACGCGTACTCGGCGCGGCCAAAGACAGTCTCGCGCGCTTCGAACAGAAGTTCTGGGGTGGCGGTGATCTCAACACCTTGCACCGCGACATCGAGGCCGCGGGCGCGGCGCGCGGCATCGAGGCGATCTTCCGCATGGGGTTCGGCGAGTTTCTGCGCTTGCACCGGCAGGGCGTCGATGCGCCGGAGGTGCTGCTCGAGGGTGCGCGGCGTGCGATGCGCGCGCAGCAAATCAAAGAAGTCGAACACCTCGAGCACAGTCTCTCGCAATTGGCGACCGTAGGCTCGACGAGTCCGTACGTGGGCTTGTTCGGCACGGTGTGGGGCATCATGCATGCCTTCGTCGGGCTCGGCAGCATGCAGCAAGCGACGCTGGCCTCGGTCGCACCGGGTATCGCCGAAGCCTTGATCGCCACCGCCATCGGGCTGTTCGCGGCGATTCCGGCCGTGGTCGCGTACAACCGCTACGCCGATCAGGTGTGGCGTCTCGAGATGCGCTTCGACGCGTTCATCGAAGAATTCTCGACCATCCTGCAGCGCAGCGCGACGCGTGGCGCCGTGACGCCCTGAGGTCGAACGCGCATGGCACAGGGATCCCGTCGCCGACGACCGATGAGCGAGATCAACGTCGTACCGTACATCGACGTGATGCTCGTGCTGCTCATCATCTTCATGGTGACGGCGCCGTTGCTCACGCAAGGCGTGAAAGTCGAATTGCCGAAAGCGGCCGCGGAGCCGATCGACGCCGCCAATGATCCGCGCACGCCGCCGCTGGTGATTTCCATCGACCGACTCGGGCGCTTGTATCTGAACCGCGGCACGAGCCCCGAGGCACCGCTCGACGACACGACGCTCAAGGCTCGCGTGCGCGAAGAGCTCGAGCGTGCACCGACCTTGCCGGTGTTGGTCAAAGGTGATCGCGCCGTGCCCTACGGGCGAGTGATCGAGACCATGGCGGCCCTGAAAACTGCGGGGGCCGAGCGGATCGGGTTTTTGACCGATCCTGCGACGTTCGATGCGCCACGTCCCTGAGGGTGACACGCCGCGCTGGCGGCCGACACTCGAAGCGGTGTTGTTGCATGTCGTGCTCGCCGCTCTGCTCGGTGGCGGCTTCTGGAATTGGTCACGCAGCACGCCGGCGCCGCAAGCGTTGGCCGTCGAGGCGATTGTCGTCGATGCGCGCGATATCGGCGCACCGCCACCGTCGTCCGCCCCGACGCCCGTCGTCGAAGAGCCGGTGACGGCGCCGCCCGAACCCGCCGAGCCCGCGGTCGACGAAGCGCAGGTGCAGCGTGAGCGCGAGGCCGAGGCGCGCGCCAAAGAAAAAACGCAGCAGCAAGCCAAGGCCAAGGCGGAAGCCAAATCGAAGGCCGCAGCGAAAGCCGAAGCGAAAGCCAAAGCCGACGCGCAGGCCAAAGCCGAAGCCAAGGCGAAGGCTGAAGAGAAAGCCAAGGCGGAGGCCAAAGCCAAAGCCGAGGCGAAAGCGGAGGCTGAAGCAAAGCTGAAAGCCGAGACGGAGCGTCGTCGACGGGCGGAACTCGAGGTCGACATGCAGCGCCAAATCGCCGCCGAAGAACGCGTCGCGAATTTGCGTCAAAGCGGACTCGGCGTGCAGTGGGCAGCGGCCATTCAGGCGCGCGTGCAGCGTGCGTGGATCAGGCCGGCGGCAGCGCGCAGCGGACTCGATTGCCGAGTCGCGGTGACGCAGGTGCCCGGTGGTACGGTGGTGTCGGTCAAAGTTCTCGAGTGCAACGGCGACGAAGTCGTACGCCAGTCGATCGAGGCGGCGGTGTATCGTGCCTCGCCATTGCCGGCGCCGCCCGATCCGTCGTTGTTCGAGCGCAATCTGGAATTGAGGTTCAAGCCGAATGATTGATTGGAAGCAAATCGGATTGCTCGCGATCGCGTTGTTCGCGAGCGCGGCGGCACAGGCGCAGCTGCGCATCGATATCACCTCCGGCGTCACCGATCCGGTGCCGATCGCGATCGTGCCGTTCGTCGGTGCTGCGGTGGATGTGGCCGAGGTAGTGCAGGCCGATTTGGTGCGCAGCGGCCGGTTCAAGGCGCTTGCGCGTGATCGGCAACCGGGTGCGCCGACGCGAGCCGCGGACGTCGTCGCCGCCAATTGGCGCGCGGCCGGCACCGATTACGTGCTGGTCGGGCGCGTCGTGCAAGTCATGGACGGCGCGGTCGCGGTCGATTTCGAGCTCGTGAACGTCTTGAACGGGCAACGCCTGCTGCTCGAGCGGCTCATCGCCCGCAGCGGCGCGATACGCAACGCGGCGCACCAAGTCGCCGATCGCGTCTACGAAAAAATTCTCGGTGTCAAAAGTGCCTTCGCCACCCGCATCGCCTACGTGTCGGTGGACGGCGCGCCGCCGACGCAACGATTCCAACTGATCGTCGCCGATGCCGACGGCGAAAATTCGCGCGTGATCCTCGAATCCAAATTTCCGCTGATGTCGCCGGCGTGGTCGCCCGACGGCGAATCGCTCGCGTACGTGTCTTTCGAAACGCGACGTGCGGCGATTTACGTGCAGCGGGTGCGTACGGCCGAGCGGCAGCGCGTGTCCGAACGACCCGGCGTCAACGGCGCGCCGTCCTGGTCGCCCGATGGGCGCAAACTCGCGCTCACCTTGTCGAGTGCGAGCGGCAATCTCGACGTGTACGTGCTCGATCTCGACAGCCGTCAATACACGCGGGTCACCGACGATGCGGGCATCGACACCGAGCCCGTCTGGTCGCCCGACGGCACGACGATTTATTTCACCTCCGATCGCGCCGGCGGACCGCAAATCTACCGGCAGCGGTTCGGTACGGCCGAGCGTGCACAGCGCGTCACCTTCAGCGGCAGCTACAACGCGCGACCGCGAGTGGCGGCCGATGGTCTCTCGCTCGCGCTCGTGACGCGCGAGGGTAGTGCCTACCGCGTCGCCGTGCAGGATCTGCGCAACGGTGCGCTGCGCGTGTTGTCGTCGGGACGCGAAGACGAATCGCCGGCGTTCTCGCCCGACGGCGGCACGCTGATTTTCGCCGGCCGCGAGCGCGGACGCGGCGTGCTCGCAACCGTTTCGGTCGACGGTTTGGTGTTGCAGCGGCTCAAAGCGGACCGTGGCGACGTACGCGACCCGTCATGGGGTCCGTTTTCACCGTAAAGCATGTGATAATCCGCACTTAACTTCTCAACTTTTGGCCTTCGAAGGATCGAACCCATGAAACGCAATCTCGTTCTCGTACTCCCGCTCATCGCTTTGCTCGGCGCCGGTTGCAGCAGCACCCGCAACGCAGCCTCCACCGAATCGGCGCCGGCCACCACGGTCGAGTCGAAAGCGGCCGCGACGGCGGACACCGGTGCGGTCGCCTCGGCGGGCGTGGTCGGCGACGACGCGAGTGCGGACGTCGGTCTGCCGCCCGAACTCGTCAACAAGCGCGTGATCTACTTTGCGTTCGACAGTTCGGAAGTGCGCGCGGAAGATCGCGCGCTGGTCGCGGCGCATGCGCGCTTTCTGGCGGGTCGCTCGAACGTGGCGGTGCGCCTCGAGGGTCACACCGATCAGCGTGGCACGCGTGAATACAACATCGGCTTGGGCGAGCGTCGTGCGCAAGCCGTGCGTGCCGCGCTCGGATTGCAGGGCGTGTCCGACGGACAGATCAGCACCGTGAGCTACGGCGAAGAGCGTCCCGCAGCCGCGGCGGATGACGAAGAATCGATGGCGATGAATCGTCGCGTCGAGCTCGTATACGGGAAGCGCTGACGGTGAGGTCGATGCGTCGTTCGTGCGGCTGGTTGGTGGCCTGCGCGCTGCTGGCGGCGCCGGCGTTCGCGCAGTCGACCAAACAGCGCCTGGACGATTTGTCGACCCGCATCGATCAACTCGAGCAGACGCTGCAAAGTCAGGCGCTGGTCGAGTTGTCGCAACGCGTCGAAGCGCTCACCGCCGAATTGCGCGGTCTGCGCGGCGAGCTCGAAGTTCTGCAGAACGAAAACGCACAGCTGCGCAAACAGCAGGGCGACGCCTTGGCCGATTTCGATCGACGGCTCGGGGCGGTTTCGACTGCGTCGTCGCCGTCGGCGGCGCATGTCGCGTCGCAGGCTCCTGCCCCGGCCACGGCCCCGTCGCCGGTGGCCTCGGTCGAGGCCCCCGCACCGGCGGCGTCCGTCAAACCGGAAGCGCCGCCCGAGCCCGTGGCGCTCACGCCCGAGCAGCACTACGGCCGCGCCTTCGATGCTTTGAAGGCGAGCGACTATCCGGCCGCCATCGCCGGGATGCGTGATTTCATTGCGCGCCACCCCGAGCATCCGCTCGCAGACAACGCCTATTATTGGTTGGGGCAAACCTATTATTTGACGCGCGACTACGCGCAGGCGATCGACGCCTTCGCGTCGGTGGGTTCGCGTTCACCCGATTCGGCCAAGGCGCCGGACGCCGCGCTCAAGCGCGGTTTGTGCGAGGTTGAACTCAAACGCACCGAGGCCGCGCGTCGCACGTTCAACGAGCTCGTCACGCGCTATCCGGGGAGCGACGCCGCGCGACTCGCGCGCGAGCAGTTGCAGCGCTTGCGCTGAGCGCGTCCCGTGTCCGAGCCCGCAGCCACGCGCCTGCGTCTCACCGAGATTTTCCGCTCCCTGCAGGGTGAGGCGGACTCGGTCGGCGTACCGACCGTATTCGTACGCTTGACCGGTTGTCCGCTGCGTTGCGTCTATTGCGACACGGCTTATGCCTTCAGCGGTGGCACGAACTGGGAATTGCCGCAAATTCTGGCGCGCGTGCGTGAGCTCGAAGCCTCGTACGTCTGCGTCACCGGCGGCGAGCCGTTGGCGCAACCGGGCGTGCACGCTCTGCTTGCGGCCTTGTGCGATGCGGGGTATCGCGTCTCGCTCGAGACGAGCGGGGCGATCGCGCATGCGAGCGTCGATCCGCGCGTGGTGCGCGTGGTCGATGTCAAAACACCGGCCTCGGGCGAGCAGCAGCGCAATCTCTACGCCGAACTCGAATCGTTGGCGGCGAAGGATCAAATCAAGTTCGTCATCGCCGACCGTGCCGACTACGAATGGAGTCGCGAGCAGCTCTTGCAGCGCCGGCTCGATGCGCGCTGCACGGTCCTGTTTTCACCGAGTCACGGCGTCTTGCCGCCCGGTACGCTCGCCGATTGGATCCTCGAGGATCGCTTGCCGGTGCGTTTCCAGATCCAGCTGCACAAATATCTTTGGGGCGACGTACCAGGGCGATGAGTATCTCGGCAGACAAGCCGCGCGCCGTCGTGCTGCTTTCGGGCGGACTCGATTCGGCAACGACGCTCGCGATCGCACGCGATGAGGGCCATGACTGCTATGCGCTCTCGGTGCACTACGGTCAGCGCCACGTCGCCGAACTCGATGCCGCGGCACGGGTCGCCCGTGCGCTCGGTGCCGTCGAGCACAAGACCATGGGCGTCGACCTGGCGGGGCTTGGCGGCTCGGCGCTCACGGACTTGGGTGTGGACGTGCCGAATGCGCCGAGCGAGGGCATTCCCGTCACCTACGTGCCGGCGCGCAACACGCTGATGTTGTCGCTCGCGCTCGGTTATGCCGAGGTGCGCGGCGCGCAGGCCGTGTACGTCGGGGTGAACGCCGTCGATTATTCGGGCTATCCGGACTGCCGGCCGGAGTTCATCGCCGCATTCGCCGAGGTTGCGCGGCTCGGAACCAAAGTGGGGGTGCACGGGGCGCCGATCGCCATCCGTGCGCCGCTCCAGTACTGGTCGAAGGCCGAAATCATCCGCACCGGGGTGCAATTGGGCGTCGATTTCGGCCTGACGGTCTCCTGTTACCGCGCGGATCCGCAGGGGCGCGCCTGCGGGCACTGCGATTCGTGCCGGTTGCGCCGCGAAGGTTTCGTCGCAGCCGGAACACCCGATCCGACGCACTATTGTGTAGAATTCGCGCCCTCGCGGACGGGTCCTTAGCTCAGCCGGTAGAGCAGCTGGCTTTTAACCAGTTGGTCGCGCGTTCGAATCGCGCAGGACCCACCACCTTCCCGCAGCGGCGACCTGCTTTGCAGGTCACTGCACCTTCACCTCGATTCGCTTCGGCGCGGCACTCGGCAGCTTCGGGATGTGTACCGTGAGCGTGCCGTCTTTCGACTCCGCGTGCACGCTGTTCAGGTCCGCCGACTCCGGCAGATAAAACGTGCGCGAGAAACCGCCGACGTAGCGCTCCAGGCGATGAAACTTCTCGCTCTTGTCCTCGTGTTCGCGCTTGCGCTCGCCCGACAGCGTCAGCATGCCGTCTTCGACGGTGACTTTGACATCCTCGCGCTTGACGCCCGAGAGTTCGGCGCGCACCAGGAATTCTTTGTCGGTTTCGCTGATGTCGGCCATCGGTGCCCACTCGAGCGAATCGCCGTTGGATTCGCCGCGCCAACGCGTCAGCGCCGGCACCATGCGGTTGATCATCTCGTCCATGTCGCGAAAGGGTTGCCAGTTCGTGATGTTCACGTCGTTCACCTCAAAAAATGGTTATGTGTCGAACCGCGCGCGAATACGCGCGACGCAGCCTCCGAGCCACGCCCGTGCAGTGTGGGGCGCACGGCAGGCCGCGGATATCGGCAGCAATGCTTAAGGTGTTGCGGGATTTCCGCAGCCGCACACGCCGAGTACGTGGCGTGCCGCGGCGGCGCCGTCATCGACGATGTGCACGAAGCGCGCATCGACGTGATCGACGTAGCCGTGGTCGGCGAGATAACCGAGATCGAACATGCGTGCCCAGTATTCGCGACCGACGAGCACGATGGGGATCGCTTCGATGGTTCCGGTCTGCACGAGGTTGACGGCCTCGTAGACCTCATCGAGCGTGCCGAAGCCGCCGGGAAAGGCGACCAAGGCACGCGCGCGCAGCAAAAAATGCATTTTGCGCAGCGCGAAATAATGGAAGCGGAAGGCGAGTCCCGGGGTCACCCAGGGATTGGGGAATTGCTCGTGCGGCAACCGGATGTTGAAGCCGATCGTCGGCGCACCGGCGTCGCTCGCGCCACGGTTCGCCGCTTCCATGATGCCGGGGCCGCCACCGGTGGCAACGACCAGACGGTGACAACCCGGGTCGTGCGTCGCGGCGCTGCTCAGATCGAAGGCGAACTTGCGGGCTTCCTCGTACCACTTCGCGTCGGGGTGCTCGGCGCCGCCACGTTCGGGTGTCGGGATGCGCGCGCTGCCGAATACCACCACCGTGCTCTCGATGCCGTAGGCCTGCAGATAGCTCTCGGTGCGATGAAATTCGAGCGCGAGGCGGATGGCACGCGCGCCGTCGCTTTCGAGAAAGTCGAGATCGTCCTCGGCCAGGCGGTAGCTCGGGCTGTCGAGGATGGCCTGCAGTCGCTCCGGAAGGGTCCCGGCCATGAGTACCTCAGCACGGGTGGTGTGGGTGGCGCTCCTTACGGGATTCGAACCCGTGTTACAGCCTTGAGAGGGCTATGTCCTGGGCCTCTAGACGAAAGGAGCGTCGGCCGAGTGTGCAGTCGAAAGGCGCGGTATTATATGCCCCATGCACGATTGCTCAAGCAGAACCGGCCTCCATTGAACCTGCCACCTGCCGCAGGGGAGGCGGGACCCCGGCTCGCCCGGGTGATCTCGCGCGATGGCCACCCGATCTCACGTTCACGCATTTCGCCCGACGCGTTGCGAGTACTCTACCGATTGAAGGAAGCCGGTTATCAGGCGTTCCTGGTCGGCGGCTGCGTGCGCGATCTCATGATCGGAATCGAGCCGAAGGATTTCGACGTCGCGACCGACGCGCTGCCCGAAGAAGTGCGGCGCCTGTTCCGCAACTGTCGATTGGTCGGCAGACGGTTTCGACTTGCGCATGTTTTCTTTGGTCAGGACATCATCGAAGTCGCGACGTTCCGCGCCTCGGCGGCACCGCCGCCGGGTGACGAGCCTGCGCCGGATATCGACGATGACGGCGAGGCGTTCGAAGAGGCGCAGGAGCCGCTGGAGTCCGATGCGCCGATCGATCGCATGGTCGACGAGCACGGCCGCATCCTGCGCGACAACGTCTACGGCAGCATCGACGAAGACGTCTGGCGGCGCGATTTCACCGCGAATTCACTCTACTACAACATCGCCGATTTTTCGGTGTGGGATTACTGCGGCGGCTTCGAAGATGTGCAGGCGCGACGCTTGCGCCTCATCGGCGATCCCGAGACGCGTTATCGCGAAGATCCGGTGCGCATGCTGCGCGCGGCGCGCTTCGAAGCGAAGCTCGGCTTCGACATCGACGCCGCGACGGCCGAGCCCATCGCCGCTTTGTCTGGCTTGCTCGCCGGCGTGCCGCCGGCGCGGTTGTTCGACGAAACGTTGAAGCTCTTTCTCACCGGTCACGGCGTGCGCAGTTACGAAGTGTTGCGCGCGCGCGGACTGCTCGAAGTGTTGCTGCCGAACGTGGGCGCCTTCGTGCGGCGTCATCCGGGCAGTGCGCCCGAGCGACTGTTGCTGCGTGGGCTCGCCAATACCGACGAGCGGGTGCGTGCCGATCGACCGGTCACGCCGACCTATCTGTTCGCGTTGTTGCTCTACGGGCCGATCGGGCTCGAGATCGAAAAAATGCCGCGCGAGCGCTGGAGCGACGTCGGCTCCATTCTCGATGCCGTCGAGGCGGCCGTGCGCGATCTGTATGGTCGCGTGTCGATTCCGCGGCGGTTTTCGCTCGGCGTGCGCGACATGTTCGCTTTGCAGCCGCGTCTCGAGGCGCCGCGCGGCAAGCGCGCGCTGCGCACGCTCGAACATCCGCGGTTTCGTGCCGCGTTCGATCTGTTGCAGCTGCGCGCCGAATTCAACATGGCCGATCCGGCGATCGTCGACTGGTGGCAGCGTCTGCAGCAGTCCGATCCGCAGCAGCGTGCCAGCATGAGCGATGCGCTCGCGCGCGAGCCGGGCGGCGAGGGCGCGGGCGGTCGCAACGGCGGGGGGCGTCGGCGACGGCGTCGCGGTGGCCGTCGGTCGCGCGGCCCGGGCGGCGCTTGAGCGGCGCCGCCGCGTCCGCGTCCGTTCTTTGGCGGCCGGCCTATGTGGGGCTCGGCAGCAATATCGGCGACGCTGCGCAGCAAGTGCGGCGCGCGGCCCACGCCTTGTCCGAATTCCCCTCGACCCGATTGATCGCGTTGTCGCCGCTCTATCGCTCCGTGCCCTATGGTCCGGTCGAGCAGCCGGATTTCATCAACGCGGTCGCCGCGCTGCTCACGCGCCAGTCGCTGGATGCGTTCTTTGCGGACATGCGGGCCGTGGAACGCGCGCTCGGTCGTACTCCGGCGCGCGAGCGCTGGGGGCCGCGCGAGATCGACCTCGATCTGCTGGCGTTCGGCACGGAGATGCGGCGCGGTGGCGAGCTCGTGCTCCCTCACGCCGGGATTCCGGAGCGCGATTTCGTTCTGTATCCTTTGTGTGACGTCGCACCGGAGCTGCAATTGCCCGGCATGGGCGTGGTGCGGCAGCTAGCAGCGCGCGTGCCCGACCGCGGAATGCGACGTTTGACTTAAGGCCGCGCTACACGAGTACGCCATCGAATGTCCACCGTTCCGTCGCATCGTTTCGTCGTCGTGGAAGGCCCGATCGGAGTCGGCAAGACCACTC